>Ga0131853_10012376_pt1 | contig 15625 bp, 22 predicted proteins | sample TergutLab28metaG_FD_92764 | JGI IMG/M metagenome (GOLD analysis project Ga0131853, IMG submission 92764) | Labiotermes labralis P1 segment gut microbial communities from Petit-Saut dam, French Guiana - Lab288 P1 (version 2) (version 2) | ecosystem: Host-associated > Arthropoda: Insects >...
AGGACTGGTTGGCCACCAGTTAGCCAACGGCGTGGGTCAAAGTACTCAGACTTTGTTTTCCGATGACTAATGATGCTGATTTATTGGAAGCTGTTGTTACATTAGTAGATACAGTTAAGTCTAGTTGGTGTACAGTTGAAATGATAGCCCAGGCAAGGGATGACATTATTAAAGAAGTGCCAAAAAATGAAGACTCGTTCCAGTGACCTCTGCCCCTGAGCTTACTAAAGATAATCTTGGTTTTACATCAATACAATAGCATTTATACAGAGTTTCCTGGGCGTTGGTCGGGGTGGAGTTTCAATCTTGTGACTTCTGACTTTAACTTCTGATTGGCTGTTAATGACGTTATGCCTTACTTCCATATATGGTCACAACGTTTCCAATTGGTTATTAGTTACATCTTCTTGACCATCACTTTTGAAACGGAGCTTCTCATAAATGTGGCACAAGGTGACAGTATTCCCTTCACATCGCCTGTCAACTGTTACACTAATTTAGTGTAACACCCTTTCCTTCACACATCTGCTTACACTCTTTCAACTCCATGCGTGAAAGTTTAAAACAAACTACTGGAGTGTGGGTTACAAGGAACAGTACTAAAAGAAGGCATTAATATGGTCTCTCTCTTTCCCTCTTGGTCACACTGAACTCTTGCACTCACACCTTATTACAATGTTTCGGACATTAATACATCCATCATCAGGAGCCTGCGACTTATCAATTGAATCACCACATTGGTCGTGTGTTCTTGTTTCGAAGTGTGTTGGAGTTTCGGTGTGGCTGGGTTGGGGTGGTATCCGTGTAGCAGGCTTCAGGCTGCTACACGGATACCACCCTATCCAGCCACACCGAAACTCCAACACACTTCGAAACAAGAACACACGACCAATGTGGTGATTCAATTGATAGGTCGCAGGCTCCTGATGATGGATGTAGTAATGTCCGAAACATGTTGAGCATCGAAGAAGTGAAATAAAACATAATAACTAGTGATATCAAGTTGGTGTCTTATTCTTCAACTACCACAATGATGCACGATCCAATATACATAAGATCTTCCTCCCGTCTGCTGGTGCATAAAAACACCATTCAGAAAAACAGGGCGAACCTTACGGGAATGGGCTGAATTCAACTGACACGCAATGGGATCACATGACACTATTTTGTAACATTTCGAGCGTGTAAAAGCGAACAAATCTTATACCACTTAACTAGCTAGCTACATACATACATGTAGCAGAGGCCTTCTTGAGAGGCTAACATGTCCTCAACTTGCCAAGAAATTCCCCATATTTTATGAAACCTGAATGTTCTGTACCGCATTCACAAATTCCCGCCACCTGTTTTATCCTCAGCCAGGGCAACCCAGACCATGTTTTCTCGTCCCATTTCTTCAATATCTATTCTAATATTATCCTCCAATCTACTCCTAAGTCAAGTGGACGCTGTCCCTCAGGTTTACCCCACTAAAACCCTGCATGCACCTCTCCTGTACCCCATAAGAGCTACATGCCCTGCCCATCTCATTCTTCTTAATTTTACCACCCGAAAAATATTTGGTAAGGAGTACACGTAATAAGGTTCCTCGCTGTGAAGTATTCTCCACTCCCCTGTTACCTCGTCCCTCTTAGGTCCTATTGCAGAATATCATCAGTCTTTGTTCCTCCCTCAAAATGAGAGACCAAGTTTCACACCCATACAAATTGTAATACCACCTAGAAACTGTGAGCAATTAAGCAAGTGCCGTTTCTCATAACACTGTGTAGCAGTGACAGACAGACATACGTGTTTATGGCAATTGTTGTGGGGAAATCGGATTTGGAACAATGCAGCAAAGCCTGCTCTACCCTGCACAAAACGTAACGAGCTCTCACAGAAAGTCGCTAAATTTCCTTCTTTCTACGCCGTCTCGATTTGAAAGTGGAGGCAGGAAATGAACTGTCGCCCACTTTTCTAGCCGAAAAGACCGACCCACAGCCAATGAGTTCGCCGGAGACTGCTGTCTGGCCAGTCGGTGCACAGAGGAAGGCCTGCCTAGCTTTCAGATCGCTGCCCAGGAATGTCGATCAGTTTAGTGACGTCATTGCTCCGAGTTCATTTTGTTGAAGAATGAACAGTCAAAGATCGGGCCACGTGACCATGCTGTATATTTATTGCCGTGAGACAGTCGGTGTCACTCCGACTGACAGCAGTGCCCGGGTGATGCAAGGGCATGGAGTGCTGCTGGATGACAGCGGACAACAGCAAAACCGAATGCTGGTTTGTCCACCACAGATCCCGTAATACTTCCATGCAGCTATTGGGCAATGCGATTTATGTGGGCGACAGATTAGTTGCTATTGGCAAATGCCGCAGGGCTCTCAACAGTCGTGGTCCAGTCAGCAGCAGATCGTGTTCTGGTGTCGGCATAGGAACACCATGGGCAAGGTAACGTACATTTATATACACTTAAAGGGCATGCTTATCGACAGTGAGGCGACCATGAGTGTACCGTGATTACACCGTGAGTGTATCGTAAGTGTAGCGTGAGTATACCGTGAGCGTACCGTGAGTGTACCGTGAGTATACCGTGAGTGTACCGTGAATATACCCCGAGTATACCGTGAGTATACCCTGAGTATACCGTGAGCGTACCGTGAGTGTACCGTGAGTATACCGTGAGCGTACCGTGAGTATACCCTGAGTGTACCGTGAGTGTACCGTGAGTAGACCCTGAGTATACCGTGATTATACCGTGAGTATACCGTGAGCGTACCGTGAGTGTACCGTGAGTATACCCTGAGTATACCGTGAGCGTACCGTGAGCGTACCGTGAATATACCCTGAGTATAATACCCTGAGTATACCGTGAGCGTACCGTGAGTATACCCTGAGTATACCGTGAGTGTACCGTGATTACACCGTGAATGTATCGTAAGTGTAGCGTGAGTATACCGTGAGCGTGCCGTGAGTATACCCTGAGTATACCGTGAGCGTACCGTGAGTTTACCGTGAGTATACCCTGAGTATACCCTGAGTACACCCTGAGCGTACCGTGAGCGTACCGTGTGTATAGCCTGAGTATACCGTGAGTGTATCGTAAGTGTACCGTAAGTACACCGTGAGTGTATCGTGAGTGTACCGTGAGTATAACGTGATTATACGGTGAGCGTACCCAATGTGGATTGCGGCCCCAACTGCTGTTCTGATATACATGTTGTTTAAATGTGAAGGGGATGAGGTCAGTGAGACCTCAGCTGGGGCTGGGGAAATGGGGAAGGGGTCTTGAAGTTTCTTCTGTCAGGAAAACTGATACAAAATGTCCAACAGATATTCGGTTACTCAACTTTGTGGCATTTATCTGTCAGACACACTGTGTGGGTAAACAATGACAAGTTCCAAACCTTTTTTGATACATAAATTATTGTATCCACAAACACACACACACCATCACAGCAATTCTCACCATAAGCTACACACCACTCGACACACCCGTCAAGCCCTCGTAGCACACCCTGAAGTGCTTCAGGTAACCCTGCCGCCTTGCCCACACTCCTCAAGCTACACACCACTCCACACACCCTTCCGGCCCTCGCAGCACACCCTGAAGTGCTTCAGGTAACTCTGCCGTCTTCCCCACACTCCCCAAGCTACACACCACTCGACACACACTTCAAGCCCTCGTAGCACACCCTGAAGTGCTTCAGGTAGCCCTGCCGTCTTCCCCACACGCCTCAAGCTACACACCACTCCACACACCCTTCCGACCCTCGCAGCACACCCTGTAGTTCCTCAGGTAACCCTGCCGTCTTCCCCACACTCATGAAGCTACACACCACTCGACACACACTTCAAGCCCTCGTAGCACACCCTGAAGTGCTTCAGGTAACCCTGCCGTCTTCCCCACACCCCTCAAGCTACACACCACTCCACACACCTTTCCGGCCCTCGCAGCACACCCTGCAGTGCTTCAGGCAACCCTGCCGTCTTCCCCACACGCCTCAAGCTACACACCACACCACACAACCTTCCGGCTCTCGCAGCACACCCTGCAGTGCTTCAGGCAACCCTGCCATCTTCCCCACACTCCTCAACTAATGAAATGAAGATTCACTCGTATTTTTCTTCAGTTTCACGAAGAATGTAAAATGTTTGCTCGTTTGTAGGCGCGTTCGCAAAATTACAAGAAACAATAATTATTTTCGTCACGCCCGTCTCTCCGCCAGTCCCCACGGAACAACTCGGCCCAGCTGGATGGAATTTCGTGAAATTTGATTTTTGAGCATTTCTCTAAAATCTATCGAGGAAATTCAAGTTTCATTAAAATCTGACAAAAATGACGGGCACTTCACATGCAGACCGACATACATATTTTATCACATCTCGCTGAATTCTTCTTAGAATGAAACATTTTTTAGACGAAGCTGTATAGAAAATCAAACTACACATTTTATATACAATAATCTTTTTCCGAAATTCGTGTCGTTTATGAAATAATGTATAGAAATAGGGCAGAACCAGACAGGCCACAGATGGCATTGCAGTATGGCGCAGAAAGGATGCGATTTGCATGGAGGATAATGAAGGCAGTTTAATATGTCATGCGTATGGTTAAGAGCAGAAAGGATTGTTTTTGTAGTTCGACCTGAGCGCAAAGGGAATACACTGTCAGTTGTACATGGCAACAGTGAACACCTTGATAACGTTGACAGGTGTAAATATGCCGCCAACAACAACAACAACAACGAGGGGACATACTGTTGACTTCCAGTGCAACAGCTGTTAACGGCACGTGCCGTAACTAAAGGTTACACGTGCTATAACTGTCTTAATCAATGTCTTATCCAATATAATCGCCGCAAGACAAACAATACAGTGTATCTATATCGTAACATGGAGACGCGTTCGTGTAACCATTGTTGCAGCGGAAAAGCAGTAAGTATTACATCTTCTGAGTGTGTGTTTTTAGCTTTATGCATCCAGCATGCAATATGCATTCGCCTTGTTATTTTGTCATCTGTCGCCTGTCCGGCTGTACCGTCTATTTCACATTATCTCATAATCAGCACGATTCTCGAAAAAAAAAAGTAACTGAACACAAAATGTGTGTTTGGATTTTCTCTACAACTTTTGTCTGAAACATTTCTCATTATAAGAAGAAATGAGCGAGATATGATCATAAATGCATATCGGTCTGCATGTAAAGTACCCGTCATTTTTGTCAAATTTTAAAGAAATTTGAAATTTTTCGACAGATTTTCGGAAAAAATATTCGAAGACAAATTTTATAAAAATTTCCCAGTGGAAGCTGTGCTGTTCCAAGACGTCGGACGGAAGGGCAGACGTGACAACGCAATAGTCACTTTTCGGAATGTTGCGAACGCGCCTAAAATGGTTTGTAAGAACAGAGATACTGGACACTTGCTTCAGAGCAACGGACAGTCGTTGGTAAGCGACAGATGGACGGCAAGTGTCAGGGGCAACTTTCGTATGTTTACTTTAGTTACTGTCGTCAGGGGATATGTGAGAAGTTCGGGAATGTAAGGCGAACACCTCATACAGAATTGTACATAACACAGAGCGAATTTTAACCTCTTAAAGCCTCGCAATTGCTCTATGTACCACCAGGTTTAACATTAAAAAATTCCACAAGGTTCTCACACTGCGTTTATGTGTTGTTTACGGGTCTCAGAACAAACAGCGATTTTTATTTTACACAACATTAGCAGATTGGTTTTGTATAACCGAGGTGCAAAGTGTTTACAGCGCGGTACGGACTGAGTCCTTATATATAACAGAGTCATTTAGTCTTTAAAGGGTTAAATGAACACAAAAGACGAATATAGAGCTAAAAAGCAATCCCTGTACAGTCCTGGACAGGCCCTGAGGGTTCCAGGAATTTGAGACTCCCAGATTTAAAGACAATCAGCACACGAAGCTGGTAAGGTTATTAGCCCTACGCACCGGCCGCCTTTACCCCCAGGAAATATTCCTGGTACTCATTTCTGTTAGAAGCTGAGTTAACCCCAGGGCCATAGTGCGGCCGGAAGGAATACGTCAATGAAAAATTCCAATGACACCATCGGGAATCGAACCCGCGACCTTCCAGTTTGTAGCGCAGTGCCTCAACCAACAGCGCCACCAGCAGCGTGCCCCCAATATACAGCTAAGGTTTAAGAATTTACTTGACGCCTCGTAGGAAATTTTCCGCTTTACTTCTTCGAGTTTTTTAGAAATGCCAGATACGTCGTGGGCCACACGCAGTTTGAACTACGCCAGTCATATACCGCTGGGCGGGGAGTGAGTGTGTGAAGGGTGGGGAATAAATGTCGTGGCCTGTTTACAGATAAGGGTGTTCTGTACAGAGTAACACTACTCGTGGACGGGCCAACCGAACTGCCATCTACTAGGCCTATAATTGAAGAAGCTAAAGTAAGATACACTATTTCTATGCAGTAGAATCGATAGCCTTGCCGATATGCGAAACAAATTCCGCTGTGAAAGCAGTTGCAGGAAATTGTACTGTCATATTGGGTGAGTAACTGACTGTCCTTGCGCGGGAATAAGTAACAGAATGTAGTGTCTTAGTAGTGGCTTTTGTTGTGACACGCTGAACTAACGAGCTTTGAGATTCATCTCTCAAAATTCACCAATCATACAGCACCGGGCAGAAAAACAGAAAAACAAAATTACGTAACTAACCTATCAGATGCAGGCAGCAACTCACTGCCACTGTGCACTACTCTCGTAACAGCAGCAACTCGCTGCCACTGTACACTACCCTCGTAACAGCATCCAAGGGTAGCTCACAAGTATTGTGACGCCAGTCTCCTGTCTCAGTCGCGAGTGACATTTTGAATTTCCAGTCCGTAGCCAAAAGTTAAACATTAAGATCGCTTCAGTTTGACACTTTACTGGCACAGTGCCTCAAGAGATATGAGTAATTACAGAACAAACAACACACATAATAATAATAATAATAATAATCATAACAATAATGTAAGTTCACCCTATAACAGGCCACGAAGGTCCAGAGGGGGAGTAGAGGTACAGCTCGAATCTTTTATTTTAACCTCGGCGCTAGATGGGGTAATTGGTCAACGCCACGCCCCGGCCGCTTTACCCCCGGGGCAGAGACCCGGTACCCATTGTATAAGAGGCTGAGTGGGTCCCAGGGCCGGTCTGGACAGGTGCGGAAAATCTCGCCCCACCGGGATTCGATCTCCGGACTGTCCAGCCGGTAGCGAGTCGCTATACCGACTGAGCTATCCCGGCCCATAATAATAATAATAATAAGCACCACGAATAGTGACAACAGAATAGCTGCAACACTGTATTCCCTAGGGACATAGTTTGTCTCAAGAATATAAGTATAAATACCCTGCATAAAGGAGATGATGATGATGATGATGATGATAACAATAATAATAATAATACTCCCCTGGTTGCATCATTACGGTTTTGAACGCTGCTGGAAACGGTCTCGCTGCTGGATAATATCCTGATTAAACCACCCCACACATTCAATATACACAGGTTGAATATAAATTTTACCTTGCGCCTCATTTTAATTCGCAATCAGACCGCTGTATCTCTAGCTCCTACACATTCCCTTTGTTCACTCCGTGTCCACAACCATCACTAATACCAACAGCTGGCACCTCAGTCGTTATGCTGTCACCTCTACAAACCTCTTTCCAGCCCCCAAACCTATTAATTTGAAATTACCCTAATTACAGAATATCCAGAAAACTAAAAGTCAGACACAGAAACTGGTTTTATTTAACGACACTGTAACGTGCTAAACCGTGCACGTGACTCGGCAGTATTCGCCGCCAATAGCGACACGTGTGCTGGCTTGTGTTTGTTGAACGTCTGCAATCCCTGCGCTGATACAAGCTGCAGCCAGTAACTCCCCTGCAAGCAAATGGAATCACGTTTCTCCGGTACCATAACATCCCTGAAGACTTGAACCTGAAGCATCAGCGCTCTATTAAACTAAAATCTCGCGTTACTAAAGTCGTGCCCTTGCTTCCGAACGTCACCTCGATCCTACAGCTGATAGATCGAGGTCAGGGTCATGGCCACGTTTAATGCATAGTATATGTAATGTGGTCATGACACAGTTAATATCACACTGACATTGAAAGCAAACCAACAATATATCGATATTTTTTAACATAACATTTCATATAATATCTTTCCATCTACGCCTAGGTCTTCCCAGTGTTCTGTCTCCTTCAGGTTCCTGCATCAAGACACGATGCAGATCTCTTGTACCCCTTGCGTGCCACATGCCCCATCTATCTTATCCCATCCTCGTTGTTTTCATCGCCCTAAAAATATCCGACGAGCAATACAAATTATGAAGCTCCTCACTGTTCACATTCCAGTCCCCTGTAAACCTCACTGTTCACATTTCAGTCCCCTGTAAACCTCATTGTTCACATTCCAATCCCCTGTAAACCCCCCCCCCCCCACAAACACAAATATTTGCCTCAGCATCCCATTTTCGAACATCGTCAAAGTGACAGACCAAGTTTCATACCCATACAAGCCGCAAAATTGTGTCTCTGTATTACAGTCGTGGACAGCACCGTCGGTAGGACGGCACGGCAGCAGGCACACCCTCAGTTCCGCCTTCTATTGCTTCTTCACGAATGCCACAACAAACCTCAATGACAAAGGTTCGAATCAGAACTGTCGCCCGAAACTCCTACACAGAAATTTCGACCAACGACACGTGTTGTCACGACACGTTACCACGTGTCGACAGACGTCACTTGCTTCTTTTATCACCCGACTGAAGTCTGCTTCTTGTCAGGTGCGAAAACTTCCAATATTTACCGTGGAGATGTGTGCATTACATTCAATAACAAACGTTCACTCACCCATAACACACACACACACACACACACACACATCATATATATATATATATATATATATATATTCCTCACGTGTAACCAAACATCGTCCACATGTCCCTTCCTTGCACATTCAGCAACTGCTACACTAACAACACAAACAGCGTGCAGTTCAACACTGTCGATAAATGCAGTTTAATTTAACTGGTAATTAAACCGTCATGGCTGTGAACTGTTACAGTACAGCAGACAGATATCTGAACTGGAAGTGCATGTGAAGTGTCAATATGTGGAACTGATGTGAGAGGCTCACATGCATTGTAATGTAATTTAATGCAATGCAAGGCAAGTTGCTGATTGAAAGTGAAAATTTGGAAACGAAATGTACGGAGCGGGTAATGTACAGTATATAGTGTTGTGGTAGGTGAACTGGGTGAAGATTTGGGGAAATAATGGGGCAGTTTCTGCATTCAGAAGAATGTACCAATCCCAGTTTTAGTATTAGTGGTGGTGGTGGTGGTAGTAGTATTAGTATTAGAGGTGGTATTATTATTATTATTATTAGTAGTAGTAGTAGTGGTACTGGTGGTAGTAGTAATAGTAATAGTAGTAGTAGTAGTAGTAGTGGTGGTGGTGGTGGTGGTGGTAGTGGTACTGGTGGTAGTGGTGGTGGGGGTGGTACTGATGGTAGTGGTAGTAGTGGTGGTGGTGGTGGTAGTAGTAGTAGTAGTGGTGGTGGTGGTGGTTGTGGTAGTAGTAGTAGTAGTAACAGAGGTGCTGGTAGCGCTGTTAATAGTAATACTGTTAATAGTAGTAGTGGTAGTAGCAGTAATGGTAGTACTGGTGGTGGTAATTATAGTTGTGTTAGTAGTGGTGGTAATAGCAGTATTGTTAGTAGTGGTGGTTGTAGCAGTAGTAGTGATAATGGTAGTAGTGATGTTGGTAGTGGTAGTTGTAGTGGGAGTAACAGTAGAAGTGGTGGTGGTGGTACCGGGGTGCTGGTAAGTCCTTAGCCCGACTAGAAAGAAACAAGCTCGGAAGCATGTCAGGGACGCGAGCTGTCATAAAGTTGTTTTTCCTGCATGGCAAGGCGCCGAAGGAAATTCACGCCATTTTGACAGAAACATTATCTTGTTTCCTTCCTGGTCGAGCTATGCACTTATCAGCACACCTAAAATTAGTAGCAGTAACGATAGTAAACTGTAAGTTAGTGAACTGGAGTCAAAAAGGCGGCGGATGCTATGTCAGTTAATTTAGTACAAAGTTATCTTTCGAACCGCCCAAATGTTTCACGGTTCGTGCTGGAATTTAATTACACTGCAGTCCGCAACAGACAGACGGCGTTCCGTCCGTACTGCAGCCTGCACCAGGCTGCCAAATGCTCCACAGAACTGTGCAGCAATCTCGTACCGAACTGCATAAACACTTCACACTATGAACAGTTCTGACCGAACGTCTTGACGCCGCTACGTGACGTTAAGACCGTCAGTACGCCGATTTTATAAAAAATCATAACGGCCCCAAAAAATGGTTGCGGACTTTTCTACTGAAGTTTATCGGAACAGAAAGTAAAACGTATAAAATTAGAGCAATATTTTGGTTTCGTCTATAAAAACAGTCTGATTGTCGCCGAGCAACTGCGCTACATTCACCGTGGTTTGATGACATCTGCAAAGAACTCCTGCACCAGCTTTCACAAAAATTTAGCAAACGGTTTAGTTTTTGACAGTAGGTTACCGATGCAGCTGGTCTCCACTCTCTAACTTCGTACGAACCACTCCGTCAACGCACTCACAACTACTCTGTATGTGCATCAGGTTTATAGGATTAGTAAGTGATGAGAAGTGAAGGACTGGGGTGAAGGCGTGAGTGAATTAATGATTGTAAAAAAACAATTACAAGGAACTCTACACAGTACTGTTTTGCTTGGGTGTTTTTACCTTCTGTACATGTTGTAAAATTCTAATTTGTCTCGTGTGTATTGTTATTAGTTTTAAATTGTTTTGTGTGTAATTGTTGTTGGTTGGTCATGTGTATTGTTGTGGTTATCTTATGTGTATTTGTTGTACTGTGTGTGTATTGCTGTTTTTTTGTACTTTAGACGCCGGACTGCTGGCTACAAGTCAGTATTTGGAAGTTCCTGCGACTGGCCACCTCGACACAGGTTTTTCTTGGTTTCCCTGTGTCTATAAGCAAATGCTGAGATGGTTCCCAACATTCCAAGTTGCCACTACATGCTTCTCATATACCCCTCCAGACTTAAATCTAGTAGTAACCAATTTCATGTTTTGTTTACATGTAAAATAACCACTGCCACTGGGTGACAAACCAATTACAGTAAATAACCAGTAAGTGACCAGGCGACGTTTCGAGGCAACCTTCACACGTCGATACGTCCCGGAACGCTCAGTCACGCCGCTGAAGACAGGCATCTCTTGCAGTAGCCGCCTGTATTCCTTTCTAGCCAACCGGCACTAATGACTCAGATGCTAAGAGAAGTGCAGTGTGGTTATTAAACTTCTCCAGGCGACAGGGCGGGTCATCTATCATGTCAGGCGGATATTAGCAACCTGCGGGTAGCCTAGCTTCAATCATGCGCAGTCATTTGTTATAGGTGTCATCGAAGGAATAGAAGAGAGCAGAAGATAGGAAAACAACGCTACACGTGGCGTAGGACGTCGGATTTACAAAGCGTTCTTCAGTTGCAAATGCCATGTTGTTTCGCGGTACACGTGTGTGAATGTAACTTCATGTACACTCGTGAGCGCCGCTGTCCACGCTACTCAGAACCTTGCAATACGGTCTGTAAACGTGTGTGCAGCAATACGGCAATTTCACTGTACTCTGTTCCGCCACTAAGCTATGTACACAGAAGTGTGGCGTGCAACGGACGGACTGCCTGCACTTAGCTTTGTGTTCTGATCGCACTGATTATAACCCCCCTCCGGTCTCGTCAATGATTACACTTTATATAATTAACCTTTAGACGCCTAACGTCAACTATAGTTGACGTACCGCACCGCTAACCTCTAATGTTGCATTTTATATATTTATTCAACAAATATAGGTACTGAATATTTTAAACATGGTGTATACTCTCCGTTTTTTCTCTCTTCAAAATGCAGTTTGTTTCATAATTCTAACTTGTTTGGTTCCTGTATTATTCACATTTTATGTACAGGGTGTGCTAAAATTTAAAAAATAATAATTCTGGCCCCAAAAGTTTAACAAATTGGGTGCTGTTATTTTGGATAAACCTTAAACGTTCGGTACAACTGTACTGCATATAATTTAGACATTATGAATTACCCTATCTTATACACTGCAAACATTTTGTATACTGTAATTATGGTGTATATACTTTGGACATTCGGCATAATTCGATTATATATATATATATATATATATACTATAAAAAATCAGTATAATCCTGTTATATATACATACCTTAGACATTCCGTATTCTGTTGCATATGTTTCACTATTCGGTACGATACGGCTTATCTACTGCAGACACTCAGTGACCGCCTTATACCATTTCATGGGATCACAGGTGCCAGCAGGAACCAAATTAAATATTACACGAAGTGGTGACTGGCCTATGTTACAAATACCCGTAGGCACACGTCACAACCGCAGTAACGCAGTGTATCATCAAACTGACCCTACTGTTCCGTAGATGAGAGATCCCAGGGCTAGAATTTATAGATAGCATGCCTGGCGGCAGAACAGACAGACAGACACGTGGCTGTGCTGCACCTAACTGTATTGAATCCCACGCGAAACGTTAAGCTGTTTATTTCAGAAACACCTTCAGTCGCTGTAAAGAAGCAGGCTATAAATTACATTCTTGTTTATTTTCATATGATTATGTTTATCATCACCATGTTTATCGTCACAATCATCGATCTGGCACGACTTTACAAAGTAAACGGCAGCTGTAAAGCTTTCATGATTGCTATTCCTAGCCACAGTATAATTAGTGTCGCCGCCGCGCCGCGCCACTGCCGATACGTGGCATTACGTAAGGCACCCGGTCTATGTGAAGTGTAAGGGAAGTGAGAAAGGTAAATACCTTACATTTTCCGGTACACAACGTTTTACCAAGGCACACCACCTTGTTACATGTACTATTACATTACTACCCCCAACCGACTTTTGGCTTATCACTTTCGTCCGTAATCATCCAAGTGGCCTACTAAACATCACTTCTGAAACTTTTGTTGTTGATTAATCTCCAGTTATAAAAATTTCATTTCCTACTTCTTCCCAACTAATAACATTTTGCAATACTTCCACAAACTGTAAATATGTTTCCCAAATACGATCCCTACGATCACTTGAAGTAAGCAAGACATTTCGCCCGCCATTCTTATTAAAGACCGTGTGGCTACAGCTGTAATGATTTCCGTATTCACGCACTTCTGAGACACGAAGCCTGATGGAGGTTGTGTTTCACACGGTCGAAACACGCACATTTCTTGATTAAGTAAGTCTTGAATCTCGCGTGGCGACAGAGTTCAATATGTTGCCGGGCAGACAGAAGCGTCGAGGTGTGGAAGTGAAGAACTTTCAGATCTGGACGCTGCTCTCTGCCAAAGAACATTTTATTGAGCTGTCTGGATTACCGCAAAAACGTGTTGCGTGCAGACCGACTGTCTTGTGTACTGTCACAGTGTGTGACCAACTGAGGGGAAAATGACACGTGTATGGGGGAGAAGGAAGGCACATGCAGGATTTTGGTGGGGAACGATTAAGGAAAAGTTCTGTTCAAACAATTGGGATTTAAACGCAGGAACGTATTGGGATAAACGTTAAAGAAACAGGATATTGGAGTCTGGATTGCATCTGGGTTTCTCGGTACAGCAATACTGTAGTACAGTCAATCCCGACTTGCGCCAAACCTTCCAGAACGTAAACATTGCGTAAATCGGCGAGTGTCTGTACCTCTTATTTTTAACGAAAGACATCTTCTTTATTAGCACGTTTTGGGTTAGTTAAATATCAAACAAGAAAGTCTGGGCTGCAGAAACGATCCGCCCGTCTGATCGTCTGTCTGCAGCCCGGCACTGCTTTGTGTCGGATTGCATAACATTCAGGAAACTAGGTCTTTGCAAAAATTGTACTGCAAGCATGGGAGACTCGAAAATGAGCTCAGTGACAATTACACCACCTTCGGGGTGGTAAGTAAATTTTTGCTCTTCCTCCCCCACGTCCAGACCAATTCCGGTCATCTTCCATATTGACACTCACTGAATTCTGTGTACCTGCTCTTGATGTTGTGACATTTGACGATGTGAAAAACTGACATTATGAGGGGTGTCAATGGAACGTGTCAGAACAGGCAGGAGAGCCTGTCACGTGTCCTCACAGCTATCACTGGGTACCGCAAAGGGCCCTCAGAACGATATCAATAATAAAACTGCAACACACATCGTTCTACGAACGCAAGAAGTTTTCTATTGCAGGTTGGCTTTAACTGGGTAAAAACGGGGAATCAACTGTTACGCAGTATAATAAACTGGAATAAACTGTTATGCAATATAAACAACTGGAATCAATTGTTACACAGCACAAAACAACGGGAAGAACCACTGCACATAGAAACAACATGAATCAACTGTTATGCAGTATATGCAACTGCAGTCAACTGCTATACAGTACAAACAGCTGGACTCAACTGTTATGCTATAAACAACTGGACTCCACACTTATGCAGAATAATCTCAATGCTCTTAATTAATTTGGGCCGATAACAATGCAAGCTGCCTTGTGACTGAGCTCAGTGACCAGCGCACTACCAGGACAATGGGAGGATGAGACTTCACCTTCACTCAGCATCACCAACATTCATCGGAACTTGCCAAGAAACGTCGATAGAGTGACATTCTGGAATTTAAGCGCCACTAAATATTGCAGATAATTTTACCTGCGTTGTGTACTGATATGAAAGTTGGTGTTTTACTGTAGATTCAGGAAATGTGGGCTGAACAGGGATGATTGAATGGAGGAAAATTACATAATGGGGGGGGGCTATGTAAATGCTTTGGTCCTCGATTGCTATTGGGCTGGTAAAACTAAGAGAGAGAACTTGGGAGTGGAGGGTGGGGTAGACATGCGGCGCAAATTAAGGTGATAAACGTATCGCTGTGTTTGAGAAACTTGATGGGAAGAAGCAATAGGGATTCTAGGATTGGATGGGGATACAACGTTGAAGTTCCTATTGAAAACTGGCTTATGACATTAGCACTGGATTCGTGTGACTTAACACTTTAAACGCCGAGTTAAATCCCATCTGCCAATTGCTGACGTTATTAGGAGCTCACCGTATTCTCCACGTTAGCAGGATAAGGGTTAAAGCAGGTGCCACTGACTGACACAGGTAGAAATGGCAACGGTCTGGCATGTTGCATACATGATGGGAAATACCGTGACCAGTTGAGCACCTATTAGCTTTTAAAGAACAACTGAGCTCCAAACGTTTAATTTAATAACGTAAAATTTTACCAAAGAAATATAGCCATAACAAACACAAAGTCCACGTAACAATTTCTGTATGAATGTTGACTGCACAGCCTCTTGTTCTGTTTTAAGCTCACGGTTCCGTGCATCGTAATTCAATGTTAATAAAAATCCAACCAGAAGCAAGAGTATGCTGTAACCGCAGGCTGCGGTTACAGTTTTTAGTACTCCTGATGATGGGTGCTGTGACACCCGAAACATGTAGAGTGACTATGCAGTAAATAAATATCTGCATACTGTTGCATCTGGTTGGA
>Ga0131853_10012377_pt1 | contig 15623 bp, 9 predicted proteins | sample TergutLab28metaG_FD_92764 | JGI IMG/M metagenome (GOLD analysis project Ga0131853, IMG submission 92764) | Labiotermes labralis P1 segment gut microbial communities from Petit-Saut dam, French Guiana - Lab288 P1 (version 2) (version 2) | ecosystem: Host-associated > Arthropoda: Insects >...
ATCTAGCACTGTCTCTCGGGTTGGGCGGCTCGCTGGTGCTTGCTGTTACGCTTTCCCTGGCGTCGGGCCGCTTCGTGGCTGGGGATCGCTCCCCCGGTCGCCGCCTCGGCACCATCGATAATCGGGGTTCGCACTTCTACTTAACGATGTATTGGGCCGACGAGCTTGCCGCGCAGACCGACGACACGACACTGGCGGCGGTCTTCGCCCCGCTGGCGGCTTCGTTGGCTGCGAGCGAGGAACAGATAGTCGCCGAACTACTCGCCATACAGGGCCACCCGGTGAACCTCGGCGGCTACTACCATCCCGACCCCGCCTTGATTGCCGCGGTGATGCGCCCCAGCCCCACCCTCAACACCGCGCTAGCAACCCTCAGTTAAGCAGGCCCGCTAAGGCCATGTCGAAACCACCCGACGAGCGGTGATGTGGTTTCGACACGTCGCTCGTTCCTCGCTCCTACTCAACCAGCCGTAGGGCAAACCGGGTGGTTGAGTAGGAGGGCCGCCAGGCCCGACGTGTCGAAACCACTACCGTCGGATCACTTTGGCCCTTGCCCGTCAGCTTCTCGCTTGTATCGGCTGGGAGACAGTGAGGGCAGGTCAGTGAATCTGTCTTCAATCAGCGCTTGTCGCTTTGCTCGTGACCAACCTTGAACACGTTTCTCCCAAGCGAACGCCTCATCAATCTTCTCGAACTCGGCGCTATAGACAAGCCTGACGGGGAGCCTGTGCTTGGTGTACTGCGCGCCAAGCCCCAGTTGATGCTGCTCAAGACGCGCCTCAAGGCTGGTGGTACTGCCTACGTAGTAGGAACCATCAGAACACTCGAGCATATACATGTAGGCCATCATGCGAGCTTGTCACCTATCCGGGGTTGGATCAAGGGGTCGTGGTTTCGACACGTCGCTCGTTTCTCGCTTCTACTCAACCACCCGTAGGGCAAACCGGGTGGTTGAGTAGGAGGGCCGCCAGGCCCGACGTGTCGAAACCACCAGCCGGAATCGGGTGGGTGAGGAGGCCATGTCGAAACCATCTAAAGGTGGTGGCGCGATGGTTTCGGCGTGCTTGTGCCTTGCTACTCAGCCAGTCGTTCTTGGGGGGTTAGGAATCCATCGCGAATTAGTCGCCGGGTGGCCGGGATGAGTTCGGCGGCGAGGGCGCCCGCGTCTACCTCGTATAGATGCGCGATGCCGCCGATCAGTTCGCCTAACGTCAGGTCGCCATCGCAGGCACCAACCAGCGCGGCCAGCGGCGAGGAGGCGTGAACGCCGCGCAGCAGGCCATCACCCTGCCGCAGCACTATGACGTTTGGGTCTTCCTGACCGGGGGTGAAGTACCGTTCCTCAGTGACATCGGCGGCCACCACCAGGCGCTCGGCGGCAAGTTCCGTGTCGGTGCGGGCGACCTGCCAGTCGTGCGCCACCAGCGAGGCGGCGATGTGTTGGCCCAGTGGCTGCCGGATGGCTCCGGCGTGTTCCTCGATTCGCCGAAGCCGCTCCCCTGCAATGCCAACGGAAGTACCCACTTCGGTGGTTGAGCTTGAAACCACCCCCGCGCCTGTTGTCCCCCTCGACCTCCCTGGCCGCCGCAAGGTGACAATCCCGAAGCCGACGGCCACAACATCGCGGGCGGCGAAGTCGTTCAACCATGCCCGGTAGGCCATCGCCCAGGCCACCGGATCGCGGTCGGGGGTGGTGCCACCGTCGCGAATCCAGGTCTCGGCGTACTGAGCCGGGTCGAGTACCTCACGCTGGATCACCCAGGCGTCTAGCGGCTCCCCCTCGGCGTCGGTGGCCGCATCGAGCCAGACGCCCAGGCGGTCTTGCCACGGCTTACCTGCCCGATGTTCCCAGTTGCCCAGAAATTGAGCCACGCCGCCGGGGGCGAGTACCTTTCCGACGGAGGCGATTAGGTCGCAGATCAGCTCATCGCCAGCCTGTCCGCCGTCACGGTACTCAAACTCGCCCAGCGCCTTCGCCATAACCTCGGCACGGGGAGTGATGACGAACGGCGGGTTGGAGACCACTAGGTCAAACTGCTCCCCCGCCACCGGTTCCAGCATCGACCCCAGCCGTAGGTCAAGCTTGGCTGCGTCATCGCCGAGATTCAGCGCGGCGTTAAACCGGGCGAAGGCCAGTGCCCGCTCGGAGATGTCCGTGGCCACCACATGTTCGGCATATCGGGCGGCGTGAAGGGCTTGAATGCCACAGCCAGTGCCGAGGTCAAGCACTCGACGCACTGGCGTCCGCACGGTGGCTTGCAGCAAGGTCAGGGAGGCACCGCCCACGCCCAACACATGGTCTGGTTTGGCCGGGCCACGGCGAGCAATCTCGGCGGGGTCAGCGGCAATCCACCAATTTTCCTCCGGGTCGCCGACAATACCGACGACGGTGTGCGGTCGCAGGTCAATCAGGGGGTGCAGCCCACTCTCCCCAGAGCTGACCAGTCCGACTGCCATCGCAACCTCGACCCCGAATCTAGGCAGGGCTGCGGCCAGCGCCTCAGCTGGCATCGCATCACCAAGCAAGAACAGGCTGATGAGGGTGGCCAGCGGGGGCCACTCGCTCGGCGCCTGGCCCCTCGTTATGGCCGCAAGCACCCGCCGGGCGCAGATCGCCTGCTCGCGATCTAGCGCTGCCGCCGCAACCTCCCCTAGTAGCCCGGCCACCCCATCTACCGTAAACCTGGCCGCCGCCAGATCGGCACGAAGATCAGCTAGGGCGGCAGGGTTAGGCAAGTTGGGCACGCCCAATCATCCCCTAGATACAGTCAGGTCGAGTCCCCGGTGGCTTCGGTTGGTTGAGTAGGGCCGCCAGGCCCGTGTCGAAACCACTGCGAACGCGCGCGAGGTGGTTTCGTTCGCGCTCGCTGACGCTCGCTACTCAACCACCTAAATATCCCGGATGTTTGATATTGCGGAATTGTTACCAGGTCGATGTGACGGATTGATGGGCGTGGCGCATGAAGGGGCATGAAAACTTTCCATCGCCTCGCCAGCGCACTCGGGCTGTGTGTGAGGTTTGGCTTAGCCGCTTCGTTCCCTACTCAACCATTCATGTCCCCCCAATGTTTCGCATCCCCAAGCGTCCCTATAATGTGAGCGCATACTTCTAAATGAAAGCACCCCGCATGTCTAACACTCCATCCCGCCTCGTTCGCCGCATCCTGTCGGTACCCGCGCTCGGCCTGGTTGCCACGCTCGCGCTAACCGGATTTGCCCCGGTGGCCTCACCTGGTGGCGCCGTCCAGGCGCCGACGCTGCCGCCCGGGCATGGCGCGGTTGCCGTTCTTGATATCACCATGCACCCAGACGAAACCTTCGATGTGGTACAAATCATGGCCTTCTCTGGCCCCTTTGTCACCCTGATGGGCATGACCGCCGATGATCTTGTCGATGACATGCGGTGGGAGGCAGATAGAGCGCCTACGCCCACCAGCGTCGATCCCTTCACACAAGCTGACTACTTCGGGGTCATCATGACCTCCCAGGGGATTTCTCCCGATGACCTGGATTGGTGGATCAATGACGAGCTGGCCTTCCTTCTGGTCGGCGACACGATCACCGTCGTGGGCGAGATGGACATGTACCTGGGTGACGATGACCTCTTCCCAGAAGAGTTCGCGGCCATTATGCAAATGTTTGTCCAGGTAAACGTGACCCTGCCTGGCGCGATTACCGAAACCAACGGCACCGTTACCGCACAGAGCGCCAACACCGCCACCGTCACCTGGATTCCGCAGATGGGTGAGCTTAACCCCATGTCTGCCACCGCCAGCCTGGTCGCGGCCCCGGAGGCTGGACTGCCTATCGAGGACCTACCGGGCATGGCCGATATTGGTCAGGACACACCTGCTAACCAACCCACCCCGAGCGGGGAGCCACCCACCGAACTCCACCCCGACTTCGACCCCAACGATTACCGCTGGTGCCTCGCCGATGATGATCTCGAAGGTCTGCTGGATCTTGCCGCTGGCCTAGCGGAGTGTGATCCGTTTACCGGTGAACTCGTCCCCCATGCTCCGATACCGCCACCGCCACATCCCGATTACGACCCGAATGAGGAGTTCTGGTGCTTCCCCGCAGAGGAGCGGCCCTACGTGCTGACCCACCTGTTCTACTGCGATCCGGTAAACGGTATTTCGCAGATCGACTGGTCCGGCAGCGATGACCAGCCGGACGCGGCATGGCCAACCTCCGACGACGACTCGGCTGAGCCGCTTCACCCCTTCCTCGACCGCAACTCCTCCCTTTACAACCCCTACTGGTGCCTCACAGATGCGGATCATGACGCCTGGGCGTTGATGATCGAGGAGGGCATGACCGTCTCCTGGGGCTGCGATGACCAGGAAGTTTGGGAGTTTTGGCCGCTAGTCAATGGTGTGCCCACCTTCGCAGGCGAGGCAAGCCCGTCCGTCGGCGCGACAAATTGCCCGCCACAGGTGCCATTCCTGTGGATCGGTCTCAGCGCGCTCGGCGGAGCCGGGCTAGTGACCGCCGCCGCGCTGTTCGCCAATGCCCGCAATCGTAAGACCAGCCCGGAAGGCGCCACCAATGTCTGACATCCTGATCCGCAGCACCTTGACCCGTCGCCTGGCGGGCGTTGCCACCCTTGGCCTAACTGCCGCGCTGGCCCTGACCGGCTTTGCTCCGACGAACAGCGTCGGCCAGACGCCGCCTGCGCCACCGGAGGCGCTAGTCCACAACATCTTGGAGCTGACCCTGCACTCGGATGACACATTCGACATCGTCCAGCGGATGGCCATGACCAGCGACGCGGCATCCCTGATGGGCTTCGAGGGTGACATGCTGGATGATGATATTGAATGGATGCAAGGAATGTTCGATGACCTAATCGAACAGGGTGAGGTTTTGTTCAGATTCCTCATCGACCAGCCCGGTTTTGTCGGTACCGAACTCATGGGTACCGGTATCGCCTTAAACGACCTGTTCTGGTTTACCGACTTGATCGAGGTCGAGATCGAGCGCGACGGTGACATCTTCGAGGTGTTTGGCGAGGCCGATTTCACCTGGGACGATGACGACGACATCACGACGGAAGAGCGGACTATCGCCGAAACGCTGTGGTCGGCGGTTTCCATAACCTTCCCCGGTGAGGTCGCGACCGCCGATGGCCTCGTGTCGGGCAACACCGTCTCCTGGTTCCCCCAGCCCGGCTACCTGACCCCCATCAACGCCCGCGGCAGCGCGGAGGGTAGTGGCAGCGCGGCACCGACGCCGGTCGACCCCCCGGACATTGGAGATTGCGCCGACGGCTGTGGCCTGCCAACTGATTCTGGCTGGCAAGCGGCGACCCCAGCCACCTTGCCCGATGGACACTCTGCCGTTTTGGTTTTCGACATCACCGTGCGCGACGACCTGACCTTCGATGCGGTCGTGACATATGCGGTCTCGGAGGAGATTCTTGCGAACTTCGGCTACAGCGCAGAGGAGTTCTGGCACTACTTCGGCATCTTTGATGCTGGCCAGGATGCCATCTTTGCTAAGGATGACTATCTGGGATATGCCGCCTACAACACTAGCCTCAGCCTGACACAAATGCGGATGGTACTCCCAGACCTCACCCTCAATGTAGCAGGCGACCGACTCTCGCTCATCGGCACCATCGACCAGGGACAGTACGACACGAGCGATCTGCTAGAAAGCGCGATCAACGAAAACACCTGGGTCGAGGTGCACATCACCCTCCCCGGCGAAATCATATACCCCGTATATGCTCGGCCCGGCAACACGGTTATTTGGGGGTTTCCCGGTGGCGGGTTAATCGAGTTCTACGCCAGTGCCTACATCGATGATGCCATCCCTGCCGATTCGCCTACCGGGAATCTGGGCAATGAGGGCGAGCCGAGCGTACCCGCTCAGCCATCCGAGGACTGCCCCGACGTGTTACCAACCTTTTTCTGGGTCGCCATCGGCGCCGCGGGCGGTGCTGTCATCGCTGGGATCGTTGTACTCATCTTGCGCAAGCGCCAGCAGCCAACCTTCCCAGCCGTAACGCCGGACGTCTCCGCCTACGCGCCGCCGCCGGGCAACCCCGAGGATCCCTTCGCCCTCTAGCCACCACCTCAGAGTCACCTCGGTGGTTGAACCTGTCGAAACTGCCCTGTCGCCCGCTGGTTGAGTAGGGCGCGTAGCGCCTGTGTCGAAACCAGCGAAACCCTTCGAGCAATCAGAAATGTGGCACACACCATACTATTCAACATGAACATCTATTGCGCTTCGGACATCCGTCCACTAGAATAGAAACGTCACCCAGAAAAGCTCACCAAGGGTCGAGATGGTTTGTTTCGCTTTCGCGCGAGGAGGTGCGTGATGACTACTCAGGTAAACAGCCAGAGCGGCTTGTCACGTACCTCTGCCCAACGCCTTACCGAAGCAGTCGCGTTGTTGCGTCAGGGCGTGGAACTGCTTACCGAGCTAGCGGCCGACGATTCTGTGGGTGGTTGTTTGCGGGATATCGAGTTTGATGTGCTGGCTGATGCTGAGCGGGAAATCCGGCGCCTTGAATCCCGTGAAACTGCGGTGCGGTTGTGCATGCTGCCCGTGCTCGACACCGATGGCCGGTGGGCCTTGCAGGGTGCCCGGTCGTTCCCGGCCTGGTTAAAAGTGCACGACGATGTGCACGAGGGACAAGCGAAACGAGAGTGTCGGCAGGGCAAAGTTCTGCGGAATCATCTACCAGCGACCAAGACAGCAGCACTATCCGGAGCCGTGAGCGAAGAGCATGTCACCGCCCTAGTCGGCGTCTGCACCACCGAACCACGACTAGCCGCGCTAGCCGAGCCAATGCCCGGCATGCAAACCACCACCATTGACGAAAGCGGCAACGAAGTAACCTTAGGGCCGTCCGGTGAGGAGTACCTCCTCGACCACGCGATTCGGTTCCGCCTCCCTCACTTCACCCGCTTGGCCAAGCACTTCGCACACCGAGCAGACCCGGATGCTGATGAGCGTGGATACCGCGATGCAAAGGCTCGGGAGTTCTTCGACATTGGCTTCACCCTAGGAGGCGCCCAAGTCACCGGATTCCTCACCGAAGAACACGGCCGCACCCTGGAAGTCGCGCTGAACAGTGTGATGGGAGCGCCAGCTGCTAATGATGACCGGCTCTCCACTCAACGTCGCGCCCAAGCACTGGCTGATCTATCCCGAATCGCGCTCGACAACGGACACACCGGCACCGGCGCTAGCGTGCGGCCACACCTGACCGTGACCGTCTCCTGGACCGAACTCCAAACCCAAATCGCTTCTGCGAACCTCGACCCAGCAACCGAACCAGAACTCTACGATCAAACCCAACGGCTACTCACGTTGCAACGGACCCCAGCATCATTCGAGAACTCCACCGGCGTGTTACCAGACTCCTTGCTCCGCCGAATTGCCTGCGACAGCGAAATCCAACGCATCGTCTTCGGACCAGACGGACAAATCCTCAACATTGGCCGACGGGAACGTACCATCAAAGGACCCCTCCGACGAGCAGTAATAGCTAGAGACCGCCACTGCACCTACCCCGGATGCTTTGAGCCATCCTCCAGATGCGAAGTCCACCATGCAGTACAACACTGGGCCGCACACAACGGGCAGACATCAGTCGACAACGCCGCACTCCTCTGCTGGCACCACCACAACCACGTCGACGGAACCGGAATACAAATGAGGTGGACCGACCATTGGACATTCACCAACCGCAACGGACAAACCATCACCTAGATATGCCTTAGGTGGTTTCGAACCCACAGCCAACCCGCACCGCCGAGGAAGACCTGTTTGTCAGCTACGGGCTACTCATCTGGCAGAGTTAGGGGCATGTCCAACTCTCGGCTCCCCGTTCTCGGTCGCGTGTTTACGCTCGGCCTCATTTCCGTATTCACACTTGCCGGATTTGCGCCCGCCTCGCGCCTCGCGCAGACCCCCACCCCGCCGCCCGATGCACCCATGCAAACCTCATGGATCATCACCATAAACGAGAACGACACCTTCGACATCGTTCAGCGGGCAGCCATCGCGGAGGATGCGGCCCTACTGCTTGGCTTCGACGATGCCGATTTTGACGAGATGATTGAATGGCTGTCCGAGGATTTCCAATGGTTCTTCAGTCAGGGCGAGACGACCGTTGCCCCCGTCTTAGAGCCTGGCTTCATGGGCTATGTAATTACCGGTGCCGGTATCGTCTTTGATGAGCTGGAGTGGTTTGTCTCTGAGTTCTGGATTGAGCGCATAGGCGACGAGATCGTGGTGGTCGGCGAGTTCAATCTCGATCCTGATTTCTACGGAGAAGACATCGATCCCGAAGAGCTGGCATTAAGTGAGCAGTCGTGGATGCTGATCTCGATCACCTTCCCCGACGGGATCACCGAGGCCGATGGAAACCTAACCGGTGACACCGTGTACTGGCTGCCGCAGATGGGCGAGGTGACCGCCATCAACGCGCGTGGTGCCGCCGGCGAAGGTGGCCCTCCCCCGCCCATCCCAACCCCGGACAACGATGAGGATGACCCCGCCGACGATCCCAACCAGGAGCCATTCACCCCCGCCCCCCTGCCTCCGGGCCATTCCCTCGCGATGGTTTGGCATATCACCGTGCACGAAAACGGAACCCTCGATCTGGTTGAGACCACCGCTTTCTCCGACGAGTTTGCCGTGTCGCAGGGGTTTGCCGATGCTGGCGCTCTCTGGGACGAGATCGGCTGGGATGACTTCGCCGATGAGCCAGAATCCTTGTTCACCGCCGACGGTTACCGAGGGTTCGTCTCCGGGGTATCTGGGATCGAGTTGGCCCAGTTGGAGCGGATGCTAGGTAGCCTGGCTCTATCCGAGGCCGACGGCCTGGTGACCTTCACCGGGGAACTCGACATGGCCTGGGAAAACCTTGAAGACTTCCCACCCCTCCAAGCCGCGATCTTCGCCCGCGAATGGGTGGGGGTGATCGTCACCTTCCCCGGCGAGGTGATCGAACACAATGGCACTCTGACCGACACCACCGTCTCCTGGCAGCAGCAAAGCGGCGGCATCTCCGAGTTCCACGCCGTAGCCCGCATCGCCGATGGCGGTTCAGCCCCCGGCGATGCGTCCGCAGCAACGGACGATAGCAACGAGGGTCTGCCCATCCTCGCCTGGGTGGGAATCGGCGCCGGTGCTGGGATCATCATCGTGGGCGCCGCCACCTTCTTCATCCTGCGCGCCCACCGCACGAAGTCCTGACACATTCGACTGGTTGGGTAGCGCACAGCCGGGTGGTTGAGTAGCGAGCGTCAGCGAGTGTGTCAAAACCACTCCAGCGGATGACCGGTGGCTTCGACACGGGCCTGGCGGCCCTACTCAACCATCCGATCTGAACCCGTGTGTTCTATTCAGCCAGCGGAGAATCTTCTGGGGTGGCGGTGTCGTCAGCCAGCTTGGCCAGGGATGCCGCCTCGCGGGCAGCTTGGGCCTCCAGCTCGGCGGCCATCTCCTCAATGACGTCGGCCAGCGGCACCTCGGTGAAGGTGAACTTGCCCCCGGCTCCTTGGCCGTCGGTGTCGATCACAATCTTCTCGCCGGCCTTGACCTCGTGATAGAGAATCTTCTCCGAGAGCGCATCCTCGATCTCCCGCTGAATGACGCGCTTTAGGGGTCGTGCCCCGAGTACCGGATCGTAGCCCTTCTCGGCCAGCATCTCTCGGGCGGCCGCGGTTAGTTCAAGCGCCATGCGCTTTTCGGCCAGCCGCTTATCTAGCTTGGCGATCTCCAGGTCAACGATCTGCACGATCTCGTCGCGGGTGAGCTGCGGGAACACCACCATCTCATCTACCCGGTTTAGGAACTCGGGCCGGAAGTGCTGCTTTAGCTCGTCGTAGACCTTGCCCTTCATCCGCTCGTAGTTCGTCACCAGATCGCCGGACGCTTGGAAGCCGGTCTGCACGCCCTTGGCGATGTCGCGGGTGCCCAGATTGGTGGTCATGATGATGACGGTGTTCTTGAAGTCGATCACCCGACCCTGGCTGTCGGTGAGGCGACCATCTTCTAAGATTTGTAGCAGCGAGTTGAAGATGTCCGGGTGTGCCTTCTCCACCTCGTCGAATAGCACGACCGAGAACGGCTTGCGCCGCACCTTCTCGGTGAGCTGGCCACCCTCGTCGTAGCCGACGTAGCCGGGGGGCGAACCGAACAGGCGCGAGGCGGTGTGCTTCTCGGAGAACTCCGACATGTCGAGCTGGATCAGGGAGTCTTCATCGCCAAACAGGAACTCTGCGAGCGCCTTGGCCAGCTCCGTCTTGCCAACACCCGTAGGCCCGGCGAAGATGAACGAGCCGCCGGGACGCTTCGGGTCTTTCAGCCCGGCCCGCGTGCGGCGGATGGCCTGCGCAAGCGCCTTGATTGCGGCGTCCTGGCCGACAACCCGCTTGTGCAACCCCTCCTCCATGCGCAGCAGGCGGCCCGACTCCTCCTCCGTGAGCTTGATGACGGGGATGCCGGTGGACATGGCAAGTACCTCGGCCACGAGATCGGAATCTACGGTAGCGACGGTGTCGAGGTCGCCAGCTCGCCAGGCTCGCTCCATTTCCTGCCGCTTGGTGGCCAGCTGCTTTTCGACATCGCGCAGCCCGGCGGCCTTCTCGAAGTCCTGCTCGTCGATGGCTGATTCCTTCTCGCGACGCGCCTCGGCGATCTGCTCGTCAAGAGATTTCAACTCTGGCGGGGCCGTCATGCGGCGGATACGCAGGCGGGCGCCCGCCTCGTCAATCAGGTCGATGGCCTTGTCCGGTAAGAAGCGGTCGTTTACGTAGCGGTCTGCCATCTTGGCGGCAGCCACGAGTGCGCCGTCGGTGATGGTGACGCGGTGATGCGCCTCGTAGCGGTCACGCAGGCCCTTTAGGATTTCGATGGTGTGCGACAACGTCGGCTCGGCCACCTGGATTGGCTGAAAGCGCCGCTCTAGGGCCGGGTCTTTTTCGACGTACTTGCGGTATTCGTCCAGCGTGGTGGCGCCGATGGTCTGTAACTCGCCGCGGGCCAGCATGGGCTTGAGAATGGATGCGGCGTCAATGGCGCCCTCGGCCGCACCGGCGCCGACGAGGGTGTGAATCTCATCAATAAACAAGATGATGTCGCCGCGGGTGCGAATCTCTTTGAGTACCTTCTTTAGCCGCTCCTCGAAGTCGCCCCGGTAGCGCGAACCGGCCACCAGCGAACCCATGTCAAGGGTGTAGAGGTTCTTGTCTTTCAGGGTTTCGGGCACGTTCCCGGCAACGATGTCCTGCGCGAGACCTTCGACAACGGCCGTCTTGCCGACGCCCGGCTCACCGATCAGCACCGGGTTGTTCTTGGTGCGACGCGAGAGTACCTGCATCACGCGTTCGATCTCGCTGTGGCGGCCAATCACCGGGTCAAGCTTGCCGTCTCGGGCGGCCTGCGTGAGATTGCGTCCGAACTGGTCAAGCACGGCCGAACCGGCCGGGGTGCCTTCGGCCGGGCCGCCACCAACCCCAGCGGCGACGGGTTCCTTGCCGCCCTGGTAACCGGAGAGCAGCTGGATCACCTGCTGACGCAGTTTGTTCAGGTCGGCGCCCATCTTGGTGAGTACCTGCGCGGCAACGCCCTCCCCCTCGCGGATCAGGCCCAGCAGAATGTGTTCGGTGCCGATGTAGTTGTGGCCGAGCTGTAGCGCCTCGCGCAGCGAGAGTTCGAGTACCTTCTTGGCGCGCGGCGTAAATGGGATATGCCCGCCGGGGGCCTGCTGCCCCTCGCCGATCCGCTCGGTGACCTGCTTGCGGATGCCGTCAAGCGAAATATTGAGGGCTTCGAGACTCTTGGCGGCGACACCCTCCCCCTCGTGGATTAGGCCGAGCAGCAGATGCTCGGTGCCGATGTAGTTGTGGTTGAGCATCCGCGCTTCTTCTTGCGCAAGCACCACAACGCGGCGGGCGCGGTCAGTAAACCGTTCAAACATCGTCACTAGATCCCTTGTTCTATCTCAACCCCGGCCGACTGGTCACGGGCGGTCCACATCAGACTCTAAGCGGTAATCAACTTACGTGACCCCGAAATTGCCCCATGTTCGCCCCCGGCGTGAAACCTCGCCCCCCAAAACCACCTGCCCGCCCGCGAGATCGTTGATTTGGGGTGAGATCGTTAGATTCCGCATGCGCAAATCGACGATCTCGCCCCAAATCAACGATCTGACGGGGGTAGGAGAGGGTAGAGGGAGGAGGAGGAAGGGGGTAGAGGGAGGAGGGAGAGGAGGCGGGTTAGTTTTGGTCGTCTAGTTCGGCGGTGGTGGGGGGGTCGGCGCCGGGGCGGGAGACGGTGATGGCGGCGGCGCGGGCCGAACGGGTCAGGGCGGCCAGTACGTCGGCATCGCTCAGCGCGGCCAGCTTTTTGCGGGCATCTGCGCCGTAGATGCCGAGCGTGCCGAGGGTGTCGAGCAGGGCGCCCATAAAGGTGTCGCCCGCGCCGACGCTGTCCGCCACCTCGACCTCAACCCCGGGAACACGAAGCTCGGTGATTGAACCCGTCGGAATCCCGCCATCTGGCGTCTTGCTGGTGGCTTCGACGAGCGCAACCTTCGGGGTTGCGCGCAGGGCCACCGCGCCGTCACCGCCGAAGGTGACTACCACCAGCTCCGGGCCGAGGGTGACCCAATGGCGGGCGGCGGCGAGCGGGTCCATGTCAGGGTAGTACCAGGCGAGGTCTTCGTCGGAGACTTTTACCAGGTGGGCCAGGGCGACGAGCCGCTCCACTCGGGCGCGGGTGTCGGTCAGGTCGGGAGTGATCGCGGGGCGGGCGTTCGGGTCGAAGGAGACCAGCGCCCGCTCCCGCGCTGCGATCAGCGTGGCCTCGATCATGGTAGCGCCCGGTTCCAGCACGGTGGCGATGGAGCCGATGTGAAGCAGGTCTGCGCTAGCTGCGGCAGTAGCGGTTCGCCCCGGGTCAGGGGTCCAGGAAAGATCGAACTTATAGGAGGCGGAGCCAGCCTCATCCAGCATCACCTTCGCCGTGGAGGTGCGGTCGGTGATCGGCTTGGTGGAATCTACCGTTACGTTTGATGCCGCCAGCCAGCGGTGCACCATCTCACCGCGCGCATCGTCACCGAGGCAGGTAACCAACACCGGGCTGCGGCCGAGGCGACCAAGCGTGACGGCCACGTTGGCCGGGCTACCGCCAGGCACCTCACCCGTGGGCAGAACATCTACCAGGGCTTCGCCAATGATGACGTAGGAGGCGGCCATCAGATAAACGCGTCATTCTGCGCGGAGCGAAGCGAAGTCGCAGAACCTAGAGTTGGAGCGTCTGGGGCTGGGGCCAGCGACTCGCTGACGCTCGCGCAGAATGACGCAGCGGGCAGGAGTGACCCGGCGGCCATCGCGGCCGGGAGCATGGGGAAGAGGGGCAGGCGCGGGATGAGTACGCATTGCAGGGCGTGGTAGATGTCGGGCTTGCCGGGCCAGACGGTGGCCGCAGGCCGGTTATCGGAGTCCAGCTCGTGATGCCAGGAGCCATGCTCTTGGTCGAGCAGGTACTTCTTTGCGTATTCGACAAAGCGCTCGTACCAGTCGGCGAAGCGCTGTTCACCGGTTCTCTCGTGCAACACGTGGGCGGTAGCGATGGCCTCGCAGACCACCCAGTGCATCCGGGCGCGCACCACGGGAATGCCGTCCCAGCCGGTGGTGTAGGCGAAGCCGTCGGCGCCGTCGGCCGCCCAGGCATCGGCTACGGCCCGGTCAAACAGCGCGATGGCCGTGGGCAGCAGTTCGCCCCGCACGTCATTCTGCGCGCAGGGAACGCTAGCGAACGTAGTTGCAGAAAGGGGCAAGGGGGCTGGGTTCTGCGACTCGCTGCGCTCGCGCAGGATAACGGAGGGGGAACCGGTGGTTTCGGCAGGGTCGACCATCGGCGAGGCCAGCGCCGCCTCCAGATGAAGCAGGAGCCTGGCCCATTCAAAGCCGTGACCGGGAGTGGCGCCGTAGGGCTTGAAGCGGTCGCCGGGGCGATCCTTGTTTAGTTCCAGATCGGCTACCCAGTCGGGGCCGAAATGTTCCGGTAACCGTCCGTTATGTGCGGCGGCCAGATCGACGACAAATGATGCGGAGCGCTCGGCCCGGTCCAGCCAGGCCGGAGCCTCCTTAGCGGGTACGGCGTTCGCGACGGTTAGCAGCGCCTCAATGGAGTGCATGGTCGAGTTCAGTCCGCGATAGGGATCGGCCTTGGTGAAGTCGGCGTTCCAGGTATCGATGGGTCGCCCGGCCGCGTCATCCCAGAACTTCTCTAGGTAGACGGCGCACGCCTCGGTCAGCAGTTCGGCTCCACCCTCGATTCCGGCGATGGTGGCCGAGGCGCCCGCGAGCATGACGAAGGCGTGGTCGTAGGCCAGCTTGTCGGCGGTCGGGTCGGGGGTGCCGTCCGCCGAAACCACGTTGAACCAGCCGCCATGCTCGGTATCGCGCAGTACGGCGCCTTGCCCCCACAGCCCGGCGAGCGCGGCCTTCGCTACCTCGTTCGCGCCCGACACCCCCAGTAGATGACCAAGCGCGAACGAGTGGACTGTGCGGCAGGTGATCCACGCCTGGATTCCTTGAGTTAGGTCGGGTACGCCAAACTCGTCTAGGTATGCCGCTCCGCCATCAGGTAGGGCGGCAGCGGCACCAAAGGAGAGTAGGCGGCGGGCTTCATCTTCGAGCCAGGCGGTGGTAACAGACATGAGGTACCTCTCAAATTGCGGCGGTTGGGCCGACCGATCAAGGGCCGACCAGATCTAAACCACCAAAGCGGTCAAAACAGGCGGTGATTTCGACAGGCTCAACCACCGATGCGCGTACCTGCACGATGTTTGTGCCACCCGAAACCAGCGGGCATAGTGATAGCGCGAGACGGCCCAAGCCCGCGGACCTGGGCCGCCTCGCTAATGTTAAGTCGAGATCAGCAGAAGTCGCTCCACACGCCCTCAAGGATCGGGTCACCCTCAAACGCCGCACAGGCGTTGGTCTGGGTCACGGAAATCGGCGGGAGGAAGAACGTCGGCACGTCGATCTCCCCGTTGGGCACCACATCGTTAGTGGCAAAGGCGTTGCCGCCCTGAGCCAAGTTGATCTGTCGGATGGTCTCGGTCACCAGGGCGCGGGTGTCCTTGTAGATGGTCTGGAACTGGACGCCCTCGAAGACCAGACGAACCGACTCAACTTCGGCGTCCTGACCGGTGACCACCGGGTTAGGCAGACCGGCCGAGGCGGCGGCGGTCAGCGCGGCGCGGCCAAGGGTGTCGTTCGGGGAGAGGATGCCATCGAGCGGTGTGCCGTCGTCGTAGAAGCCCGCGATGATTGTGTCCATGCGGTTTTGGGCATTGGCGGCCAACCAGCCGTCGGTAGAGACCTGACCGAATTCGGTCTGGCCCGAGACGACCACCAGGTCACCGGCGTCAATGGCCGGCTGCAACACAGACATGGCGCCATTGAAGAACGGCAGGGCGTTTGCGTCGTCGGCCGAACCGGCGATCAGTTCAATATTCCACGGGGCGGAACCCTTCAACTCTTCGAGACCTTGCAGCAAGGCGGTGCCCTGGTAGACGCCAACCTGGAAGTTGTCGAAGGCGACGTAAAGGTCAACGTTGGTGGTAGCGGTCAGGTTGC
>Ga0131853_10012378_pt1 | contig 15623 bp, 13 predicted proteins | sample TergutLab28metaG_FD_92764 | JGI IMG/M metagenome (GOLD analysis project Ga0131853, IMG submission 92764) | Labiotermes labralis P1 segment gut microbial communities from Petit-Saut dam, French Guiana - Lab288 P1 (version 2) (version 2) | ecosystem: Host-associated > Arthropoda: Insects >...
AAGAATTTCACGGCAATAAAACTGATTAACAGTGTGTCCTTGAGGCACAAATTCTGTATGGACAATCCCTTCACTGTCAAAAAAGCAGATGAGCATGGATTTTATTTTTGATTTGCCCCTTCTCGCTTTTTTCGGACGTGCTGATGAAGATGTGTGCCATTCCTTACTTTGTCTTTTTGATTCTGGATCGTACTCAAAGATCCATATTTCGTCACCTGTAATCACATTCTTTAAGAAATTTCTGTCCCTTTGGACCCGTTCCAGAAGATGAAGACACACGTCCTTCCGATAGTCCTTCTGTTCGATTTCAGGTTTTTGGGAACAAACTTTGCACACAATAATTGATTGGCTAATTCAACTGTTAAAATCTGATGGACCGTAGTGTGATTCAAATTTAACTCACTAGCGATTTTTCGCACTGTGAGTCGACGGTCAGACCGCACAAGGGCTCCCACTATCTCCACATTGTTATCAGTTTTTGAAGTTGAAGGTCTTCCAGAGCGGGGTTCATCTTCGATTGATTCACGGCCCTCTGAAAATGCCTTAAACCACTTGAACACTTGTGATCTCGACAAGGCGTGCTCCCCATAGGGCTGTTTCAGTTCATTGAAAGTTTCAATGCCGGTTTCCCAAGTTTGACACAAAACGTTATTGCACACCAATGCTCGAAATTGCGCTCTTCCTTTTCCGTGACTCACACACAAATACTGCTTCACAAGAAACCGCACTAAAATTAGCGTGTTGATGCTAGTGAGTTGAAACTCATACTAGAAGTCTATGTGAACCTTATCTAAACTTCATGTGAAGGGCAAGCCCGCAGTATTGCCAGATCGTGCGATACGCAGGCAGTCCCATTACTTTATTTACAGACCTCGTATTACAGAGTTAGTGGGGTAGCATGCAGTCAACATAGCAATACTGACCGAAGCATATTTACCTCTTGACTGCTTCATAAATACCTCTGCAATGTCCTATAATTACCATCAACTGACAACTATCCCCCTTCCCTCACAGGACTCCTTTATGCAGCGCATGACCTTTCAATCTTGTCTGCGCACCACTGCCGTCGTGGAAAATTTCATTTTATACATAAATTGCTGCACCAGTAATTCTTTATTTCCCCCAGAGTTAAAGTGCATTATTTCATGTGCAGTAATACTTGGTCAGCCCTGGTCATTCCCCCTAATGTGTAAAATAAGGTGACAGGTGCTGAGAGCAAGAGTGTAATAAGTGCGACAGAAGGAAATGAGAATAAGTGTGTAATAAGTGAAGGGAATTCGAGCAGAGAGGGGTACGCGGTCGATAGGGGTACGGTATGTGAAGGCTGTATTTGTGCATGTTCTTCGTGGTGCCTCCACCCCCTCCTTACGCCCCGTGCAACCGTGGAGATTCGTCCTAGCCGCCGTACTCTCGGATAAGATGTTTACTCCGCAGCCACTCCTACGCCAAAGCCCGACCCCGTGACTGAGAATGGTCGAAAGCCCTTCCCTCCCCAGGAGTGGGCCAAAAAGAAATGCAATAGTTAAGGCGGGATTCGCTAGATGGCGGGTGGAGCGCGGTAACTCAGAAGGAAGTAAGATATTGGTTATGGCGCATATTTTAAAGTATGTTCCAGAGTAAAGTCGGTCATTTTCCAACATGGTGGTCAGCACGCCAGCATTAAATTCGTCATATACAATATGGCGGATAGCGCTAAGACTACAATGTTAAAATATGACAGGTAGGGCGGAATGAAGGAGGAGTGGTTAGAGTAAAGTCGGCCAATTTCCAACATGGTTTCGGCGCGCCAGCTTTAAAGAAAATTGAACTGTAAATACGTCATATGCAATATGACAGGTAGGGCGCAAACATCGAATGGAACCGTATCACGGTCGGAATTAAGGAGGAGAGGAGGAGGAGAATTTCCGCCGTGTATGGAATGAGCTCTCGTGATGGAAGCCGTGTAGGGGAGAATAGGTTAGGAACGAATATGGTAGCCGTAAGGAAGTACGGTGGCATATGCTAGGCCTAAACCAGTTGTAAATAATAGAAAACGCAAATTACTTATCTTTTAATGTATATACATAGATACACACATTGCATTAAACGGAAAGAACGGTTATGATCACAAGAAAAAATGCACATCACATCATCCCTTGGATGCACATCACAATAAATGAAAGACAGGTAATGACCACATTACATCAACCGGTGTCAGTAAAACAAACAAGTTCCGAAAGACAGAAAATGATCACATCGTATCATCTCTTGTGTGTGTGTGTGTGTGTGTGTGTGTGTGTGTGTGTGTGTGTGTGTGTGTGTGTGTGTTAAAAGAAGAAACAGTTTCGTGTTTTGAATAAGGACCTAGTACAGAAATCGCACAACCAATTACCTTCCCTAGACTAGCATAGAGCTCCGTGTACGATGTTGACCAGTAGCGTTCTGAAGGGATTACACAGTCATTGTGAAATTCTTTACTGAGTGACATCGTTTGTCAATCACGAAAGAATATATCAAGCGGGAAAAAGTGATAGGAACCAGCCTATCGTTGGGAGCGACAATAGATTCCACTGCATAAAGATACTGGTGATACAGTGTTTTGCCAGTCAATGTGAAAGATGATAAATTGAAGGTGAGATTGAAAAGTGTGTGGGAAGCTAAATTTCTCAGTGACGGGGCTGCCGTAGGCACACATTACACCTGCATGAGCGGTCGGATGTACAGTTGCCCACGAATGACTGTAGTAGAAGCCGAAACTCCTCCGAACACTCATCGCATAGGCTATCTGATGTCCAACCAACGCTAGCAGCCCTATGATGATGTATGTATAGAACTGTGGGCGTGTCTAGAGGAACGCAAACTATCGCGTACAACTTGAAGGCAAATCCACATATATATTCCCAAATAAAGTTAGTCAAATTGATGCTAGTGTTTGATCCGCAATATGTAGAGACATCTACAATGGTAATTGAAAAAGGAACCGTCACAATCTCAAACGTAATGTCGTAGGTGGAAAAATCAGGGAAAGCTTCATACTCGTCCCATTCGGTCAGACGGAATTGAAAAGGTCCGATTACAAATGTATCAGCTTTGCTGTACATATCGTCTAGGATACTGGAGGTTGTTCTAGCTATGTGAAGTCAACCTATGACAGGTGTAGTACGATAATAGGAAGTGAGTACACCCGCTACATAAGCACGGTAAATTCCTGTAAGTGCACAACAGATACCCAATTCACAGAATGTTTGTAGGAAGTGATGCACAAAGCGTAAATGTTCGAGTCTCGTGTGAGTAAAATTTGGTAACCATACGGCGTTCCCTGCCTCAGCTTCCAAGAGGTGTTGAGTCTCAAACAGACTGTTGGATCCGTCAAACGGTATGCCGAGAGGCCTCATGTGAGGTGATAGAATCTGTTAAAAAAAAAAGGAATATATATATATATGTATGAATAACAAAGGCATTAGTACACTATCGCCAACAAGAATGATTTTGTGGTATCGCAAATGTCCTTATAAATAAGATTTAGGGAGACTGTTCTGGAATTCATTCTGTCCATATCATCTTCCTAAAAGACATCACCGTATCGCTTCGGTAGAAAATTTTTACAATTTTTGCTTTAGAGTCTTGTATAGATAGCAACACTGTACATCCAAACTTAGTGTTGATTCGTTTAGCGTGGACAATCGGATACATTTTATTTATTTCCAATGAGCGGGTAGAGACTGTAGTAATGGAAGTAGCCCCTTCGAATCGTTTGGAGAGATCCATGTTTTGTGTTTGTCTATCGCAAATGCGTTGTCTGTAAGAAGAAAGTAAGTTGCATTCAGTGTACACCCCCAAAGCAGCAATAGGTTTGTGACGTATGTAAAAAAAAAATTATATATACCTAAGGATATGCGTGACGTTTTGGGGAAAACGTGCTATCAGGAATGTAACCGTGTTGAATATCTGAAACAAATAAGAAAATGACGACAGCATCTGCCAGCAATAAATTGGGGTCACCTGTACTTGGCAGCAACAGTGTGGGGACTCCATAGGCGGATCCATACGTATTATTATTCTGACTACAAATGAGGTAATTGATATGTTGTTTGGGGTGTGTCGAATCTAAGTAGGTGTGTATCTTATTGTAGAGAGAGAAAAAGAATCATGGCTCGCAGATTCGAGATAATGGACACGAATACGAGACAGTACGGGCGGTACAATGCTGTAGGAAGGCAGCTTAACACCCCCTTCGAATAATAGCGATCTCGTGGCACATTTCCTAGCCAGTGTGAAAGATTTCTTTGAGCGCGCGTTACGCTATGTAGTCTCACAGTCGAATGCTAGATTTAACGCCTTGGATACAATGGTTATGACCGTGCTTTCGGTCAAGATGCCCGTAGGGTTTGGTATATGTGCAATGAGGAGTAAGGGCAGACCACTCTCCGTAATGGCTCACCTCAAGCAAAGTATCGTGGAGGTGAAAGCGGAGGAAAACTGTTTAGCCCACGCCTTGGTAATAGCGATCGCGAGATTAGTGAATGATCCGATATATATTTCGTATCGTAGAGATTGTAGAATACGTCCTGTAGTCCAAAACGTATGTCAGACGTCGGTATCGATCTGTCCACTGGGGCGGGGATACCCGAATTAGTCAGATTTCTGGAACACTTTCGGGTGTATAAGATAGTTGTCTATCACGGTCTGAGCTGTGATGATTAATGTTCGAAGGGCAGGTCGATTCGTCCAAGCGAATTAATCTACTTTATGATGATGTCGAAAGACACTATCATGAGATCACTAACCGTACGGCTGCCATGGCTAAAAAGTACTATATAAATGGTACAGTAAAGCATGTGGAAAGAACGTCACGCACATCTGCGACCTAACGTGTAGCGACTGCGTGACCAGCCCTCCGTGTGCGTTCTCCGACGTTCGAATCCACTGCGACGACTGCATTAGGCACTTTAGAAGTCGCACGTGTTTCGTCAACCACAAACAGCGTACATTGAAAAAAAATCATATGTGAACGTAAGCGATGTTGCGCGACGCGTGGATGGGTCGTGACGCACGAAAATCACGAATGTAACAAGCGCTACTGTGAAAACTGTAAGCAGAATACGGCACCTCTGCTATATGAGACTTCTAAAGGACGCATTGCCCTCCGCGGGTAATAAGGTACTATACGTATTCTATAATTTTGGGACTACCCAAAAAACCAAGTACACAGACAACGCTACGTTACACGTACCTAATCCCGTCTGCTTGTAACACTTTTGTTCGCGATGCGAAGACAAGGAAGACGGAGACTGCGTGCGATGTGGCAAGAGGAAGCACTCGTTCTGTGAAGATCCTGTCGGGTCCCTACCTTCATATCAAACCGAACACAGCCCCTGGGCCAATAGGATCGTTGCTATAGCACATAAGGCCAAGGCATTCGACCTTCAATTTATCCTGAATAGGGCGATTCTACTGAAATGGAAACCGAACATGATCATGAATGGGCTGAAGATAGTGTGTATGAAAATGGAGCAATTTGTCTTTCTGGATAGTGTATCCTTCCTCCCGTGCCCTCTGCGTAAGCTGCCCGATGCGTTCTGTCTGACGACTCCAAAACGTGGTACCCTCACTATTTCAATACAGAGGAAAACCTAGACTACATAGGTCCCATTCCCGATGTTTCATATTACGGGGTGAATAAGATGGGTGCGGAGAAGAGGTAGAGAGTATGTCGCGTAGTACGAGAGCCAGGAACCGGAGCCTATTTTCGACAACAGGCGCGTGCTGGAAACATACCGCAAAGAAAAAGTCACAGTCCTAAGACAGGCGTGCCGCGTGTTTAGATGCGAGTTTAAACAGATAAGAAATATAGAAACATTTCTCGAGTCAATAACGATGGCATCGGCATGCAAAAAGGTGTTGCGTAAACTTTTCCTGCAGCCCGACACAATGGGCCTCATACTGACCGGAAGGTACACATGTAACAACAAGTACAGCAACAAGGCCTTGATGTCGCTGCTGCATATGGAGGAGATTGATAAGGTGAAGATAAACACGGTCGCAACGGTCGCGAGTAAAATCTGCCCGAATTGCCCCGCTTCAATGTAGATGGTTATTGCCCCGAGACCCGTAGAATATACGAGTATATCGGGTGCCATTATCACGGCCAAACGTGTCAGCCGTTCCGTGACGTCATCACCATGAGTGTTGATACATTAGCTGGACGGTATGGGCGGATGATGTCGCGCCTGGAGCAGATAACGCGAGTGCGGGGATATGAGGTTAAAGTTGAATGGGAATGTGTGTTTCACGATGCAGGTATAGTGAAACGGAAACCCCAACTGCTCGCGCAACACATAGTACTAGAGTCCGCTGCGTACCCGTGATGCTTTATACGGGGGTCGAACTGAGGCCATGCTTCTACACTAAAAGGGAAGGGAAAATTAGACTATACAATATGATAACGTCATGAGCCTCTACCCCTACATATGCAAGAATTTCAAGTTCCCCTTAGGTCATCCAGTCATTCACGTGGGATCAGTGTGTAAGGATAAAGAAGCATGCCTACGTATGGAGGGCTTGATCAAATGTACGATCGTTCCGCTAGAGAGGTTGTATCATCCTCTCCACCCCTACAGATGTAATAATAATCTCATATTTTGCCTGTGTAGAACATCCGTCCACACCTCTTCCAGAGAAACATGTGCGTATAGCAAGGATGAGGAGCGGACCTTCACCGGTACGTGGGCAATGGACAAGGTGTTGCTGGCCGTGGAAAAGGGTTACATGATACTCGAGATCTATGAGGTCCACGAGTATCAGGTAACCCAACACAACCCCGAAACAGGCGAGCGGGTACATTTTGTCGACTATATCAATACATTTTTGAAACTGAAAGCGGAGGCTAGTTGTCATTCTGTCTGGGTCCACAGTTCCGAAGACGAGGAGCGTTATGTGGAATCGGTTCGGACGAGTGAAGAGATACGACTAGAGAAGGAAGCAATCAGGTATAACGCTGTAAAACGGGGTTGGGCCAAAATGTGTCTCAACTCCATGTAGGGGAAATTGAAGGAGAGGAACGATCGGACTGTGACCAAGGTAATCACGGAACACAAAGCACTGTCCAACCCTGGCATCGAGGTCATGAACCACGTGTTTGCCAGCGATGACGTAGTCTGGATCTCGTGGAAGTACGGGTCAGAGAAACACGTGCCTAGTTTGCGACATACGATTGAGGAAGTAGGAGCTTACGTTTCCGCTGTCTATCGCTACTTCGACAGGCTGCGACAGAAAGCGATTTGTTGCGACACAGATTCGGTAATATACATTCAGCCGAGGGATGAACACAAACTGATTGAAACAGGGGACAAATTGGGCAAATTGACCTACGAATTGCGCCCCTCTCAAAACATATTGGAATTTGTGAGCGGTGGGGCAAAGAACTGCGCTTACAAGGTGCTCGATACTGAGACCAGAAACGGTCAAGAAAAAACCGTATAAAGTAAGTGGCTTAACTCTCAATTACGTTCTATCGCGACTGGTAAATTTCGAATTAATCAGGAACATGATTCCAGGAGGGACGGCGCGGGAGGAACCCACCGTGGTGAATATCCATACCAAGAAGAAGATTAAGCGGTAGCGGAAGGGGGGTGGAAGACATAAATCGATAGTCACCGAATCCGAAGATAAACTCAACAGAATCCCTTTTATCAAGAGACAGCCATTAGGTGAATATAGTGCGTCCCGTTCGGTTATAAATAGGGCACAGCGTGGGAGAGTCATGTAAGAGACTGAACATCCATGAGTGATGATTTTCAATTCAAGCATCCGTTCTCATATATAGTGAGAGGACCTAGCTGTTCAGGCAAAAAGTCATTCTGCATACGTTTGCTACAGAACCTCGACTAACTCCGCACCGAACAGAAATTATCCGGTGTTACGGCGAGAAGACCGCTGTTCCGCAGCGTAAGCAGTTACCGCCCTGCAAAACATCAAATATAACAAGGGCGTACCGGAGAACTTTGGTGCTGGTGGTGGCGATCCGTGCCTCGTGATCCTAGACGATCTGTTAAACGACGTTTATTCGAAGCAAGTGTGTAACTTGTATACCAGAGGCAACCATCACAGAAATATCAGCTTGATTTTGATTACGCAAAATCTGTTTCGTCAGGGCCGCTTCTGTAAAAATATATCGTTGAATGTCCACTATGTGGTCGCGTTGAAAAAGTCAGAGATAAGAAGCAGTTCATGTACTTGACCCATCAAGTGTATCCCGAAAATAGTACTGGGTTTTATAACGCCTACCTGGATGCGACTATCCGACCCCACGGTTAACTCATCTTGGATATGACACAAGATACGAATGACGGTCCGCGGTTTCGAACCAACATACTCCCGAAAGAATATCCTCCAGTCGTCTAATCCGATATAGGCGATGAAGCGTGTGAAATCGAATTAACACTCTCTTTACGTGCTTAAGACAGCGTAACCGAGATTACGTAAATCCCTAATCCCTAACTGTAACAAAGAACTCGTGAATTGTATAAGCGAATGTGTGTTAAATGTCCTGAATGGCAATATAAAATTGTCAGGTTGTAACACGTGCAAGCTTCAAAAATACAGGGCCGCGCTTCGCAAGGTCGACGATAGGCACGTATCACTCTCGGGCAAGAAGTGACTCATAATACAGCGTGGGGGATTTCTTTTGCATTATTGGGCGCCACTCTGCCAACGATCGCCAGCCTAATTTTTAGGTCCCCGCGCGTACATAATAAACATGTTACGTAAGATGTACCTCCTCTCAGCCGATCACTTCCATGTGGACAAACGACACCGCCCCCTGCCTTCGCCCGCGAGCGGAAGAAACGTAGTAGAGGTAGCAGACTTAAAAAGGAAACGTCATCCGTAAGAAGAGTGGGTTAAGAAGCGTCATAAGTTTCGCGAGGCCGTTAACAGACGGAAGACGCGGACAAAGATGATCTCGGATTTTCTAAGAAGAGTAATGCCCGACACGGAGGTGCCAACTTCTAACAGGGTGCCCTCCCTTTCCTCCGAGCCAGAGCTAGCAAAAGATATGATGGTTGAGAAAGAAGACACGGCTCCCCTCGCCAATTCCTTCGACATCGAAAGAGATCGTATACGAGACCCCTAAACAAGGGTTTATTCCCGGAATCGGATATGATGATTATGATGAGGTCACGAAGAAGGAGGAGGCACAGACTGAAGAAGAAATTGTGGGAAATTTAGCTAGTCCCTACATGGGGAGGAAGCGTCTTCTCGATACACAATACGGTATCTGTAAGGATGGCGAGCAATTAATAATAGGTGATTCCCGGTTGTTTATAGATACCGATTACAATTTCACATTTAAGGGAACTGTGTTTAGAGGGCCGGGGGGGAGGGGGCTGTGGGAACTACTGACGCGAAAGAATGTGAATACGGTCGTTATCAACAAGACCGATCTAAAGACGTAAAATGAAATATTGTAAATGACTAACGCTCATTTGAACGGACATTAGCCTGGCTATAACATTAATATAACGCGAGGAAAGAAATTTCGCGATATCATTGGGCCCCTCTTAGCGAAACCGAAGAGACAGGTTGTTGAATAAGCGTTACGGAGTAGGCGGCTAAAGTATTAATGACAACCACAAATACTATTAGCAGACCGTCGGCATTCTCGACCCTGCGGAAGTTTCGGCTGGCGACGCCGGTGCAAAAGAAGAAAACGAAAAAGTCTGTCGATGTCATCAGAGCCTGTTTAGAGAAACAGGATGCCTATACGCTTCATAGACCTGTGAGGAAGCGTTTCGCATTAATCCCTATACAATGACTAACGTGATGGACGTGTGGGTATGCGATCTGCTAGATGTAGAGGCCTACGCAAAATACAACAATAATTATAGATACATTCTATCGGTTATAAAAGTATTCTCGAAATATCTTCACATGATCCCCATAAAGACAAAGAGCGGGTCTTCCTTTGCTTCGGCGTTTCGGTCATATTTGATAACCAAAATATTCTAGTAGGCGTAGCCCAATATGGTTACGCACTGATAAGGGCAAAGTATTTCTAAATAAACATTTTCAGAACATTTTACGCGACGAGGGCGGCATTCTGTTTCAGGCGTGTAGAAACCCCGACTTGCAATGTGCGGTCGTGGTCCCAAGCGATGCCTATCTCTGGCCACGAATTATGAAACGACGTCCGTCATGGGCTACAGGACGCTTTTCGAAGCGTTCGGTATACATCACTCGTACTCAGGACTGCAGATAACACACGATATGTATATAAACGTCTTTTTCATGTTACTCTTTGATCTGACACCAGACCGGGGCGCGTCGAAGGGTCATCCGTCCCACCCCGAGAACGGCAATATCAGAATCGAGTTCACATTCACTAAGCCATTGCTCGAAGCAATCACGCGCCTGCCGTACCAAGAATTTGACAATTACGTCCTCGTGGATTTTTCACGTAACTTTAATACTGACTCCTAAGATGGACAATGTGCAGATACCGTATACACTGCGTGACGTTAACACATTCCTGGACGTTCTTCCCTCCGATCTACTACCACATTCAGTCATGGGAACCTCCACCGTCATCGTCAATGTCGAGCCTCACACAGAGGGAGGTTCATACTGGCTAGCCGTGCACTTGCAACCAAAATCTTCGAGTGCTTACTACTTTGCTTCATATGCAATCGTACCGCTCTTACCCTCCATTCAGGCGTTCATTAAAAGCAACTGCACGACCTTGGATTACAACATTTGAGAGCTGCAAGGCTTGACGAGTAACGCCTGCGGCAAGTACTCCTGTCTAATCGCCCTCCACATGGATCGAAGCTATACTCCGAAGCATTTCACCTCACTCTTCAATGCGTGCAACGCAGACCCTCACGTGGAGCGGTTATTCGCCACCGAATTCTGGGCTCAAATGTCACGTGGCGGCTGGGGTCAATGCTGTGGCAGCTGCATATAAAAAGGTAAGTACCTTGCCGATTCTAATTATTCCTAATCTAAAATGACTGGAGGCAGGGTGGTCGTGATTGATTTCGAGTACTTGCGGGGCGGCAGAATTAGACGGTCGTCAAGGAGCTTTGCGTCACCAGCGCCGCAGCGTCCGAAACGTTCCGTTTTAAAGCCCGTACAAGGTGACGGATCATGGCTCGACAGTGAACGGCATAAATTTGTCCGATGGACATACAGAATATAAAAAAATTACACAAAGTCATTAACGAAGCCGTGGCCGGTTTCGCGATCATATACACCTACGCCTCCTCTAAATGTACATATCTCGCAGAACTAAGGGGACGGCCGATCCATAACATAGAGGATCTAAATTACCCCAAACCCGAATTTTTCAATCACCAACACTGGTGTACATTACCGTGTCACAAGTTTCCCGGATTCTCTTGCGCAACCAAAACTGCCCATTCTCTTACGATTGGTTAATGTACTATCTGCAGAAGAAGGATTTTGTCCAATGTCCTCCTAATATGACACGTCATACTGCCGAATTTGTTGCAGCATTATAAACCGGACAAGCACGTCGCCCTTCCCATCACTCTGCTTCCTGCAGCGATGACGTCTACTACTACTAAACGGTCAACTACCGGCGTTGCTACTACTGCTGCTGATTCTGCTGGCAAGCGGTGGAGGGGGAAGGGGAACCTCCCCACTGTCCAGGAGGATCAGCAGTTGCCTAACGCCTCGTCGTCGTCCTATAGTGGCATCTGCACCTACTGGGCAGCCTATCCCGCATTCGATCCACAGAGAATGCTGCTCAGGCGCCTTTTTTCCATAAATGCGAACAAAACCAAATACGTGTCTTTCTGATTCTACCCCGCTCGTGATTATCTAGCTCTGGTGGAATTCGGTGTCATGCGGAGCTGTGGATCAAAGTCCATATTTCTCACGGGCGAGCAGGTCTACACGTTGGCGCAGTGTCTACCTACGTTTGCCGATGCTATCTGCAAAGAGGGGAAGGAGGAAAAACCGATCAAGTGGGAAAGTGTTAGCTTTCGGTTAAATACGCCGATGAGTCGCCGCGGGTTAACCAGACTGTATCTCGGCACAGAGTACAAATTTCTGACGCCGCTGTACCTGCATTATTTTGCATGAGAGTTTAATATCGTGCATCATAAATTGCGCGATTACGTACTTGTTTTGCCTGACATATTATCATATGTGAAAATGTCTTTCACTTCGATTGTGTATTTGGAACCGATGCCTAAAGCCAATACACACATAAACTATCCTCACCTGCACGAAAAACTTGTATCATTTGTGTAAACACATATTTCATGTTGAATATACTTCATCTAGCTGTGGTTGTTGTGTTTTTCACTTCTTGTGTATACAGTGTGAAAATCATTAATCACTCCGCTAACCTGTGTTTTTTTTCCCCTCGGCGGAAGGCACCTGTTGCAGCTTGCTATTTTCCTCTCTCTCTCTCCAACACCACCTCCGTCGTGCAGGCTCAGCCCTTCCCCCACACCAGCAGCCGGAACTGATATGTCGGCCCTAGGTGGAGATGTGTATTAATTCTCTTCCCGCATTCCGTCACACCTTTATGGTCATGTTGCAGAATGATAGTGTGAACAAATAGAAAATATCAGGTAAATTGACGAGGCTACGTTACACGTACCTAACTTTTTCTGTGTGCAACAATTTCGTTCTCAGTGCGATCGCTACTATCTTATGGGCCCCTGACTTATCTACCCGAACCTAGCCCTCGAGGCCAATAAGATTGTAGCGATCGCACCAAACACAAGACTGGTGCACACAGACACGATTATACAGTGTAACTTAGCCTCATCTATATACCTGTTATTTTCTCTTTGTTCACATCATCGCGTTTTGCAACATGTGTATAAACGCGTGACATTCATTATATCTTCATTAACATACTCGGAGAATTCATGTAACTTTTCACCTACATGGTTTCCACCGTACCACCGTCTTGCCGGCACGCCTCTTCCCCCCAACAGCCAGTTTACGCAGGGCAAGGATAATTCACACCGCCTAGGTGAAGCTTTACAATTAATACTCTGCCACATAACGTCCCACTGTTATACATTTGTTGCATGACATCCATCGGGAATGCAACACACTTGTACGTCACATTTGATCACACTTTTGGTTCTTGGATTCCCGATGTACGTCCTACATCAAAAGTATACAAGCGAGACTTTAATTTCACCTCATTACATCTTAAATAAAATATGCGGAGAATACATGTATCTCCCCAACTACTTTTCTTCCAGGGAGAACTTCACTCTCCGGTTGCAACGACTTCCCTTCTTCTTATTATTATTATTCTTCTTCTTCTTCTTCTTCTTCTTCTTCTTCACAGCTTTTGCAGATGCACCTCCCCCCACTGGTACTCGCAGCCTGCAAGAACATCTACTAGTTCATTGCCATCCCACGTTATGCTATGTAATAGCTGGACAATGAACTGGTAAAATACTATTACGTTTATATTCCTCTTTCCACGGCAACTCCGTCTTGTGGACACGCCTCTTCCCTCCCAGCAGCAGCAGCCAGGTTCCGCCGACAAACACACCTAGGTGATGCCGTACATTTACGTCTCTGTCACTTAACACAGTTTCACAATCGCACCGCTATGCTCGTGTTTCTCACAGAAACCAGGAATGCAAATCACGGATGTATGTCAAATTGATTCTGATCACACATTCTAAATATTGCATTCCTGGTGAACGTAAAACAGGAGTATAAGGGCGCGACTATCGTTCATGTTAATACATCTTACATAACGTATTCAGAGATTTAATATTTTGCTTCACCCACCTTCCTGCCAGGGAATTCAATCTTCGAATGCCACGCCCTTCTTCTTCTTCTTCTTCTTCTTCTTCTTCTTCTTCTTCTTCTTCCAGCGACGGCTACGTTCTTTCCCTGTAAGTGCAATTCGCTACGTTAATTACGCTGTATTGCCTTTAACTTCTACGCATAGCATAAGCCCATGGAATCGCTTTAACAGGTAGCGTAATGCATTTACCCAACTGCACGATGTCACGCCCGTCGTTTTTCTTCTCTCTCTTCACGGCTTCATGGATTCACGTTAATGCCAAGGGTCCTGTGACTTGACGTTTTATTCCGAACAAACATATTCACCCCGCCATACTTCTAGTCATATGACATGTCCATACAGGCAAGGGCACTGTTAGTCTTATTTCGCCTTGTCACTGTATAGACTTACATACACTTGAAACAAATGTGTTTCCTACCGCTTCCGTATCTGCAAAACTCGCCCTTCTGTACAAGGCCATGTATGACTACACACTCACAGCGTTCGGGACCTTCCCCCGAGAATATTGCTGCGTCCGCATTCACTCTTCTACGCGCGTGTTGTTATGCAATTACGCCAACTCTCGGTTAACCCTAGCGAGTGCATTGTGAAATGTGCTGATATCAACATCTTACTGCATACAGGGTTGTCCTTCACTCGGATACTTCACATGCTATCCTCTCGTTGACACGTGGTGGGGTCAATCCGGACGGAGCCTCAGAGAACGCACAGTGGTTTACCACACCCTGGTTCCCCCCACTCCAGGGGAAGGAAGGAGGGAAGGGCTTTCGACCCTTCTCAGTCACGGGGTCGGGCTTTGGCGTAGGGGTGGCTGCGGAGGAAAAGTCTTATCCGAGAGTACGGCGGCTAGGACGAATCTCCACGGTTGCAAGGGGCGTAAGGAGGGCGTGGAGGCAAACGAAGAACATGCACAAGTACAGACCTCACATACATTACCTCTACCGAACGCGTACCCCTCTCGGCTCGAATTCCCTTCACTTATTGCACACTTACACTCATTTACTTCTCTCGCACTTATTCCAATTTTGGTCTCAACATATGTCACCTTATTTTACACATTAGGGGGACTGGCCACGGCTGACCAGGTACTACTCTAGGCCATTCTCACAGATTTGGCCTTTTACTTGTAAGCAAGCCTTGAGCTTTCAGAAAATATATGGGGAATGTGATGGCAATTTTGCCATGAAATGCTGGAAATTTCTTTTCCAATGCTGTCTTGCAGTTCTCACAATGAACATGGGTTGTCATTCTTTATTCTTACATTCCCTCCACCTAGTCATCAATATGACATTGGACACGTCAAGTTAAGTTTACAATATCTACTCTTCATTTAACAAGCAGTCATTTACACTACACATAACATAGGACGCTAGCAATATTTGTACCTCATTGGTAGAACAAAGTAATAAGAAGTGTTATTAAAATCATACATTGCTCTAGCTTCTGAATGACCTGTTAGGTGAAATTACATAATACTAGGAGTAAAGTGTACACGATTACAAACAATTGAGTTAAGGTGGTGTCTATAACGATATATATTCATTCACTGAGTAGAACATATGTTGCATTAAAAAATACTTCAGTCTTCTTTTAAATTCCAGCATCTTATCCAATTTCTTTATTGCGTAAGGTAATTTGTATTACAATTTTATACCCATATTTGCACTATTGTTTTAAAAAGTGTAGTTCTGCAAAATTGAGTAAGAAAATCTGATTTTTCGCTTGTACAGTGGTCATGTATTTCTCTATTATATTTCATCTTTTCCATGTTTGATTTTATCTCACACACAGTTTCACTTATATACAGGCAGGGCAAGGGAAGTATATTCAG
>Ga0131853_10012379_pt1 | contig 15623 bp, 6 predicted proteins | sample TergutLab28metaG_FD_92764 | JGI IMG/M metagenome (GOLD analysis project Ga0131853, IMG submission 92764) | Labiotermes labralis P1 segment gut microbial communities from Petit-Saut dam, French Guiana - Lab288 P1 (version 2) (version 2) | ecosystem: Host-associated > Arthropoda: Insects >...
AACACAACTGTGTCACATGAGGTGTATTTAATGACTATATAATGGACAACTACATGTTTCGGCCTGTACTGGCCATCTTCAGGTTGTCTTAGGGGAACTTAAGATCTTACTATAAACATGCACGCGCACGTGGTGTAGAGATCTCTACAGATGGCCAGTACAGGCCGAAACATGTAGTTGTCCATTATATAGTCATTAAATACACCTCATGTGAGACAGTTGTGTTTGACTACATACAATTTTCCAGGTACCACTGTTGTGTACAAAAGGTGACATGAAACGCTGTAACAGTTTTAAGAATAGTCTAAGTGCACTCTGCATTGAACTATTTTCTGGTCACTGTAATTTACCTCCATGCTGTCTCTGTCTAATTCACCCGGTGTCCAGTCTATTAAATTCTGTGTTCCAGCCTTTATCAACACAAACTTCAACGGCGCTTTCCAGAAGCCGGGCTAGCTCAGTAGACATAGTGAGCAGATTATAGGCTGAACGACCGCCGAATATGGGGTTAAGGTAGCGGCATGGGAAGGAGATGTTCCTTTCTCCAAAACGTCCACGCCGACCTTGAACCTCGCACAGCTTCACACACAGGTGTTCCGAGTTCTTTCTCTAAAGCGGCCAGCGGCCGTAGTGTGAAGCTGACTACTGGCCTCCTTCTACTGCCCAGATTAAGAATTATCCACTGTCCCATATGCCTTCACTGCTATAATTTTGCCTCATTAACAGCTCTAAATACGAAAACTACTACTTCTCTTTGTCCTGAATATCCGAAATAATGTTACGATTTTTTGTAAAAAATTATTGTGTGTAATGAGCGCGCCATGGAGGTGAAGGGTGGCGTAGTGGTAAAATTCCATGGATTTCTACATTACACACTAGACAAAATTCTTCAGCCTACATCTCAGATAATCCCAGCGATTATACCTTCTTTGCATGCTAAATACTTCTGAAGCTGCAAATAAACCGGATACTCGATCTAAAATATTCACGAGACTTCGTTAAATATACGATCACCTTATTTCCTATTAACAAGAAATGTAAGGAATTTCATTTCATGATACTTCAGAATGTGACGGAAAATTACATTTTGCAAGGTCATATGCTTAGCCGGCTCGCTGTCGTACTTGACGCGGGACTCTGATGTTCACACCATTCTTGTTGTATACCAGATGTGACACGCTAACAAGCAGGCGAGAGAGATTACCCTATGCTAGCCGACGGTAACAAATATGACTGGAATGCTGAAACGAACTGGGAAAACAAATGTATAATTTGCTGCAAATTATGGGCAGCCATGAGCTGCTTATTTTTCTTAAGAAATATGAACCTTGGTCGTCAGGATAAGCCGCAGTATTCGGATGAAAGATCAGAACCATGCAAGTCCTACACAAGCGATACCAGTTCTTATCTTAACAATGCATCACTTTCTTCAGGCCAAAGAGGCCTGCATCTCTTACTGATCCACGTGTTCCTATAATTTAAACAATCTAATGCAGACAACTGTATTAGATTTACAATCATATTATAAAAAGTCACCAACTCCAAAATGTTTCGAGCCTTACTGTTCCATCATCAGGGAGTAAAGTAATTATATAAAACGACTGCTTATTTATGTTGGTATCTTGCATGTAGAAGAAATGCTGGAAATTGATCGGTGTAGAGCGGAAATAATTGTACACTGAAATTTAAACATAAGCATAAATCATGAAAATATATAGAATTATACAAATTTACTTGCAAAGTAGTGGGCCCGGTAGCTCAGTCGGTATAGCGACTGAGCTACAGGCTGAACGGTCCGGGATCGAATGCCCGTGGGGACGAACTTTTCCGCCCTTCCAGACCGTACAATGGGTAACGGGTCTTTCCCGGGGATAGAGGCTGACGGGGCGTGGGGCTGACCCCCCCCACCCCCATATAGAGTGCCGAGGTCCTAGAAAGAGTAAAGCTATACCTCTTCTCACCTAAAGGGCCTTCGTGGCCTACAAAAAAAAAGACGAAACCCTACCTATCGTCTTGTAAAGCAAGGAACGGAGCATGTGATCCACATGTATTAATATAGACGCATTTCCGTAACTTCATGTCCCGTAAGTTGTTACGTTCGCGTATTAAGACAACAGATACTCTCAGGAAGACACGATCTCATTACGACTATTGTCGAGTTTTATTTTTGGTGAAAAACTCAAATCCAAAATCCTAGCGGCACACAGAACCACAAGAAGATAATTTAAATTGCATATATAAATTCCGTTATTACAAAACGTTGTGTTCGGAAACATTATCATTATTACATTGCGGTTACCATTCTGACCAGCAAAGTACACGTTCAATCGCCAGAGGTTTTGATTTGGCAAGGAAAACTTTTCTTGAGGGGTGTAAGTGTACAATCGTTACGGTCACGGTGTGCCATGCATGGCACAGGTGCCGTATGTCGTATACAACTGTCCAACACAATCGCAGAACCACAAAGGACAAGGCGGAAGTGAGGTGTAATGGAAGAGGATTTCGAACCCGCTATCTCAAGAGTCCGAGGGCTTAAGGCCGGTCGTTTTCGAGGTCAACAGCCAGTCGGAATGTCAAGAAGTAGTTCTGTTCAACTTAAACCCGCGGTAGAGTAGAATAAGTAATATGTAGAAAAATACAGCAAATAAAGTCAAGAGTGATGCTGAATCAGGATGAGAACAGCCAGTGTCTCGAGTTTCGCCACACAGTTTAATACATTTTACTTAATAATTTATTACAGCTAAAAATAATTAACAAAGTGCATATATTCAAGCCCACGAGTCTTCCCCGGAGGTCAAGCAGGCAGGGCGTGAAGCTGACCACTCATTTTTATCCAGTGCAAAGTTTCAGAATGAATGGAGCCATACTTCCACTTTCTTATACGTCTTAACGCGTGTTCCCACGTACTTTTCAGAAATCTTGGCATCAGCTAAAAATTCTATGCACCAGAAATGTAACATGAAACAAGTACCATACTGAATGCCACCGCTGTCAAATATCTAGTCGCCAAGTGACCTGGGGCCAGGAATGTGTGTACCTCAGCCTTCGTGGCGTGTAAAGGAATGACTTTATATTTACTTCTAAAATTTCAAAACACTGACTTGGGTGCACTGTCAAAAACATTTTTGTGCTAATAATACACATATGGGTACCATTATCCACACCTCTGTTCAATAACTGTACTAAGATACGGAAAACTAAAATGATGTTCCATTGCATTACTACGACATTAGTAAGACCTTGTAATATAATCGTCACGAAGTTTACACAAGGTAGTAACTTTATTTGTCTTATTTACAATCATATCTTCCGACATCAAGGCTATTGGTGACGGTGTCAAATGACAGAGTACAAGTTTTCACAGTGAAGGCTCTTAGTGACGCCACGTTTGTCTTCGGGGGATTCATTTTTATTGCGCATTACAATTGCTGATCACAGCCACCGAGTGGAACAGACGATTTACACCCAACTTCTGTCACTTAAATGTACATTACTCCACTCGATATTGAACATTCAGACCCATAACAAAGCTGATCTTTCGTCCATTCTGTCCGCGTTTCTAACACGACACCTGTGTGTGTGTATTACATGAAAAATTTTGAATCCACTACCTGAATACATTCACTTTATTATATATATTTCAGTCAACACAACTATATAATAAAAGCTTAGGTTAAAGCGACATGTTTCGACTTAAAAATTCATCGTCAGGCTAAGTTAAGAACCATGAAGTTCCTTACTATGTGGCTGTGCGCAATTGGGATCCCAGATGGCTCACAATGTGTGCTGTGATTCGTATCATGTAAATAATGTGACTTATATCTATTACACTATTGTACCTACATTGGGGTCAAGTATGTGACGTGTGTTAGCGCGTTATTTCCTGGGACCGTTGTTCACTGATTGGACTCCTGGTCGTTATGTCCGTTGTGGTTGTATTGGTTCTCCTGCTACCTGAAATTCATGAAACTTGACATAAACTTAAAGAAACTAATTTTAGATCCATACTTTTGACAAGGTGAAGTAAAAACCGCGACATTAAATACTTTGTCTGGAGGTTTAGGATATTCAACATATTCTGGGTAAGACAAGGTAAAGTATTCCCTGCCCACGCTATGAAGGTTGAGTAGAGGCATAGCTCCGCTTATGCTTGTACTCTGCACTAGAAGGAGGTGAGTGGTGAAGGTCACGCTCCGGTCGCTTTATTCCAGGAAATAACCGCGCTGCCCCTCAGGTGGACCTGAAGTTTAGAGAAAAGAAAAATCTTTTGCCCATAGCGGGTTTCAAACCCCGTACCATCCAGCCTACAGTCCAGTCTGTATACCGACTACGCTATCCCTGCTTCCCTAACATGTGTAAAGAAATGTTTAAAAAGCAATGGGGAAGAAGAGTAACTGCATGTGTTCTTATTATACCGGTCACAAGTTACTGGGAAGTCCCTCTAGGGCCTAAGGTGCAAATTTGACACAGGGAAAACTGACTCTTTACCTTGCAATGGTGAATGATAATGAGAATTTGGACTCTTCTACAGGTTCATAGATATCCTGAAACAAAAACGGCAATTCGCGTCCTTGGCGAGGCACCTGAAAGGCGCTTTATGCAGATATAACGTCTGTAATGAATGCGGTTTAAATCGATCAGGCAGCTTTTCAATTGCAGACAAGGTGCACCAGGTTTAACAACTCATTCTGTGGCTTATATTTAATAATAAGGTGCTGGCAAAAGTCACTTCAATGTACAAAAACTAGTCAAACAAGGAAATAGATCAAAATACATAAGCAGAACTTCGTTTAGGTTCATAAGTAATGGGACATTTTAATATAAAAAGGAAAATGAAATAAAATTCTCTCAACATCTAAATCTCTCCACCTTCAGCCATCTACTACTTCGTCAGACATTTTCCATCGAAGAAACATTGCGGATCACAATCCTGTTATTACACACGTAAGTTATTTCAAAATTTCTGCACACTGCACGCGCGCGGTCAGTAGGATAAAGCAATCGTTCTGATTTTCGCTACAGTTGTGAGCCAGACTTCAGTAAAGAACAATGTGTGAGTATTGGCAGGCTACGTGGTCCCTGTTCTGCAAAATGGAGCCTTGAAATGGGAGAAGAAACTGACTGGAGTCAGAACTCGCGCAGTGACCAGCGATCATACATTAACGCACCGCCTCATGCCTCAGGTGCAGTATCGGAAATTTTGGAGAAGTACGGATGGCAAGTGCTTCCCTACCCGACGTACAGTCTTGACGTGAGCCCACCAAACTTTGACTTTTTCCCAAAATTGAAGAAACACTCCGTGGGAAACGCTTCAGAAGCATTGAGGAGGTGTCTAATGAGGTGACACGAGTAATCAGACGCATCAAAAACGAAGGCGTCCTGACAGCAATACAAGACTTGCCCAAACGTTGGACAGCTGTGATAAAGCACAATGGAGATTACATTGAAGGCCTGTAAACGTATTTTGTAAAATGAATTCATTTTTAAAAGAGAAAACGTACAGTGTGCAGGACTTTTGAAATGGCCCAAGTAATTAGGTTTATTTATTTGCTACATTTTTCGGTAACACCAAGCCACCTCGCGGAGATTATTCCAATAAACCAAAAAAATCTACATGGTCGTTAAATAACATGTCGGAATATCGTTAAGTAGTATATATATATATTTGTTAATCTGTCTGCATTAAATTGTGTAAAATAATATATATATATATGTGTGTGTGTGTGTGTACATACAGGCCTACAAAAACGGTGCTATAATAGTAACTAGAATTTATTGAATATTATTACAATACGTTAATCTATGAGGTAAATGAGAGGAATTATATAATATAGTCGGTGTATTGTGATGGTTATTTGGTGTAAGAAACCTATATATAAATACAATACAGTGCACACCTGGCATACATATATATATATATCTTCATTATTTACAGGTCAATGAACACTTGTCAAAATTTGGAGTGTTTGCAAAATTTTCTTTTCAAAATACTTCTAGAAATTTCTACTAGTACACACACACACACACACACACACATATGCAAGCACATATATGTAGTAAAACATGTCCTCATTTCATAAAAGAGCAATCCTGCAGTAATCTCTCGGTTGACGACCTGCTAAAAGCCGTCGTAAACCATGGCGCAAAAAGTAAGGCATTATTTGCGGATTGGGTCATAAATATATTTTTGGCCACAAAGCGGACAATCTCAATACGCATCTCCACTTACTATTACATACCGGTCCTGAATACACGTACGAATACTTCCTTACGTTTTAGTCCAGTCCGCCTCTGCATAACACAACCAGCACATTCTGAAGTTATAATGTCAAAGAGTGTTCGTAATTACTAAGTTCTCTGCACCGTCTTCCCTTATACATGTTACGAAGATTTCATGTCACGCGGAAATTTCACCTCTGGCAGTGTCATTCTCTGTTCATTCCGCACTGCATGTTGCTTGTGTGGTTGACACACGGTTAGACCAGAACAATAGCCACGTAATTATAACCAAGACGGCGGTATTGTTATTTCCCCCTCCCCTGCACCACCACCCGCTCTTCTTATGGTGTGCATCCTTTTAATGAGTAGCTAAAGTTGAGTCACTATAAGTCTCATAATTATTAAGGTCAAAGGTCGTAGCAGCACAAAAAAGTATATTCGTGACAAGATTAAAAATACTCACGGTCGCAGTCCATATATTCTGAGTCAGACAACAGGTTATGAGGACAAGGTGGGAAAAATAGTTGTCGTATAATTTATATGGACATAAACATGAGCGTGGCATTTTAAAAGTTAGAAGGACGCTACGAGAAAGGAACAGCTCTGACACCGCCACATGTATGCGATTTTAACACTAGACACGTTCTGTTGAATAATTTCACATTCTGCCCTGAGTAACGTAGCATTTCATTCCGTTGCGTGTCTCGTTTACACATCGGCATTGAAATCTATGACAATGGCGAATTACTCATGTTTATTGCAATGATGTAATCTTTCCTTTCGTATCGCAATTATTTTCACGAATTCATGTCCCAAGCCCCGCACCACTGAAATATCTTTGTCAAAGGAGCGCCCAGTTTGTAGCCATATCCATACTGTGTAAAAGGTAAGGCTGTTTATTTGCACGCCATGAAGGCACCTGAAGAAATGGAGTCATAGCTCCATTCATTCTTAACCTTGACGTTAAATGGAGGTCGGTTTTCGGCTTCACGCCCACTAAGTAGGAAACTGGGTGGGCCCCAGAGACAGCCGGACGTTTTAGAGAACAGAAAAAATCTCTTAATTGTGCCGGTAGTATAATCACATTCAACCTGATAATAAAGCCCACACTGTACAGTGTATATCTAAATAATTCAGTCCCCAACTTTGACCAAACTTGCACTCGTCTGTCTTATCTTGCTCTTTCTTTTCTCCGTGTTACATAGTAGTCAGGCACCAAACCTGCTTACTGTTCTTCTCATTACATTCGTCCTCCGTTGCATAATCAACCCGATTTCCCTTCTGCTGTCAAGCACGCAAAATGTAAGCTCAATTGATGCTCGGTTTTCTGTTGTTACACATTTAAAAACGCCATATCCCTACATAATGCGAACGTGCTAAAAGCGAAGGGCGATCGCTGTACAATACTGACTTACGTTCTTTAAATGCTAAGCGCTGAAGATCATACAATTTAAGCAGATTCTTACGTAAGGTCCTAAAATTTCTCTTCTACACGTGAGTTTAAAAGCCCGAAATTTCCAATCTAAATTTAAAATTGTGAAGTGAGAGAGAAAACCAACAAGATGCAACAGTTAGATGTTTATTTTCAACAATTTCTCAACATGTTTCGGGCATCATTATGTCCATCTTCAGGAGAACAAGACGTATGTTACTGCATGTGGTGTGCTGCGCTGGTTCTGCTGGATGTGGTTGGTAGCTCGCATCCCACAAGGCAGCGCCCCACAACCGCTACCAACCACATCCAGCAGAACAAGCGCAGCACACCACATGCAGTAACATACGTCTTATTCTCCTGAAGATGGACATAATGATGCCAGAAACATGTTGAGAAATTGTTGAAAATAAACATCTAACTGTTGCATCTTGTTGGTTTTCTCTCTCACTTCACAATTTGCTCACGATGCACGGTCACAGAAACCTAAAGCTAAATTTAAAAGTTTCAGTCTTATATCTGATTATGTAATTCACAGTTATAAGTGTTTGAGATCTGCGCTCTTCTGGGATGTTACGCACCGTGCAGTGGTAATTCCTTTACGGCGTTTCGTAGCCTCTCCATCTCATCTTCAATTGTCAATATTTCTTAACCCTTGAAGGTGGTACCCATAGATTGTCCGGAATAGTCAGTGAGAATTTACCACTACACGCTGCGTAACATCCCAGAAGAAAGCAGATCTCATCTACTTCGCGACGGCAGTCTGAAATTACGCTTATACATGTTTGTCCGACATGCCATTATGAGATATTTAGTGTGGGAATTAAGATTAAGAATTCAAGATATACAAAAATATTCAGGGCCCAAAATAACAAAATATTTGAAGCGTTTAAACATGTGTTCGGATCTTGGAGCCATTCTTTCAATATTTATTTCCAGCCTAATGTTATCCTCCCACCTAAATTTCCGCCCTGCAATCATCCCTTTTCTCCAGCTTAGTCCAGTAAGGTTGTATCCCGTAACTAAGATGAAAGCCGATTCCAGTGGCCGAGCTGTGTAAGGCTTTGGTCTGCGGCAGCTCGTCTGCTGAGAATATGGTTTCGAATCCCGCAGGCGGCATGGATATTTGTCTCTTGTGAGTGTTGTGTGTTTTCAAATAAAGGTCTCTGCAACGAGCTTATCACTCGTCCAGAGGAGTAGTACCGACTGTGGTAGGTCGTTGTGTGTGATCTAGAAACCACGTGAATAAGAAGACCACGGCCCCCTGTTGGGCCGCAGCGCCACAGGAAAAAATTACCAAGAATACACGAAGTCACAGTGCCTTGTCTTTCAAAACTCTCAGACAGACAGAACGGTATAAAGCAAAGAACATTACGAACTGCACAGTATGTAATTTGGGACGACAGGCCACATCTCTATAAATGAATTCAATTTAATTGACCAGACTCTCTTTGTTTCTGAGAAATTTGCAGTGTTGCTTTCCAATATTTATGTAAGCAGCTACTTGTGTTTTGTACTCCTGTGTTTCTAGTGATGAGGCGCATGTAGACACTCACAAATGCCACACTTAAATAACATTAGCTGACTTATTCATGTGTCATTATATATCACAGACACAAAGATGAGGGACATTCCGGGAAAGAGGAATAATGAGTAAAGACCTACAATTTAACGAAATATTTGTTGAATGTCGAATGGCAAAACACTTTCAAAATTCAATTAAAAATATGAATTTTCAATACATTTTCTTCCTTAATAATTACCAGATGTTAGGGTTTAACGCTGATTCCATTATAAAGCTGATGATGTTTTTGGCTGTTGGACCGCACAGAGGTGGGTCGTGATACTGGTATTTCAAGGGAAAACACAACCCCCACCTTTACGGTCTAAATTAGTAGGCTGACGACATCTATTCTGAAACTACTGTAAACGATCCTCCAAAAATTTCGAAATGCAGCCCATTCTAAATAGAAACAATATAAAAATATTCCAGTTATAATTTAAATTCTAGGATATCCTTGCAAACAAAATATTTCCTCATCGCGCGAAATGGTGCATATTGTTAATGAGATACAATGCGTAAAAGAGGCAACAAGCGATTATGTCGGCCAGACGTTCGTTGCAGCAGCGGCCACATCTCTTGCGTGATGGATCGCGTAGTTGGAACTGGGGCCCCGCGCCTTAGCAGCATGCAAATTGGGGGCCTTTTCTTTCCCTTCTCTCGAGTGATGAATGGGTCCCGGCGGGAGTGAAGAGGCGGCAGGAGGGCGAAAAGAAAGGGAGGGAGAAAGAGTTTTAATTAAATCGTGTAATTGTTTTAAACCTTTTCCTCTTCTCGTCTCTCATCCCTTCTGTACCATCTCAACACTCGGGTTAGAGAGAAAAAAAACCGTGGTATGAACATCAACAACGGATACTACTGTTCATTTGATTGACAGATAACAACTGGAAAATGAGACGCAAACGCGTTAAACAGCCAGGATTTCTCGAAGCTCCGCCTGCATCTCTTCTTATATTAAGTTAACTTTCTTGGCGACATAAGAGCGCGTGGCTAGACGATTCGCTTGAAACATCTAACATCCGGCTGCGAATTTAAAAATGCATGAGTGAGCCACATGGGAGCTCGGGTAGCGCAGTTGGAGTAGTGAAAATAGACTAAGAGCTTGAAAGTTTAGGATCCGTGGTTAGATTCCCGACAGGGCAAAGGGACACCTTCTCGTCTACAAAAGTCCAGAACGATACGAGGCCCACCCAACCTCGGATTCGATGGGTACTGAGGGAACTTCTCCCGGGGTTAAGTGACCTTATTCGGAATCCAAATATATTGCTATGGCACAACAAAGGTCATTCTCGGAAGCAAGTATTTAATAAAAAATTTGGTATTTTGAAATTAGAGAAAGCTAAAATTATACCCGTAAATATATTTATAAGAACAGAGAATATGCACTGACAAAACAAGGAGCAATGTGCCTCACACTCAACGATTCGTATGACAAGCTATCTTTTAGAGAACAAATCCAGCCCCATAGAAATATTATACAATTTGTTCCGATTTTCCTTCAGGAGGCTACCGTTTCTGGTCCTCCCTTCGACTCGACAGCCGTGACGAAATTGGATAGCAAGGGTTGCCAGCACCTCAAAACAAATGAATGGATATTTTAATTGGACAATTCCTTCACGAAAGTTTACGGTCGCGTTTTGACCTCATTTCCATATTACCTTCAAAATGAAATTCCCGTAACTCAACGCCAAATAATATTAGCAGCAATAATACTAGTAATAATGCACTTTATTGCCCTCATTTGTCGAACCCATACCTCAACCCTTTCTGCAATTTTCTGTTGGGCAAAAGTATTTGCAATTTACCGCTTTTAGACTCTACATGGTCGATCCCGGCTTCCGGGAGGTCCAAGGCGTCGGTCTGCGGCCGCTCGCTTGCTGTGATTGCGGGTTCGAATCCCGCCGTGGAGCACGGATGTCTGTCTTTTGTGAATGTTGTATTTTGTAAGGCAGAGGTATCTGCAATGGGCCGATCCCTCGCCCAGAGGAGTTGTATTGAGTGTGTGTCACTGAGTGTGATTAGGTGCACCAATAAACCTCTATACCTAGAATAAGTAGGTGGAAGGAGTCAGACAAAGAAGAAGAAAGATGACTTTATACAGCCAATCGTGTCAATAATGACAAGCAGACACTTAGCTACGTAATATCAATTACGTCATTTAGAATGTCAGATTCGAGTGACTAGAACTTTGTTTTTAGATTTTCAAATGCGTGCGTCATACTGTAGCTCACTCTGCCTAACCTTGGTAATTTGTATAGAATATTCCTTAAGGATAACTCCTTGTCTTTTTTTGACGATTTGCTGACGTGCATCTCAGTATATTTATCTCAGTAATTAACCAAATTTTTGCACAAAATTTTTGTTCTACAGTAAATTTATTTCATGCCTCTACATGTGCTCGACACATGTAGAGGCATGAAATAAACTTATTGTAAAACAAAAATTTTGTGCATCAAGTTGGTTAATTACTGAGACAAATATTCTTGTCTTTTGTCTTTACAAGATCGGGATCCTTCAAACATAAACTTGAAACTGTTCTAATACTAATAAAAGTAAGCTGAAACTAAAGTCGTTTCTTCGATTTTTTTCCGTAACATAAATTTTGGCCAATGCGAAACATAAAATAGAGATAAAATTATTTGTACTAGATTTATACGAGTGAGGAGTCTTCATGTGTTGTGTGCCGTGTCACCAAAAGGTAAAACTTACATACGCCTACAAAAATATGAAGGAAAAATTACATAGAAACAAAGCCGCAATTTGCTTTAACAAACTGTGCGGATCAATCCATCTAACACCGACTACATTTAAAAAAAAAGTGTTGACACGGCACACGGCACATGAACGCTCCTCCCTCATATAAATCTAGCACAACTAATTTTATCTCTATTTTGTATTGTAACATACTATACATTTAAAAACTTAATATTTTATATTTTTACTTTGATTTTGATTTCTTTTTAATACGTCCTTCGGAAAAAGACCTCCCGGAAGATGGCCACACAAGTTGGCCGAAACGTGTAGGAGGTTTACGACATTAATACTGTAATAAATTCACATAAATCCATAAGCACTCGTTGCTTTTATTCTCACGGCGAAATATCAGTGCACGGTCATGAAATATTTTAAAGAGTTAAACGTTCGTCTTAGTGAAACGAGAGAACCGCAGGTTCCAGCAGCTCTTCACTCGTACAAGGGATCAGCTCTTCTGTTGTCAATATAATCTGCATGTCACAGCATCGCACAACGAGTAACAGAGCCACGAAGCCGCGTTCGATATGTTATTATTCAATGACCGATAGTACTTCATATTATTATAGAAGTGCTCATCGGCTCTGATTAATCAACATCATATATCACTCCCGTAACGCAAGCCAATAGTTACGACATATCATGCACTTTCAAAGAATTTTCGAACAAACAGTGATCAAGATTCTTTGTGACCTATCAAAAGCGAGAATTTTTTTAAAGTTCCGAACTCTGTTACATCTAACGCAACGAGCGCTGTGGACGTTAGGGCTACCAAAGAGTCACCGGAAGCTGCTTTTCTTTTCTTTTCCATGGCGTAACTGCGTCTAGTTGATCAGGGCCTCCACATAATCGAGGCTTCACGATCACATCTAGACACACCACACTCGGAAGGACTCCTACGGACGAGCGATCAGCTCAACGCAGAGAATTCTACCTGATAACACACAACACTCACAAGAGACATATCCATTCACCGGCGGGATTCGAACCTGCAGTCCTAGCAAACGAGCAGTTGCAGACCCACGCCTTAGATCGTGTGCCAATTGGTACCGGCGAAGCTGCTTATTACAACAAAGAACTCAGGAAATTTCTTATCATTTTTAATACTATTCATTCCGTGCAATGTGATTGTAATTAATTACGTATACCCACAAATAAACGCGAAACTTATACAATTACAAGTTATCTACACATACATTTTATCTTACATGTTTCGTAGAATGTTCGCCATTTCCAGGCGGACGAAAATACAAAAGAATTTACAAAAGTGTATAAATCAATTTACGTATACAATGTTAAAAATTTAATAGCAGGAAGTTATAACCTTATAAATATTATGTTGCTGATATCCTTGGTTACATTCATTAATATATCGTTGTTTAAACGTATATAGTTGTGTGCATACAAATATAGAGTACAGAGTTCTTCGATCTAGAAAAATCTAGCCCTGTGAAAGTGGTTATAATTTAAAATTGAGATCTCAAGTAGATATATATATTATACAAATGTGCAACATTTTGTACATCACTGTGACGTGTTGCAGTATGTCGTCTACGACAAATAACCACATAAATACATTGTGAACAACGTGTAAATGAATTTACACACAAGGATATGTCAGCAACCTAATATGTGCTGCTCTTGAATTTTTCATTCTATATATTTAAATTTTGACTTGTTAATTTCGTGCTTTTATTATTTCCTTTGTGTTATCACCTACCTGAAGATGGCGAACATTAGTCGAAACGTGCAGTGGATATTATGTATACAGATATCTTGTAATTGTATACATTTTGAGTACATTTGTTGGTACATATAATTAATTTCCCGTTTCACCCGAAGTCTGGGTACTTGAGATTTCTTAGATTCCTAGAAGAATAAATACCCATATACCAACTGGGCATAATTCTGAACTGTCCAAGGATTGACGATACATTTTACCATGTAAGTATTCACTTAACATGTACATTTAAATAAATCGGAAACCCGAGGAATTGTGATTTGGCAGTTCGGCTACTATGCAATATTTTAAAAATAGTACTCAAAGTCTGTGATTATTGCAGCTTGTTCCTTGTCAAACTGCTCTTACCGAAATATTGTGGAGGCGTTCCGGCGAAAGATGCGTTGATTTAGATAGACAAAGTTAACAGAAATTTGGTGATGTTTCATGTAGGTTAAATTAGATGGGCGTGTTAAGGACTGAGTATGGTGAGAATGGAGGTACACAATATTTGAGTCCCTCCTTGCTTTATTTCGCTTCGGACTGCTGACGTCCTTGTTACGAAATGTCCGCCTCATGCCTAGCATTTCATTTCGCAAACTCCCTGCGAACCAGTTTGTTGGTTAGTTCATGACAAACCTGTCAGTCGAGCAAACGCTTCAGAGAGAACGTCATGAGAATGACATTGGGTACGTCGTGAGGGAGCTGTAGTGAATGTAAACTGTACAGAACTAAATTAAACTCTTGCTGGCCATGGCCCCACCACGGACCCAGGGGTGTAACACCCACGTTTCATCCACATATATCTATGAAAAATTTAGATTTACTTTCGTTGAAGTTAAAAAAAACAATGCGGTGGGGGGGGGGGCAGGCTTTTTCTCGTCACGCCACGAAACCATAAGGGGACGTTAGAGGTATAACTCCGCTGATTCTTAACCTCGGTACTGAAAGGGAAGAGTCAATTTCACGTACCGACCTCTGTGCCCTCGTGAAAGAACACTGGTACCCACTGCACATGAGGCTGGGTGGGCCCCATATCGGGTCTGAACATTTCGGGAAACAAAAAACTCTCTCTCATTCTCTATCTCTCTCTCTAAATATACATATGTGTGTGCGTGTGTGTGTGATGTGTTATTTCCTCCTTTACGTATTACAGTGTTGTGTCTCCAGTGGCAAAACCAGTCCGTCAAAGACGTTTAGAAAAATAACCACTTTTTCAGGAATCGTACAATACATGGGCCTACTCTATACATCGAAATCTCCGTATAACATTTACAGCTTTTTATTTTTAAAACAAATACCATATATATTTACAATGTGCTATACAGGGTAAGAAGAATGGGTTATAAAAAGATATACGGCATTTACAAAAGTGTTAGAAAACCCGGGGTCCGCGGGCCGCAAGTGGACACCTAAATTATTTATGTGGATTGCGAGAGTCTTCAAGTACATTTAATTATGCTCCCATCAGAAAAAAGGACAAATTTTTGTTGAGATTTTCACATTTAAATTTGGTGAACGATAATTAACTTTAATAAAGTGATTCGTGCAAGTAGCATAGGCCAAGGTCTTCTTTGGAAACATTTAGTAGGATGCCAAAAAATACGAAGTGGTAAACTCAACCACCACCATTACCACTAACATCAGCAACACCACCACTACACCACCACCACCATCACCACCACCAACATCACTACCACTACCACCACCACCATCACCACTGCCACCACCATAACCACCAACACAAATACCACTACCACCACACCACTGCTACCACCACCACCATCAACACTACCATCACCACCACCGCCACCATCATCATCACCACCATCACCAAAACCACCATCACAACCACCACCACCACCACCATCACCACCACCACCACCACCACCACCACCACCACCACCACCACCACCACCACCACCACCACCACCACCACC
>Ga0131853_10012380_pt1 | contig 15622 bp, 15 predicted proteins | sample TergutLab28metaG_FD_92764 | JGI IMG/M metagenome (GOLD analysis project Ga0131853, IMG submission 92764) | Labiotermes labralis P1 segment gut microbial communities from Petit-Saut dam, French Guiana - Lab288 P1 (version 2) (version 2) | ecosystem: Host-associated > Arthropoda: Insects >...
AAACTAAACTCCGTGGCCTTAGTCCGCACGCGAACTATACCGACAGAGCGGCCGCCGCCGGTCGGCGAAATTAGTGCCAACTTTTGCGGATAGAGGGGTGTCACGTGGTCAGCGCAACAGGTCCCCACAGCCGTTAATCTCTGTTTTCTAGACCTGGAGGCGCTACTATTTGTATTCAAGTAGCTCCTCAATTGACCTCATGAGGCTCACGAGGCTGAGTGGACCCACATCCTTCCCACATAGTGTATTTAAATGTTTTGTATGGATATCAGAACAAACAGCGATTATTTCCCTATACAGCATTAACTGGTTGGGTTTTATAACCGAGACAGTGTGTTTACAGCGCGGTACGGACTAGGCCTTTAAATATAATTCATGTCTACCTTACTGTTTCTCTTTACAGGGCATTGAGAAGCTTTCTACTACGACCAGAGCGTGCTACTTTGCATTATAGTGGCAACCGTCTGCTCTTGGTTATGGAAAAGGAGTCTGGTCTCTCCGACGAGGGGTCTGAATTTTGGTTCAACACTTACAAATATTTTCTGATTAAAAGGTTTAATTTGCAAAGATTTCAAAATAAAGTCCTCAGATCAATCGTCAACGCTCCACGGTATGTACCGAACACTATTTTACACACCGATCTACAGATACCCACTGTTAAAGCAGAAATAACTAATTTCAGCACCAAATACCGAAAAAAAACTAATCACATATCCCAACGAACTCATACCCGCTATACTAGAAGAAGAAGGACCAAGAAGATTAAAACTTTTCATTCCAACTGAACTAACCACAAGGTTCTCATAAGCACCGTACACAAGTACGAGAATATCTGATGTGAGGATATTCAATGGAATATTACTCCACAGGTCATGAGATGTCAGCGTAGGATATAAGGTTAAGTGTATTTGTAGTCTGTAGTAGACTGGTGGTACAATGAAGGAGAAAAAAGAAAGGTTTAATTTGTCCTTGCACTGGTGTGTTTAGCTCGCTGACAGGTACCACTAAGCCCCTCATCACGTCCATTACTCGTGCATGGAGGCCAGAATTCTCACAAAACATGTAACACGAAATGTAAATTTCTGACTCTAAACAAATTCTGTCGGAAACAACACAGCATTGGCTGATGAGATGAAAAGTCACATGTCCACCTCACGTGATAGGCGAAACTTCTACTAAATGATTCCAAAAATAAACCGATATGGGAGAAAAATATGTAAGTATTTTTAAGAGTAAAACGCATTTACAATGATCTCTCTGCCCTCTTGTGTATTTGTGCTAACAAGCGCGAGGAATCAGGTGACTGGCAGACCACGTCTGACGCTTCTCCTTCACTTGGTACAGAAAAACAATACACTTAGCGAGTTTTTAAAAGAGAAAACATGGAACAAGCGGCCCGAAACCATGTGCTTGGATTGCATCTGGAAAGAGAAGCGCTGGAATGTCGGACAGGCCACTCACTACCCAGAATATCTTACATTTTTGTATCTAGCGACGGCGGATCTGATAATTTATATCAGCTCGCATGTAATTTGTATAATTGTGTTATTTAACGAAGCTATAAGCCAGGATAGCGACTAGGCCACGGTTTGGACAACCCTGGGTTGAGTCCCGACAGGCGCAAGAGATTTCTCTTCTCCGTATCGTCCAGGCCGGCTATGGGGTCCATCCAGTTATCCATTCAGTAGGTATCGGGGTCTTTTCCGCCGCTAAAGCGGGCGGGGCATAAAGTTGACACTTCGATCTAGTGTTGAGGTTAAAAACGTAAATGGAGTCAACCTTTACTCCTCCATACGTTTTAATGGCGTGGACAGAGAGTACTTTAATACATTTTACTTTACTTCACTTTGCTTCACATTACTTTACATTACTTCACTTTATTTCACTTCATTTGACTTCACTTCACTTCACTTCACTGTGCATGAGTCAGGACTGACATCAAATGAAGCGGTAAGTTTTGAATGACGGTTTGCAAAGGATTGGGAAGGGAGTGGTCCTAGCCTAATGGAGGGAGTCAGGATAGCCACTGACCAAACCGATATTGGAAACCGAAACTACCAGATAAAAGTCCAAGATAATGTTAGCGTCCTGACACTTTTTCCGTAAATAAAACTCTCCATATACAAGTCATTAGGGAATATAAGGGAATGGAGGTAAAATACCACTCATTTTTTAACCTCTGCACTAGATAGAGGTAAATGGTTAGACTCACGACCCGGCCGCTTTACCTCTGGAGAAAAGCCCCGCTACTCTTTGCATAGGAGGCTGGGTGAGACTCAGAAACGGTCTGGACATTTCGGAGAAGACAGAAATCTCTTCGACCCTGTTGGGGAATCGAATACCTCCCCGTCCAGCGCGTAGCCTATTCACTATACCGACTGATCTGTAACTGCTCCGGACAAAGCAAATAATTTACAAAATTTTAGAGGAAATCAAGTGGTTGCACTTGTGCATACTAAAGGTATGCTGTATATTTTACTAATATTCTTTGAGTCTACCTGAAGATGGCCGCGAGTACAACCGAAACATGCTGGTGATTAGCAGTACGTAATAAAATACATTCTACCGAAGTGCATTCGTTGGTTTACCCTTCAGTAAAATGAAGAAATTTCTCGTTCTACAAAAGATGGAAAATTCCTTGGCCAACAAAGTTCCTTCTGGGTTCTCAGTAAAACCCCCTGATCAATTCTGTAAGTCATAAAGAAATCAAAATTTGAAAAATTACTCTTAGTTTCTGAAGTAAAATTACAAACATTTCATTTAAAACAGGAAGCGACTGACATGAATGCCGAAAAAAAATCAAATCTTTCCACGATGGATTTTATTAATGGGAAGCTTCAGGTTAGAGCGCCATGATAATGCTTAAACTATGTTCAAACAAACTCAAATAGTTAGCTTCACTCTGTCGAGACGGCAATGCAGAATACATCACTTATTTTTCAACTGTCAATTAATACCAAAAGTCTGAGCTGTCTTTGTGATTTGACTCATCTCTAGCATTAGGTTGAAGGAATCCAACAAGATGCATCTATAAGCAGATATTTATTTACTGTTAAATTACTCTTCACTTTTCGGGCGTCCATCGCGCCCATCATCAGGAGTACATAAAACTGTAGTTACAGCTTCTGGTACAGATAATACTATCTGGGGAGCAAGCTTCCTCAAAATAACTTTTGAGGAAGCTTTATTTACTGCTAAATTACTCTATACGGTTCGGGCGTTCATCGCGCCCATTATCAGGAGTATATAAAACTGTAGTTGCAGCTTCTTATACAGATCATACTATCTAGGAAACAAGCTTTCTCAAACGTTTGGCCGATGAACGTTAAAATGAACTTTATAAAAAATAACACTCAGTTGCGATGGTATATCAAGCATATGTAAGCGTACACTGAACGCCATGGAAGACGTTAAGTTATTGCTGACTCAGCATTTTTGACCGGCTGAGAAAGATCATGTTACCCCTCAGCAAGTTTAGGAGATCTCTCTGCCAAGAAACAAAAGCGGAAATTAGTGCTTGTACTAGTAGAGGATAATTATACGATTCAGTGGATGGGTATCAATGCTTTCACCTTCCTCTAAACCGAAAATCTAGCCGTAAGATAGCTCCGAAACCTCCATACCTATCCACCAGACTACACGATGCCACATTTCATAAAACCGTGATTTTACATATTAAAAGAGACTTTATTTCTAACTTATAGGACTAGTTCGAATTTAGAGATAACCCCTACCGTTCTTTGACCACTTTTTGTCGCCATGGTCAGGCTGCACCTGTTACACAAAGCTAATGTATAGTTAGAATATAAAATAGTTTCTGTTATGTACGAATAGTAAAATATGAATTGAAGAAAAAAAAGTGTGGATATGTAAGTTCTGAGAATGTTAATAGGTAAAATATTTCAATGGTTTGTGACGCTGGCATTAAAATATTTTCTCTTCCCATCAAATTGCTGAAAGCCAACTGTACAAACAAATCATGTATCTTTTTTATCTATAACATTTATTTATTTATTTATATATGTGTGTGTGTGTGTGTGTGGTTTGTTCTTCAACTTATAATTTGCCACTTATCACTTACCAACGACGTTGTTATACTGTAACTTATCCTAGTAATTAACCAACCTGATGCACAAATTTCATGCCTCTACATGTTTCGACCACATGTGCTCATCATCAGGCGGTCAAAATTGCATTATACAGCCTCTGGTATCATCACACTGAAACAAGTGAGTGTTCTAAAATTACTAAAATACATTCTATAAATATAAGCACATAGTAGTAAAATTTATGTGTGAATTTTTTTTGTGTGATTACTGTGTATTACTTACTATAAACATGTTATGTCATGTAGAGGTTATGTTTATCCAGTTATTAAACTTATTAGAAAGGTACTATGTCTATTTACATTTATGTTTGCTGAGTCTATCTAGTCATAACATCGTATAAATTGCTGATTAGTTATTGTGTCTATAAGGTTATGTTTGTCCGGTTGTTAGAATTATTAAAAATACGATGTCTATTTACATTACCTACCTAAAAAAGTTGTGTTTATCCAGTTCTTAAGATTGTGCTGTGTCTATTTACTTTCCATTAATTGTTGAATCTACAGAAAACGCAACTTGACTGTTGTTAAAATGTGCTTACCCTATAGTTGGCCGTCCCTTGCACGGGTTGAGAGAGGACTGGTTGGAATGCATGGGATTGTGGGTTAGGCGTCAGGTAGGTTATGGCTTGTAGTATTTGAATGAAGGAGGTCAAACATAGGATTATGCTCGTTCAGATGTTGTTCGGGGATGAGTTCATTATTATGGTGGAACGACTGGATGTACATTTGTTCATATGGAAGCAAGAGGGTCGGTGTGTTGATCTGCTTGAGAAGAGTCATAGTGTCGTCATTGTTACCTTATTCATGTCTGCAGTTAAATATATGTAGTGCATATGCCGAGCGAGGGTCATTGTTTTTAATGTACCGTATGTGTTCCCGGAACCTTGATTTTGTGCATCAAGGTGGTTAATTACTGAGATAAATATACTGAAATGCACGGTGAGCAAAACATAAAAATACTGTAACTTGTTGTGACTTGGCTTCCGCCCTGAAGATGACCAAAAAGATGGCTGAAACATGTAGGAGTTATCTCTATATTTGAAACAGTGCAAAAAGATGGAAATTAACTTACTTATACATGCGTACTAAGCTGTATAATATCAAACTGTGATATTAACTTTCACAGCTATGGAAACTTGTAACTTCGTTAATTGTGACATTAAAGTTAACTGAATTCGGTCAAAATTCGAGAAAATACCAACAAATAACTTTACAATTAAAGCACGAGAACTTCGACATGCTTCGACCCTTTGTGGGTCATTCTCAAGGAGTGTACATCAAAAGTAGTATAAAAACCTTATATACAGATTAACACTCCCTGACGATGACCCACAAAGGGTCGAAGCATGTCGGAGTCCTGGTGCTTTCATTGTAAAACTTTTATATTATAACAGTGTATGTTATGGCGGTTTTTTTTTTAATTTTTACAATTAGTGCACGGATCAGAATAATATCAAATTTGAATTCCGCCCGTCAGATTCATGACATTATTCATTCTGTTCTTAATTTGGATACGATATACTAAGTGCGTAAACGGGAAATAGATTACTGTCTTCTGCGATGTGACGCCGTGTGGTTTAAAAGAGTAGTGACTTGTCAGAAATATTTCTGCCTCCTTAATGAGAGTACTATGAACTACACTGACGGAGGAAGTAAGCAGTACCTCTCCAGACACCGGTACACTACTACCTGACTACACGGCGTCACATGCCAAAATACATTCGTATTCCTCACCATGACAGTCCCAAACCTCGTACAGTAATAAATCCTCCCAATGCACCTGCTGCGAATTAGTTTCATACTAGCCTTGTCACAGATCGCTGCAAGAACAAAGTACCATTTCCGTCAATTTCTTCTGAATCTGTACAAGGTTTTCCGTATAACGTAAACAAGAAAAGCTCATTTCCCTAAAGAAACACAAATTCTGAGCACCGACAACTTCCTGAATGCATTGCCACACCTGAACACGCTGTGGCAATTCTCAATCGTGAAACCTTGTTCTGAAACTGTCACTCTTAACCTTGAGGTTATTTCTGGAATACGTTGTTTAATAATCATATTGTAAACACAGGCTGTGTTTAACCCTTTAAAACAACTAGTAAATAAGTAACACATACACTACAATTAGACAAGAAAAAGAACATACGTTTCAAGCAACAAGGAGGCACGTCTGGATCTTTGCATTGCTGACTTTCCCAGATGGTCATATAATTTAATAAGTAGGTCATTTCATAAGTTCTGCACACTGTACGTTTTCTCTTTAAAAATGAATTTATTTTACAAAATACATTTACAAGCCTTCAATGTAATCTCCATTGTGCTTTATTACAGCAGTCCAACGTATGGGCAAGTCTTGTATTGCTGTCAGGACGCCTTCGTTTTTGATGCGTCTGATTACTCGGGTCACCTCATTAGACACCTCCTCAATGCTTCTGAAGCGTTTTCCACGGAATGGTTTCTTCAATTTTGGGAACAAGTCAAAGGCTGGTGGGCTCATGTCAGGACTGTACGGCGGGTGGGGTGGCATTTGCCATCAGTACTTTTACAAAATTTCCGATACTGCACCTGAGGCATGAGGTCGCGCGTTGTCGTGCAAAATGACACCAGCCGCGAACTTCGCGGACTTTTTTTTTTGGCGAATCTTTGGACCCAAAACGTACACTGGATTTTTTGTCCACAACTCTATGTAGTATGATATCCCATCTTATTACGAGCATTTGGGTCCGATGTAACATTTGTTTTGAAGATCTTATTTTTATGTCGAAGTTGATTTTGTCCATGCTGAAATCGTTGGATTGAGTTTTTGCAACTCAAAGCATTATCCCGTCCAATTTTTGTGCAACTGCTGACATAGAAAAGGCATTTCGTACACATGCTGTGGGCTCAATTCAAAATCTACCTACACCCCAAATGTCATATTTCCACGTAATTTCAATAAGGATTATTTATTGTGATTGCGCGATTCTTATTTTCCTTAATTAAGGATCATATAAATCAAATGAAGAAACATGTCGATAACCGCATAGCGACGTGACGTAAGAACACAAAGACTGCATCAGTATGTTACGTTACGTCACACCACAACACATCACATCTATGTTATGTGGCTACACATTTTGTAAACTTTGCCAAGTATAAAATTAGTCAATATTAAACATTATGACTGTGCTCGAAATTTTGACCTTATTACCCGGTATGCATATCACATCCATGTGTCTTTACATTGCGTCTAAGACACATTTCGAATGTGATATGCATTTCCTCTGCTTGTCTCGCTACGATGAGACAACATAAACGTAAGTAAGCTTTCAAATAAAATACCCGTTTTATTGTCCGATTTTAAACAAAATTTAATACGTTCGATAATTTTTGTATGCTTCCGTAATATAAAATTACAAGAAAATATTTTTGCTGGGAGCCGAGTTCCTCCGTGTGGGCGGGCGGACGGACAGACAAGATAAAGCTAACAGCTGGTTTTCACACTTGATATGATATATTTGTTAACTGAAATTGGGTTGAAACCCGGTGGCAGCAGTACAGTACACATTTACACACAAACATTACGTAGAAAAATACAATCGACACAAACAATACATAGAACAACATAATTAACTCATTGGGAAGAGTGTGGGTTATGCTCCGTCTTTGCTAGTTATACTCCGGCATTTGCCTTACAACTGAGGAAAAAGCACGGGAAAACTCAGTCAGAGTAGAAAGACATCAGTCAGCGTGCTCTTCGCAAACACCCCCCCCCCAAAAAATTAATTTTTGTCCACAAAGTGTGTTTTATTAAACGGAATCAACTCGGTATTTTTTCATAGATAAGCAAATGTCTTCTGTGATGTACGAACTGAACAATGGCATAAAAATACTATCTAAATTAATTTCAGGCTGTCATGAACCATATGATTCAAGCTAAACGACAAATACTGCAACGACAACACTAGAAATTTTTCTACGCATTCACCGATCTGCTACCTGAAATATCTCTTAAATTAACACCTGGGGCACAGATTCTATGACCCTTATTTTACATAAGGCACAAGGCACATGTAGGATTTTTTCCCATTAAATAGTCAACTCTGATTATCCTCTAGGCAATTTAGTATTGTTGTTTCTTTCGAAAAAGACGTGCGATCAGACAGACTCGGAAAACTAAATCTATTGGGGGGGGGTTATTGAAATGATTCTGAAACAGTGTCTGATGTAAAGAACTTCTTTATTTTCAGGTTAAATAAGTGAGTGTGTTAATGGACCAAATTCCAAGACAGCTTCTCTCTCTCTTTCTCTTTTTAATTTTCCAATCAAGTATCCTTTGTTCTGTAAGTAAGATTTCACCCCGTACCCTTTGGTCTCACTTTGAGACTTTACGTAGCCCATTTTTTAAAAGCGATTTATTTTTTTATAGCAAATTTTGTATTTAAAAAATTACTAAGCTTAAATTTCTGTACAGATATTTGAGACGATGAATGACACTTAGGATTGCTTAGCGGCTGTGTAGTGTTCTAGAAGAAGAACATGATGTTTCGGGCACAGGATTCGTTTCCGTCTTCAGGTGAAAAAAAAAGAATGGGGATGGTACTGAGTGAGTTAGGTCTGAGAGATTTATTCTTTGTCCGTGGACAGGCTGTGTGTGTGACTGACTCCCCACAATTTCATCTGAGGATGGAAGCACGTCTACTTTCAGAAAGGTTCTGTTCATTGTGGAATACTAGGAGATGAATATGGTCCAGAAATCTTGATGTAACCACTGGGCATTTTGTAGAATTTTACTATATTTGTCCAACAAATACACAATATATGTTAACAGTTACCTGTTTCTTATAGCACTTCTACGTGTTTCGATATTTTATACGTCATCCTCAGGGAGTTTCTTTTCATGTGCGCTAAAGTTACAAAATTAATGTTTCCTTCATATTAATTTTGTAACTTTAGTATACATAATAAGAAACTGCCTGAAGATGATGTACAAAACATCGAAACATGTAGGAGTGCTATAAGAAACAGTTAATTGTTAACATATATCGGGGCATTAGTTGAACAAATATAATGTAAAAATCGCCCAGTTACGTTCCAAGCCCAGAAGTCATACAAAGGACAGTTCTCAAGATTTTGTCAGCCTTTTAGAACTGTCTGACAATGTATGTATGTAATGCATCGCACGTTCCTCCATATGCGCTTTCAGAACAGCGGTATGACGTCTGTCTGTCACAATCGCAGGCAATTTCTGAACACGTTTTTCAATACGGCCTCTCAATGGAACGCGGGCAAATAAAACAGCCTGGTTGCGCCCCCTCTTACAGCCATGCGCACGCGCTGTGCTAGTCCATGCTGTGCTTGTTTCTCCCGCTAGATGGCAGGTGTATTGGAGGCCGCGATCTTGCGTGTCATAAACCTAAACAAATAACTTCCATCTTAACACATTAACTTACCTTGTTTAATTTTAAACTTTGCCCATAACTCCACGAAGCAATTGTGCTTTTCAAGATAACTATAGACAAGAAATTCCTTGCCTTTTATGTAACCTGAAGTTACATTACCATGTTCACAACTTACGCTATGCTGAGCTAGATGCATCCACAGCACATTTTCACATCATATTCACTTAATATCATTTTAATAATATCCTCCCTTTTAAGCCTATTACTGGTTTCTTGCAGTCAGGTCGCCTGAATAAATCTGTAAATGCGTTTCATATCGGCAAAAGGTCACGCCATGAAGATGTATGACTGGGTGGAAGTACAGCTCCACGAATTCTTCAAATGAGCACTGAATGGTGATGGTCTGTTCCACGCCTCAACCGATTTATCCTCGTAGAAAGACCACCCGGTGCCAATTCTTTTATGAAGCTTTATGGACAGATCCACACTTCGGCCGCTTTACCCCATACAAAGACCACCCGGTACCCATTTTTTGTGAAGTTTGATGGACGGATCCACACTTCTGCTGCTTTATCCTGTAGAAAGATCACACGGTACCCACTTTTTATAAAGCTTGATGGACAGATTCACACCTCGGCCGCTTTACCCCATACAAAGACCACCCGGTACCCATTTTTTGTGAAGTTTGATGGACAGATCCACACTTCTGCCGCTTTATCCTGTAGAAAGATCACCCGGTACCCACTTTTTATAAAGCTTGATGGACAGATCCACACCTCGGCCGCTTTACCCCATACAAAGACCACCCGGTACCTATTTTTTGTGAAGTTTGATGGACAGATCCACACCTCGGTCGCCCTACTCCGTAAAATGACCTCCAGGTACCCCAAGTTTATGAAGTCTGATGGGCCAGACAGTCCGGATGAATGCACCGTATTGAAAGGTCTTTGCCTTGGCAGGAACCAAGAAGCCGATTACCCGGCCGTCCAGCCCGTAGCGTGGCCATTACACTGATTCGGCTAATCCTCTCCAAGGCGTCTAATTTAAACTAGTAAAATCTAGATGTGGCACATGTCATGGTACACACAACATGCTGGATTCTCATGTCGCAAGAACTGAAGTATTATGAGGCTCCTATTAATAAGAGCGAGGGACGTTCTTCCGAAGTTTGAAATCACCGAATGACGGACACAACCTTCACTTCATTCTGCTGTCTTTATGGGTGTTTAAAGCGACACTTTTAACACACTGTACTCTTGGTAGAGGAATAGAATGGAAGAATAATCACAGAATGACAAATTTTAAGTTTCACATGTAAAATGTAAATAGTAAATTTCACCCTAGAACTGGCAACAAAAGCCCAGAGGGGATTACATGTATAGCTCTTACTTACTTACTCACTCCATGGAGCAGAGTCCTTCTTGAGAAGCAAACAGGTTTCCTGCTAGTAAAGAAATTCCCCATATTTTATGGAACCCGAAGATTCATTACAGCACTCACAAGAGCCCGCCACCTATCGCTATCCTAAGCCAGATCGATCCAGTTCATACCCCCACATTCAACTTCCTGAAGATCCATCTTAATATTAAGGTTCCATCTACGTCTGGATCTCCCAAGTGGTTCTTTCTTTCAGGTTTCCCCACCAAGACCCACTATACGCCTCTCCTCTCCCTCATACGCGCTACATGCCCCGCCCATCTCATTCTTCACGATCATAACACCCGAAAAATTTTGGATGAGCTCTATCCTTTCTTCAACCTCGGTGCTAGATGGCGCTGGGTGACCAAAGTCACGCCTCGGCGGCCTTACTTCCGGGATATAGACCCGGTACCTATTGTGCAGGAGGAAGGGTGGACCCCAGGACCGGTCTAGACGGGTGCGGAACATCTCGCCCCCACCGGGATTCGATCCCCCCGACTGTTCATCCCGTAGGGAGTCATTATACTGATTACACTTCCCACGCCCAGACGTTATACGTATATAAGGACATTATTTTATCTGACAACTGTTGCTAGTCGCTTCCCGTCGGCCCGTTTAACTTATAAAAGTTTATTAAGGCAGTGACCAATGCGTTCGTCATAGCCACGGTTTTAATATTAGCTCCAATACACTGCATTAAAGCGCGTAGTCCCCACCTCACGGCAACCTGGATTAGCGGCGAGCGCTACGCTGCCTACCAACACGCGTGATATTCCGAGTTAGACAATATAGAAATTGTTGGAAAAAAACACCGTTCTTATTTTTTTAATCGTTGCACCGCGCATCGTGATGTCATCAAAGCCCTTCATTTACCAACAGATACACTTTATATCATTCTTAAAAAAACCACTAAAATGTACATTAAAATTTAAATTAAAACTGCCCCTACAAGTTTCGTTCTACGACCATCATCACCGAACTTACACTTGAGCCTAGATAAAATCTCATTTATAAAAATAGTCGGTAAGAGCACGTCGTTATGGACTATGAGGTGGTGTGGCAGAATGTTATATCAAGTCCATGATGGTCTGTGTGTTGTGCAAAACACACAGAGCACACACACCACCATGATGGACTTGACATAACATGCTGCCACACCATCGCATAGTCCGTAACGACGTGCTCTTACCGAATATTTTTATAAATGAGACTTTATCTAGGCTCAAGTGTAAGCTCCCTGGTGATGGTCGTAGACCGAAACTTGTAGGGGCAGTTTTAATTTAAATTTTAATGTACATTTTAGTGGTTTTTTAAGAATGATATAAAGTGCATCTGTTGGTAAATGAAGGGCTTTGACCGTTCTTATTATTCGTAATGGAAAAGTAATATTCCTTTTTTTATTTACACTGTGCATAGATAATGGGGGATGTAACCTAGTGCGTTGATTAGTTTTTTAGTGTGACGTTGTATAGTACCAGCTGCTACATGTTTTTTTTTTTAAGAATTAGAAAATAACGCCTAGTGTGGAATCCAAGATCGTCCGCCTGTGACTTGGTATTAGCGACTAAACAGTTTGTCGGATTTTTATGAAATTCGGTATAAAAATTCTAGACAAATAGCCACAGAGCGAACAAGTTAATAGGTTCATGGATAGACGTAATGAACACTGAAGTAGAAATAATGTACCCAGTTTATTGTAGAAGCCAAATGCACAGTATCATATATACGTGTACATTAAAGACGTATCTGCGACATGTTTCGGTGCCAGTGGTTCCACCTTCAGGGAGCACAATATGCCAGTTTTAAGCCGAATTGCCAATGATAAGCTATTACTTACACAGTTCTACAGATTATAGTGTGGGCCGGGTAGCTCAGTCGGTATAGAGACTGAGCTACGGGCTGGACGGTCCGGGATCGATTCCCAGCGGGGACGAGATTCTTCGTCCGTCCAGACCGACCCTGGAGCCCACCCAGCCTTCTGTAAAATCGGTACCGTGTCTTTCCCGGGGGTAAATTGCGTCCGGAGTGTGCTGCTGACCACTCACCCCCTTATAGTGCCGCCGGCATGAGAGAGTAGAGCTATACCTCTACCCATCTTCTGGGCCACACCGGGCCTGTAAAGGGATCGTTTAGTTTTACCTTTTACAGACTACAGTAGATGATGCCAATTATACGATATATATAAAAAGATACATTGTGCAATGTATGTAAAAGGCACAAGAAGCACCTTTTATATATAATTGGCACCAACAACAGAGCGTATTGCAGACTGTAAAACCTTGTAAAATAATAGTGTACACTGGAAAATTGCTCTTAACAGTTCAATTTTTGCACCCCCGAATAAGTTACACTTGTACCGAAACATGACGCAGATAACGTCTGTGATATTTATGTGTATCTAATACCGTGTATTTGGTTTGTGAATTAAATTGAGTATATTTGATCTAAAAAAATGCAACGAATGGACGACTTTAAAATAATAAGAAGCGGAAGTACATTTCTGTCTGTACCTGTCATATTTCTTGAGCGAATTTTGTGACACTTGGTACTGCAAACACTCGTGTAAATTCCGTTACGTATTAACGAGTTTTCACGAAAATTCTGTACAGTAGAAGCCATGCTTTATTGTGGAGCTTAAATGAAATCCTGTCTGCAATTTCGACGTTTTTCCTCCGACTTGGATAAAATTCGATACTGAATAACTCAAAAAATTTTGTTGACTGATCATGAATTTTGTGAAAATCGGCGCGGTGGAAGTCAATCACACTTTAATCTTAACAACTGACCAACTTATTGCACTAATTCTTGTTTTATAATAAGTTTATTTTGTTCCTGTACATGTTTCGAGCACTGTTGTGCACATCACCAGGAGGTCAAATTGTATTATACAGCATCTGGTATCGTCACACTCTGTAGGTGTTCGTCCGGTGCGCACCTGCGCACAATTTGACCTCCTGATGATGTGCACAACAGTGCTCGAAACATGTACAGGAACATAATACACTTATTATAAAACAAGAATTTGTGTAATAAGTTGGTCAATTGCTGAGATTATACTGAGATGCACGGTCAGCAAAAAATCAAAATCAGTCACGTTTTATTTACTGACATAAATAGACTTTTACTCGTACTTCCAAAACTTATTTCCCAGTTTGGCTGAAACTGTTATAAGAGTCTTGGCAAGTTTCGTGAACAAATGTGCACGGAAGGCTGTACAGCTACGCGCCGCATAACGACGTTTCGGTCAAAGACGGACCATCCATACGACGGTGGTCCCATAAGATTATATTGTTATAATATAATATTATAATACTTACCATTCTGATACATTTGCCTACAGTATTCAGTACAGTATCATGCTGTACAGTTTTGTAGCCTAGGATCAATAGGGTATACCATATAACCTAGGGGTGTAGTAGGCTATACTATCTAGGTTTGTATAAGTACTCGTTAACACAACGACGAAATCGCCTAACGACGCATTTCTCAGAACATATCCGCGTCGTTAAGCGATGCATATCTGTAATTTCTTTGTGGGCGTTAACGAAGTTACGAATACATTTGGTCTACGCAGTTAATCCTTATGATATTTAGAATTTGAAGAAATCCTTCGTGGTGTCGATGTGTGACGTCACTGAACATGCCGTTTACAGTCTTCTGTCTTACCTTAATCTTCACATGTTTAACTTGATAGAAGTCATCCCGATGTGTTTAATAGACAAACCTAAAGATAATAAAATAAATTCAGCTTAAAACACACCAATATTATTATGAAGATTTTGGCGACATGTTTCGAATCAACAGGGTCATCATCAGGACTCCATTATGAACCATTTCATTAAAAAACTGCGTATATTCTTGGGAGTGGGCCGGGTAGCTCAGTCGGTATAGCGACTGACTACGGGCTGGACGGCCCGGGATCGAATCCCGGTGGGTACAAGATTTTCCGCCCGTCCAGACCGGCCATGGGGTCCACTCAGCCTCCTGTAAAATGGGTACCGGCTCTTTCCCGGGGGTAAAGTGAGGCCGGGGCGTGCTGCTGACCACTCACCCACTTCTAGAGCCGCGGTCATGGAAGAGTAGAGCTATACCTCTACCCACCCTCTGGGCCACACCGGGCCTGTAACGGGATCATTTTACCTTTACATTTTTGGATCCCAATCAATGTTTACAAACACGAAATAGGTTCGTATCTTTCACGAACCTATTTCGTGTTTGTAAGCTTGGTTTCTTATTTGTTGGTAATTTGTTATCAGAATGTAAGGTCTAATGGTGCTGGTATGTTGATGGTTTTGTCAAATCGGATTGGTGATGTTGCTTTGTTAATGGTTATTGCTTGGTAGTTGAAATTTTATTTATTATTTAGAATTTTTATCAGCTTCTGTTGAAATGGAATTAATTTCTTTTCTTGTTGTTTTGGCTGTTATGGCTATCAATGTTTGCTTGCTTACTTACTTACTTACTTACTCCATGGTGCAGAGTCCTTCTTGAGAAGCTAACTGGTTTACAGCTAGTCAAGAAATTCCCCGCATTTCACAGAACCCGAAGGTTCATTACCGCACTCACAAGTGTCCGCCACCTGTCTCTTTCTTGGGCCAGCCCAATCCAGTCCATATACCCACATCCCACCTCCTGGAGATCCATCCTAATATTATCCACCCATTTACGCCTAGGTCTCCCCAGTGGTCTCTTTCCCTCCGGTTTCCCCACCAAG
>Ga0131853_10012382_pt1 | contig 15622 bp, 10 predicted proteins | sample TergutLab28metaG_FD_92764 | JGI IMG/M metagenome (GOLD analysis project Ga0131853, IMG submission 92764) | Labiotermes labralis P1 segment gut microbial communities from Petit-Saut dam, French Guiana - Lab288 P1 (version 2) (version 2) | ecosystem: Host-associated > Arthropoda: Insects >...
CCCCCAACTCTTTTTCCCCAAGTCCTTTATATAGGGTCTTCCCTTTTGCATGAGACCCAATTTCAAACCCATACCAACCAAAGGGGGGGGGGGGGAAGCAAGGGTCAAAGTCTAGACGAGCATAATCAGACTGATACATGAAACATGTAACATGTTATGAATTCGGGCGTCATGACGTCTAATTTAAGAGCGTCTTATCTAGGGACGGGGTCATCATTTTCAATGATTTTCAAAAGCCCAGGCGTGTCACTTTTTTGATGGCGTTACATGCTAATGTAATGTTGCTGATGAACCATTGAAACACGAAGCGCAGATTGTTTTATTTAAAGACACAGTGCGTACCGCGCAGTAAACACTTTTCATCTCGGTTATAAAAACCAGTCAGTTAATGCTGTATAGGGAAATAATAACCGCTTGTTTTGAGATCCACACAAAACACATAAATACACTGTGTGGGCAGAACCTAGAATTGTTGAATGTTAAACTGGTGGTACATACAGTGACCACTGGGCTTTAAAGGGTTAAATCCCTGCTATACAAACCGGTCAGTTAATGCTGTATAGGGAAATAATAACCGTTTGTTTTGAGATCCACACAAAACACATAAATACACTGTGTGGGCAGAACGTGGAATTTGTGAATGTTAAACTTGGTGGTACAGTACGTATAGTAACCACTGGGTTTTAAAGGGATAAATCTCCGTTATAAAAGCTAGTCAGTTAATGAAGTATAGGGAAATAATTGCTGTTTGTTCTGAGATAAATAAAAAAACACATAAAAACAGTGTGTGGGCAAAAAGTAAAATTCTTGAATGGTACTCCTGCTGGTGCATATAGTAACCACTGGGCTTTAAAAGGTTGAGTTGTTAAAAAAGGGGACTGCAGGTGTACTTCCTGTGTATAAGACCTGTGCAGAAACTGTAATTTCACCACAAAATAAGCAGAGTACAGCGACGAGATGCAACGAGGCTTTTGCAAGGGTGATAAAATTCATTTTATGAATGTCGGGGGGGGGGGGCTGTCAGTCGTGCAGCGATAATAAAAGACTCGAGACTCTGCAGGCAATGAATATTCATACTGTGGTGTGCGCCATCTTTCCTAATTCTACTCATTTATACCCTGCAGAAGGGGGGGGGGCAGTTTCTTCCGCCGAAACGCCGGTGCCCTCCTGCCACATAAGACGGCGTCATAGTTCATGACGCGGGGAAGGATGTGCACTGAAAAGCCGACAGTTATTAAGCTCGTCAACAAATACCCCGCCCACAGTAGAACCCTACGGTCCATTACCAACATTAGACCCTCTTGTGAGTCATTCTCGCACATACTTCTTTACGGGTCACTTTAATGTTATCCTCCAAGATGCTAACAGGTACCTCATGCAGTCTCTTTCGTCCAGGTTTCGGGACTGAAAGATATTTCTCATCGCCACCATGCGTTACACATGCCCAGCCCATCAGATCCGTCTTTATTTAGCTAACTTTATACCTGCTAAGCCGGTTCCAGTGACCGCGCGGTCCAACGAGTAGGTCTGCGGCCGCTCGCCGGCTGAGATTGTGGGTTCGAATCCCACCGGGGGTATGGACGTCCGTCTCTTTTGAGTGTTGTGTGTTGTCATGAAGAGGTCTCTGCGACGAACTGATCACTCGTCCAGAGGAGTTTTATCGACTGTGATGCGTCGGTGGGGGTGATCTAGAAACCTCAAGAATGAGGAGGCCATGACCCACTGGGGGCTGTTGTGCCAAAAACAAACAAACAAGCAAATATCTGCTAAAGAGTGCAATATATAAGGCTATTTGTTACTTCGTGCGGTAGGTACGAATACTTTCAGAAGACAAATGTCCTCCAATATCTCTACCAACGCTGTGGGCAGACGGGTAATAACAGATTTACGTGCGCACGGACGGACTTCTGGTATATGACGTCATACAGCGACGTTCGTATGTGCCTCCTGCCCCTCGTCATCAAGGCAGAGGCTCAAGAGAGCAATATTCATTATTGTATAAACAAATGCACATATACATAGTAAGGTAAAGGTAATTTGATCCCGTTACTGGCCCGGTGTGGCCCAGAGGGTGGGTAAAGTTATAGCTCTACTCTTCCATGACCGCGGCACTAGAAGGGGTTGACTGGTCAGCAGCACACCCCGGCAGCATTTTACCCCGGGAAAGACCCGGTACCCATTGTGCAGGAGGCTGGGTGGGCCCCAGGGCCGGTCTGAACGGGCGGAAAATCTCGCCTCCACCGGGATTCGATCCCGGACCGCCGAGCTCGTAGTCAGTCGCTATACCGACTGAGTTATCCGGCCCATACATATACATAGCACAATATTATATTACAAACGCTCCTACATGTTTCGGTGCATCGGCATCATTTTCAGGGATCTTATATATTGCGTTTGCTAAAGTTACAAAATATTAGGATTATATAAAGTAGTAGGTCGCTGTATGATAAAATGTGGTAGTGGCTGCATATGCAATTCAGAAGTCCTGTTTTGGTGTGTCTGGTATGCTAGTCGGAAGTAAACTGCATTTGTTGGTACAACAAGAAATATTAAACAATAAAAATGCACTGTACGAACACAAAAACACAAGAAGGCAATATTCAGTCCCCAAATCTCACTTATTTAAACACATGCTGCAACCACCTCATTCTCAGCACCTTTGTATAAACTGTCGGACGTTGTTTACCAGCACTGTTTTGCTTTAGGGGCGAGGGGGTACAGTACAACGTTCTCGCACCAAACCCTTCTGCTGCCTCTACAGGAATCTGGGCCGCAATCGGTCTGGTTGCCACAAGACGAATGTTGGGAGGCCCAGTGGCGAGCATTCACACAGTGGGGGCTTAGCTTCTGTACTGCCTCCTTTCTTTTCTTCTTCTTGTTAGGCGCGTTCGCAAGATGGCGAAAAGCGACCACTAGCTTTGTCGTGTCTGTTAGTCTCCTATTGGACGGATTTCCATAACATTTGATATTTAACATTTTTCGAAAATCTGTCGCAAAAGATTCAAGTTCCATTCAAATCTGACAGGAATAACGGGCACTTTATATGAAGACCTGTGTACATTTATAATAATATCTCGTTCAGCTCTTCTTAGAATGAGAAATGCTTCACACAAAAGTCGTAGAGAAAATCAAAACATACATTTTGTGTTCAGTAACTTTTTCCCCCCCGAAAATCATGCCGTCTGTGAGATAATGTGGCAAAATGTTGTGCGGCCGGGCAGGCCACAGATGACAAATGGGGCATGAGCTTTGCATGCTGGACAACTAAGGCTACAGACACACACTCAGAATATGTAATACCAATTGCTTTTCCAGTGCAACAATGGATACGCGAACGTGCCTCAATGTTGCGTTATACGTCCATTGCCTCTCTTGTCTTATTCCGTTGTGGTGGGGTGACTTCGGCGTACGTGGGACGCATCAACGAGAAACCTGAAGGAACTCGCAGTGTATATGGAAGGAAAATGGTTCTTACATAAATGGGAAGGAAGGACGCACAGTGGATTCATCTGGATCAGGACAGGGGCGTGTGGCAGACTCTTGTGATCGTGGTAATGAACCTTGGGGTGTCATAATTTGCAGGCGCTTGGCTAGCTGAGCACAGCTATCGGGTTCTCGTGACGGGCTTGCTGACCCATGGAGTTCGTTTCAGACACGCTCTGCTACAAGAAGAAGCAACAATCGCGATCAGCACATGTTGATACAGTGCGGTAAGGAACAGCTGGACAATTCACACATACAGCCTGTCCACACGACACCGAATGCTCTGTCACTTGCACAGAGCCTTGCTTATCACACTTCGTGCAGACTTGGGCCTATCAAGTATAACGCGTGGTGAAAACGATAGCTTTACTGAAGGCCTCCATTCAAGGTCAACACGTGCTTACCTTCCCTGTGCAGTTCTGCCCCCCCCCCCCCCCGTACTTAATTTAAAACCAACTGACGAAGTTTTTCGTAATCGTACACCAAAGTTCACCCCAACGTGTAATCATTAATCATACCAACAAGGAAGCCGCGTAAACTCCAAATGCGAAAGTGACAATTGCTTTGTTTCATGTAGGGTGAGGCTACTTAAACCCTGCGCCGAAGGCAAAGTTATCTCCTTGCTTAATTATGAAATGAAAACGTTAAGTAGATATGTATCTCAATCCATTCTTCACTTCAGCACTAGAATGGAATGACCAGTCAGGGTCTCTAGCTAGCTGGGGAAGGAGCTTCTGGTAACCCACCAAAGAGGAAGGTGATTGGCCCGCATAGGTGGGCGGAATGTTGTGGACGGTAGAAGAATCTGTGTTCCTGTCTGTACATATGACGTTTCGGGAGACTCAGAAGTTTTTAATACTGAGAGTAATGAGAATAAAAGCAACAGGGCTACATAACACCTACAACTAGAATCTAGAGCCTAAACGTAGACGTACAATTTGGCGATGCAATGACAGTTAAGTGGGACAATTTTAAAGGCAGAAGGAAACGATATTACGCGACGTTTAAAAATTAAATATAATTCAATTTTTGGCCAAATTCGATAAAGAAATCCAAAGTCTACACAAGTACGACAATTCGTAACCATTTCTGCTGCTGGTATTGCCTCGTATCTTGGCCCCTTACACTGTAAACCCTCGCTTTCTTATTACCAGCCCATCCCACAGTACACTGACAGTTTCCATTCACAACCAATCAGTTAATGTTTAAACAATTGTATTACGTTCCCTCTGGGATATGACGGAGTCGTTGCCAGGTGACATATGATGAGATTAACGTCTGTTTTCGAACGGCTAATCCACGGGTGTCCAAACTTTTTATGGCAAAGGGCAACAATAATTTTTGTGGGATGGTTCGCAGGACGCACGTAGAAAAATATGAACAGTATACCTAATAGCCTAATTACTGTGTAATTTTTATAGTTTATACATAATATAACAATATGACCTCCCGCTGCCAGCTGGAGGCCCATGGGTTAATATGGTTTTTAACAAGGCAGGCAACGTATATATAACGAAATGGAAAAGCAATAAGTATTAAATATTCTGTGTGTTTGTAGCCTTAGGTGTCAAGCATGAAATGCACATGCGCCGTATATCTCCATCTGTGTCCTGTCCGGCTCTACAATATGTTTCCACATTATCTCATAAACGACACTATTTTGGGGGAAAAAGTTACTGATCACAAAATGTGAGTTTTGATTTTCTCTACAAGCTTGTCTGAAACATTTCTCATTCTAAAAAGAATTCAGCGAGATATGATCAAAAATGTCTATTGGTCTTCGAGTAAAGTACCCGTTATTCTTGTCAGATTTTAAATGAAATCGAAATTTCTTGAGGGATTTTCGAAAAACACCAAATATCAAATTTCATTAAAATCCGCCCAGTGGAAGCCGAGTTGTTCCATGCGGACAGACGGACATGACGAAACTAATAGTCCCTTTTAGAAAATTTCCGAAAGCGCCTAAAAATTATAAGGCGTAGGGCTAACGTAGGAGTTTATATGTGACACAGTTGACGACTGGCAGTTGGTAACTAAGAAACCTGCATGAAGCATTTTGACACTACTGCAGTAACTGCAATTGAAATGGGAAATGTTGGCACTTCCTACCGCCAAGTAACCTACGGTTTATACAGATAAACCTTTACTGATGTATACTCATATATCATAGCCCTTGGGGGACACACTCAATCACAGCTGCACTGAGGGCACTCGGTTAGTGCAAGCGTCACACATTGCATCCTGCTACTACCGAAAGGTAACTTTACCGGTACAGGTTGTGACTGCAGTGCTCACCGACTGATGTATATCTTCCGACCGCTTCACGACAGACTGTCTTCAGCCAGCGATGCACAACACGCGGCCCGCGACCTAATAGCAGAAGCTCAAAACCAAAACATAAGAAATTCGACGAATAACAGTGGCGTACCCAGGAATTTTGATCGGGGTGGGGGGGTTCAACAAATTCAGCTGAGGACAGAGAGAACGGGGCTCTGACGGCGGTAGCCCCCTAGTTAGGGGTTCTGGAGGCAGCTGTAACTTGGTACACGAAATTTCATTTCATATAGTAAAATTTTCTTAATTTTTGGTACTTTAAGACTATTTATGATGACAACCAATTTATTTGTTATTGCTAATGTAAAACAATTGCAAACCTAGGTAGTTTTAGAATGTTACTGCCTGTTTTCCGAACATCTTGGAGTGTTGGCGTCCCAAATTCAGCAATTTTTATCAGTTTTCACAATCGGGTTGAGTATGGCATGATTTTGGAGGGCCTTCGGAATTTCGAGGGGGGGGGGGTTTGACCCCCCCAACCACTCCCCTCGGTATTCTATCCGTATTCATACCGAAACATTATCCAGTTACGCGATGTGTTACTGTCAGTGCAGCATACTTTTCACGCAAAAATACAAATGGAAGTTCCATCTCACAGAAAAGTAATCATTGCGGTACTTGGCTTACGTTTTGAGCCTGAAGTAAAGCGGTGGCTTATTGTAAGCACTTGACAACACAGGATGTCTCTGGAATTTGAGATTAATTTCAAGTAAGTTTTACTGCACGAATATTGACACTACTGACTGTATTATCGTCAATGAAAGGCAAGTAAAGATGTAGGCTATTTTTACAGTGTGGCCTGCAGACATTTTGTGCCTTGATTTGGCCATCGTGCCCGAAAGTTTGCTCACTACTGACATCTGGAGAACGTATCTGTAACTACAAGCCTGGCTTATCTTAAGAGGATGAAAAACCTAGAACTGTTAGGGTTGGAGGATAAACGAGGCAGGCAATAAACGTATGACGAAACAGTCACGCGCGTTCTAAAACTGTTAATGTTTCAGGATAAACGAGGCATTCAATAAACATATGACGCAACATTCACGCGCGTTCGTGTCACCACTGTTGCAGTGGAAAGGCAATGAATATTACACATTTTGAGTGTGTGTATTTAAGCCTTAGGTATCCAGTATGAAATGCGCATGCAACACATTGCCATCTGTGACCTGCCCGGCTCTACAGTAGTTTAGCACATTATCTCATAAACGACACGATTTTCGAGAAAAAAAAAGTTATTCAACACAAAATGTGTGTTTCGAGTTTCTCTACTAGTTTTGTCTGAAACATTTTTTATTCCATGAAGAACTGAGCGAGATATGATCAAAAATGTATATTTGTCTTCGTGTAAAGTACCCGTTATTCTTGTTAGATGTTAATGAAACTTACATTTTCTCGAAAGAGTTTTGAAAAATACTCAAAGGTCAAGTTTCAAAAGAAAATCCGTCCAGTGAGAGCCGAGTTGTTCCATGCGGACGGACAGACATGACGACGCTAACAGTTGCTTTTCGCAAATTTGCGAAGGCGCCTCAAATCGTCCCGAGCACGTTCGAACTCAGTAACGAAAGTCCAAAGGTACAGGTAAAGGTAAAGTCCACCCTAGAACAGACCACGAAAGTCCAGAGGTGCAGTAGAGATGTAGCTCTACTCTTTCCTTAACCTCGGCGCTAGATGGAGGTGGGTGGTCAACGCCACGCCCCGGCCACTTTATCTCCCGTGAAAGGGACCGGTACCTACTGTATAGGAGGCTGGGTGGGCCCCAGGGCCGGTCTGGACGGGTGCGGAAAATCTCCCCCCCCCACCGGGATAACGAATGACCAAAGCAGGGCGGAGCTGCATAAAAGAACGAGAAATTAAAAAGTGATCACATAATGAAGACAGCCGTATATTCGGACGTGGCACCGTGCTGTACGGCATAAATTTATGGACTTCCGGGGGGGGAACGCGCTACTCCCATCTTACGTCTCACCGAAATGTCAGTAGATTTATACCAAAAATACTCGGCGTTAAAACAACCCCCCCTCCCATAAGACGGTATTGTTCAGACACCGCTGTGAGAACCTGAAATTAAATAATATTTACAAAACGGATACCACGCCAAATAAACGGAAAACGGGTACAAGAGTAGTCAAAATGACATTAAGAATAGAGGAGAGAGGTTTAGAGAGCGAGAGAAGTCGTGCAAGTTATAGTATACGACAGCAGAGAGTCGGGTAATATTCTGTAAATATTTCGGACGAAAACAGTAATGTTTCTGCAAAGGAAAAAGTTGCACTGAACCTGTTTGTACGTCACAACATATCACTGACAAGCACAAAGAGCTCAACGTGCCAACATACTAAAACGTTAAAATGTTACGGCTGGTGTTCTCAACGAAACATAATAGGGCGCTACACAGGGTCATTATTTCATCCGGCAACTGTGGACTGTCATTTCCGGTTGGATCGCTTTCATTTATAAAGGTTCGACGCGTATCGAACAACGTGTTTGTTCGATGTGACGCGTGTCTTCTGGCAGAACGACACCATTTCCGAAACCTTTCTAGATACGTTTAGTGAAAAATTAATATCAAGTTCAGTACATTAAAACATGTGGACCCCGTCTCGAGGCAAAGTGGAACAGCGGTCAACGCTGCATTGCCTGCCGTCGCGCCACACTGAGCGAAGCAGCGACACGAGCAGTCGGACAGAGCTTCACCGAGTAGTGACACTGACGCGGCAAGGTAAAGATCACCCCAGAACAGGCCATGAAAGCCCAGAGGGGAGTAGAGGTATATATCTACACAGTCTTTAACCTCGGTGCTTGATGGTGATGGGTGGTCAACGCCACGCCCCAGTCGCTTTACGCCGAGAAAGAGACCCGGTACAACTGGAGGCTTTGTGGGCCCTGGTGCAGGTCTGGACGGGTGCGGAAGATCTCGCTCCCAACGGCATTCGATACCCGGACTGCCAGCCCGTAGCGAGTGGCAAGGAAACATTATTTTAACGTCTCACATAAAACTGAAAGCACAAGAATCGTATGAAACTACACGGTGTCGCGTCCCAGACCACCGCAATCTTCGGCTCATCAGTTTGTCAGTTTGTTTCTTAGTTATTTAATTACGTGGAGGTTCATTAGTCAGAAAGTTGGTTACGTTGCCGTTATTCAGTAAGTAGGTTACTTAGCTACTTATTCAAGTTACTCCACGACCTACTGATAAGTTAATCAAACACTTAACTGACCAATTAATTGACTCAATCACGAGTCACTGACGAGATCTGAAATGCTTACGGCAATAAGCATTCATACTGCAGGTCTTGTTTGATACTGCGTGGTCTGGTTACCAACGCTTCGGGGGAATATACTGCCTCCATCTTCAGGGCGAGGTTCACAAATACTGGTTACAACGCACAGAAGCTTCCGTATATTAGTTGCTAGCTCGGGGGGCAGGACGTGCCGATGACGTACCAACCGGCGATTTTTAACCTTTCGGTCCGTCTGTTGCAGCCTGACGTCCTGCCTAAAGCGTCTCCGTAATTAAAACAGCCGCCCACCGACAACTTAATGAGTGACATGTTTCGATATCAAAATGCTTTGCATATTTACAGCACCAAGATCTCTGTCTATAGGATATACCTCGAAACTTTCCACGACTCCATGCAACGTTATACCAACAAGAAGTAGTATTCTCAGACAATACCTCTATCCCACCCCTCCTTTTACATTCTCGCTCCTCTCTCATCAATCTTCAAACATTTCCTCTCTTCTTTTACCACCTCATTTGCAGAAACTATTCGAACGAATGCGCGATCTGATTGCAGCTATTTATATTCCGCTTGTATTCCCGCCACCCAGACATTTCACCTGTGTGGAAACCCCCCCTGCCCCATGCTCGGACTTAGCAAGAATGTCGGCGTCTTTATAAAAGAGTTGATTCGTGCCATTCAACAAACACTACCGTGATATTCAAAAGAAACACTTGCGTGAATACTTGACAGTGGCTGTGCAAAATTTAAAATTTGAAGCAAATTTCGATTTTTTTTTTTACAAAAGTGGTGATCTATATTGATCTAAATCGCACGGCGACATTAACAGATCTGGTGAACAAGTCAGGCACAAACGCGATCTCGGCACAACCCAAACACATAAAGTTCCTAATAATTACGTTTCTCCAGTTCGAAACGTCAAGTACAAACACGATAAACACCTAAAGGAATACTAGAGACAAGTGAACAGCAGTGACACAGGGACTGACGATTCATTAACAGTGTCATTAACACAGCGACTGTGAGATATCTGTCACTGGGTCACACAACCCATCGAGCACGATAGTATTTGTGCTTTTAAAAGTGGTTTTGAAGTTAGCTGAAGCGGCAAAATGAAGTGGATCCTTGGAAGGAGCCGAACACCTGCTCTGGTGTTTCCAACATGTGTCCGTCTGTTGCAGCCTGACGTCCTGCCTAAAGCGTCTCCGTAATTAAAACAGCCGCTCGCCGACAACTTAATGAGTGACATGTTTCGACATCAAAATGCTTTGCATATTTACAGCACTAATGTCTCTGTCTATAGGAGATACCTCAAAACTTTCCACGATTCCATGCAACCTTACACCAACAAGAAATAGTATTCCCAAACAATACCTCTATCCCACCCCTCCTTGTACATTCTCGCTCCCCTCTCTTCTTGTACCACCTCCTTCGCAGAAAGTATTAGAACGAATGCGCGATCTGATTGCAGCTATTTACGTTCAGTTTGCATTCCCCCCACCCAGACACTTCACCTGTGTGGAAACCCCCTTCCCCTACACTCGAACCTGCCCCCTACTCTGACTTAGCAAGAATGTCGGCATCTTTATAAAAGAGTTGATTCGTGCCATTCAACAAACACTACCGTGATATTCAAAAGAAACACTTGCGTGAATACTTCACAGTGGCTGTGCAAAATTTAAAATTTGAAGCAAATTTCGATATTTTTTTTACAACAGTGGTGATCTATATTGACCTAAATCGCACGGCGTCATTAACAGGTCTGGTGAACAAGTTAGGCACAAACGCGATCTCGGCACAACCAAAACACATAAAGTTCCTAATAATTACGTTTCTCCGGTTCGAAACGTCAAGTACAAACACGATAAACACCTAAAGGAATACTAGAGACAAGTGAACAGCAGTGACACAGGGACTGACGATTCATTAACAGTGTCATTAACACAGCGACTCTGAGATATCTGTCACTGGGTCACACAACCCATCGAGGACGATAGTATTTGTGCTTTTAAAAGTGGGTTTGAAGTTAGCTGAAGCGGCAAAATGAAGTGGATCCTTGGAAGGAGCCGAACACCTGCTCTGGTGTTTCCAACATGTGTGGTAAGTGCACATGAACACATCGATGTGTAAATAAATATATATATATATAAATTTATAGTCTAACGAAACGTTATTAATAAAATATAGTTAATTAAAAGAACATAGCTACAATGTTTCGGCTTGCATGAAGCCAGCTTCAGGGTGTAATTTAAAGGGGCCTTAAACTATAAATGGCAATGGCTTAAAATTTTTAGATCTCGTTTACATTTCTTAGATTATATGAAATATTAAAATATAAATTATAAAATAAATACAGAATACAAAGTAACAGAGGATAATAAAGTCGTAGAGAATAGAACTTGCTATGATTTGAATCTGATGTACTGGGCAGTCTTGTAGAAATGGTTAAAGTTGCAATATTTTTTTTTAGATTCGTTGCACTCGGATGATGGGAAGTCTCTGTCGCGGGGTTCTTTTTGTGGTGTATATGGAGCGCATTGATCTTAATTTAATTAATTTAAATTAATTTAAACAGTATATTTATGTTTTGATATTTCAAACATTAAAACCACCTACATTTTGCTCAAAGAGTATTAACGTGTTTCCTATGTCTAACAACGGCTATTTCGGGAACGTTCGATAATTTGTAAAAGAGTTTTTTAAAAAAATGCCGTAAGTTGGATAATAACCCGTTAAACTAACATTCATAACCATAAGATGCCCGACATGTATGTAATAATACTTAGAATTTAAATTCCCACATCACAGGAAACGCACCGTGTCTCCATTACAGTGACCATGCAGTTATTGCTGTTTAAGAATGTAATGACTGTCTGCTTCGTATATCATACCGAACACGCGAACACACTACTGTAATGCATTTTGTGGATAATAACGAACACGTAAACACACTACTGTAATGCATTTTGTGGATCATACCGAACACGCAAACACACTACTGTAATGCATTTTGTGGATAATAACGAACACGTAAACACACTATTGTAATGTATTTTGTGGATCATACCGAACACGCAAACACACTACTGTAATGGATTTTGTGGATCATACCGAACACGCAAACACACTACTGTAATGCATTTTGTGGATAATAACGAACACGTAAACACATTATTGTAATGTATTTTGTGGATCATACCGAACACGCAAACACACTACTGTAATGCATTTTGTGGATAATATCGAACACGCAAACACACTACTGTAATGCATTTTGTGGATAATACCGAACACGCAAACACACTACTGTAATGCATTTTGTGGATCATACCGAAACACGCAAACACACTATTGTAATGCATTTTGTGGATCATACCGAAACACAAACACACTACTGTAATGCATTTTGTGGATCGTACCGAACACGCGAACACACTATTGTACTGAATTTTGTGGATCATACCGAACACACAAACACACTACTGTAATGCATCTTGTGGATCATAACGAACACACAAACACACAACTGTAATGCATCTTGTGGATCATACCGAACACATAAACACACTACTGTAATGCATTTTGTGGACCATACCGAACACACAAACACACTAGTGTAATGAATATTGTGGATCATATCCAACACACAAACACACTACTGTAATGCATCTTGAGGATCATACCGAACACACAAACACACTATTGTAATGCATTTTGTGGACCATACCGAACACACAAACACACTAGTGTAATGAATATTGTGGATCATATTCAACACACAAACACACTACTGTAATGCATCTTGAGGATCATACCGAACACACAAACACACTATTGTAATGCATGCTGTGGATCATACCGAACACGCAAACACACTACTGTAATGCATTTTGTGGATCATAACGAACACGCAAACACACTACTGTAATGCATTTTGTGGATCATACCGAAACACGCAAACACACTACTGTAATGCATTTTGTGGATCATACCGAACACGCAAACACACTACTTACTGTAATGCATCTTGTGAATCATACCGAACACACAAACATACAGCTGTAATGCATCTTGTGGATCATACCGAACACACAAACACACTAAAGCAATGCATCTTGAGGATCATACCGAACATACAAACACACTACTGTAATGAATATTGTGGATCATATCCAACACACAAACACACTACTGTAATGCATCTTGAGGACCATACCGAACACACAAACACACTATTGTAATGCATACTGTGGATCATACCGAACACAAAACACACTACTGTAATGCATTTTGTGGATCATACCGAACACACAAACACACTACTGTAATGCATTTTGTGGATCATACCGAGCACACAAACACACTACTGTAATGCATTTTGTGGATCATACCGAAACACGCAAACACACTACTGTAATACATTTTGTGGATCATACCGAACAAGAAAACACACTACTGCAATACATTTTGTGGATCATACTGAACACACAAATGCGCTACAGCAATACATTTTGTGGATCATACCGAATACAAAACGCACTACCTAATACATTTTGTGTATCATACCGAACACACAAACGCACTACAGCAATACATTTTGTGAATCATACTGAACCCACAAGCGCACTACCGTAATACCTTCTTGAATCATACCGAACACACAAACTCACTACAGCAATACCTTCTGCGAATCATACCGAACACACAAACTCACTACCGCAATACATTCTGTGAATCATACCGGACACACAATCGCAATACCGCAATACATTCTGTGAATCATACCGAACACACAAACCTACTCTAACACATTTCCGATAAGAATTACAGCAGCAGTGAAAGCACAATAAATTAGAAACAGCTTCAATGATAACCTAAAAAGAAGTCACGGATACTCCAAGCGTATTACAATTTACCCTTGCATGTGTCATACACTTTTGTGGACCTGTACAAATAATCATAGCATGTGGATATGAATAAAAAACTGACCACAGGCGGGCTCCCAGGATTATTCCTTGGCGGACGGTGGGGGGGGGGGGGGCTGATCCTGAGGCTATACACAATTTATGTTTCATTTTAAAGTCTATATTACAGAAACCAAGCCATCAACATAACTGTACCATGACACTGCTTTCAACTGCATTTATATACATACCAATACAACTACACTAAGTCAATTTAAATCACAAGGTCCAGTCTTCTTGTTTTTACGTACAGCGAAGACAGCATAAGTTTTATTTTTGTTTCACTTCTCAAAATTCTAACGCACTAGTCATTAGCCGATTTCAGTGGCTCATTTCGGCTGGAGGGTAAATAACGTAAAATGTTTAATATCATCCTGTCTAAAAAATTCAAAATCTAAATCTAAAGTTTTGTTTTCTTGGAGCTATACCCTGATCTCCCCCCCCCCCTATTTGGGTGCACGCCAGACTGACTCCACCGGCCAGGGTCTTATTTGGGCATGGCTATTGAGCTGTCCGTCAAATGTTTTTTCTGCATTAAATCCGTACATTCACAACTGTGTTTACACACCCCTAAGAGCCACTCACACGAACCTTCAAATATTATTTCTCCAATACATGTTTTAATATTATCCTCTCACTTATATATACGCTTTTCAAGCGGTATCTTTAACTAATATATTAGAAGCAAATTTTCGTATGCATTTCTCGTTTCATTCATTCCTGTTACACGTTTTTCTATTCACCCACACTCATAACATCGTATCCACAGACCACATTATGAAGCCCCTAATCACGCAGCATACCAGAACGTACACGCTAACACTACATACCTTCTATTACAAATATCTCCCTTGGCAGAAGATTTAAGACTGCTAGAATGTTGCGCCGTGCAGATTGGTAAAGTTACCGACGTTTCGACCTATCGTAATGCCTTAACAGGATCAAGCAGCCCAACGCCTCTTCTTTACCCTAAGGACGAAGGTACTAGGTTCATTCGAAACGTCGGTTACTAGGCTACTAGCAGCAGACACGACGTCATGTCCCAGAAAATTTTCGTCTCCAGCAAAACCTCTGTGAGAACCTGGAATCTCGCACCTTCCTCACCACTTTGTTAGAAACAGCGTAAACATAGGGCATGCTTCGTATAGGCATACGATTTTTTTTAAATTTTGTACTATGACCAACGAATGCAGAATTATTTCACAAATTATCAAACTCCTACATGTTTCGACACTATCGTGTCATCCTCAGGGGGCTTGTAATCAATACCTTGCCAAGTTACACAAGTATTTCAAATGGAGCTGTTGGTAATACAATTTACTTCATACGAGTTCTCATATTATAATCGTTGAAATCTCAGTATTATAAAATATTCAAAGCATTAATATTATTCTATTTACAACAAAATGGGCTAAAATAATTACGTTGCTACAATTCTCATGACGTCAGTCCGTGTGGTGGCCGTATATACAATCTGTATGCAGATGTTACTGTCGTGCTGGTTCGGTATTTGAAATAATTGTGTAAAGAAAAGAATCAATGTATTAGGCAAAAAACGGGAGTACAGAACATAGTAAAGGAAATAAAACAGTACCAGAA
>Ga0131853_10012383_pt1 | contig 15622 bp, 9 predicted proteins | sample TergutLab28metaG_FD_92764 | JGI IMG/M metagenome (GOLD analysis project Ga0131853, IMG submission 92764) | Labiotermes labralis P1 segment gut microbial communities from Petit-Saut dam, French Guiana - Lab288 P1 (version 2) (version 2) | ecosystem: Host-associated > Arthropoda: Insects >...
GGGGGGGGGGGGGGGGGGGGGGGGGGGGGGGGGGCTCATCTTGTTCAGGAGGCGTAATGTAGGCCATGTTGACAGCGTACACGTACAGGTAAGCTGGTTTAGTGGGGAACTATGTGGCATGCGGTGGGTTTGCCTGCCTCTCAGTGAGGTTCCAGGTCTGTAACCATGCTGCAGTCACCGTTGTTGCAGCGATATGTTTCCTGATCTCACACAGGTCGTCTTTTATGACTGCCCAATTGTGTGAATAGAATTCGCGGCCTAGTACATCGTTCCCAGGTGCCTTTTTCCGCCCGCCCGCTTGTATGGCTCGGTATATCTCCTTTGGCTCGAATGGCGACTCGAGCATTCCCTCATACGAAGTATGCTGCTCGCAGTGGACTACCTTCATCAATTTTTCCACGCTGGCATCGTTCACCTCTATTGTGTCGTACATGTTCCGTAGAAAAGTTGTAAGAGTCTGTGCTATTCCGCATCTGCCCTGTTCCATCTCTCAAGCAATATATGGTCCCCTCTGCACGCCGCTGTTTCGTCTGAAAGATGTGGTATATCGTCGGCTGGTCTCCATCTGGTCTATCAGCATCGTTATTGTCATCAAGAATTTTGTGTAGCCTTCTGCTGTGCAGTCGCACAATTTTGCTTTTAGACGGCTTCAAGCAGGTTGCGTTTGGTCGCTGAGGCCCGGTCTCTGCAATACATCATACATGCCTTCGTATAAATGGTTCTCCATCATACAGCGGGCCCTTCGGCACTCGGCTTGTTCACGTTGGTATAGTTGTCGTATTTTCTTTTTACAGAGGCGGTCCCACCACATTGTTAGGTCAGGAAAGTACCCTTTCTAGCGTTGTAGTTGTCTCCACAGAGTTCTCATCTTCTCCGTGCATGCGTTCTCAGTTATTACAGCGCTGCCCATTTTCCATAGCCCGCGCCCCCTCCGCATAATTGGTAGGTCAACTGATATTCGTATACATAAGGCAAGGTGCTACAATGGCCTACAATGGCCTCCACACCCAGTTTCCTCTCGAGCATTTCTCGTATAGCGTACATTCAGGTCAATCCTGGTTGCTCCGGACACGGAATAGTGGGTGTAAACTTTGCGTGTGGGGTTGCCATGCCAAGTGTCTGTTAATGCTAGGACATGCACCATTTCCTGTCTGGTACCTTCTCCCTGCGTGTTTGCATGAAGGGGTCGCGCAGTCTGTCTGGTTGGCCTATCGTCAAATGCCGTCATTTCTGCGTCCACGGTTATCACTTCTTGGGGGTCAGTACAGGTTGTGAAGTCGACTGGGTTTGCGTCCTCGTCCTGGGGTGTCAGATCATGCCTTCGTTGGTGAGTGGGGTCCTGTTGTTCCCCACCAATTTCTAGCGGGGCGTTTGTGGGCTTCAGGTCGTCGACAGTAGGGGAAACTCCCGATGCCTGGTCATGCGATGCGCTCTGGGGGACCACCTCAATTCGATTACCAACAGTGCCGTGCCGGTTGTGGGCGCCTTTAGCCGCGACATGGGCCCATGTATTGGGGGTCGAATCTCATGTTACCATACCTCCTCCACGCCTTCTGGGGCATACCTGATTTATATGTTCACTGTCCCCACACCCGTAACATGTAACTGACTGGCCGACATAAGACGGTAATGCTCTGTGCCTTGCAATGTTCATTTGGGACGGAAGGTGTTTGGCCAGTTTCATCACGATCACTTTAACCACGTTAGCTACCTTGTAGCGGTACGCCTTAGGCCATATTTCACCCTGGATCGAGAAATTTTTCCCATATGATGCTAATGCTGCTCGAATGGATCTTTCAGTTACTTCTGAAGGAAGGTTGGCGATCCGAATTCGCCGCATTCCCATGCCGGCAAACTCTAGACGTACTATCGATATTTCCCCTGTTACATGTCTGTATTCAGCAATCCCTTTCGTAGACTGCAGAATGTTCTATATGTATATGTCATCTACGAATTTCAGAAATACGTGTCTTTTTATCCCATCAATCTGTATCATAGTTAGTGATTGTCCCGATGCCTGTAGCTGGTCATGAATCAATTCATGTATTTCATAAGCTGAAATACGTGGACTAGTAGGATAAAAAATACATACCATTGTATGTCGTCGTTCTGCCATGGTCGATCTTACAAAACTTGCCATGTTTAAGCACTACACCACATTTTGTAAACACTACACGGGCTCAGCTATTACTTTCACTGCACTTCGCAACGTAAACACTACAACACGCACCGACAACCTTTCTCCTTGCCTGCCCGTTGTAAAATGGTTCGATCCCGGACCGTCCAGCCCGTAGTCAGTAGCTATACCGACTGAGCTACCTGGCCCACAGTAACATACGTATTGTAGTATAAGATCTGGAAGGGAGAATGTGTAGGGATCCAGAAAATGCTCAACCTAGCACTCTTTTAGGACTTCGCACAAACAGAACGGTACTTTCTAACTGACGTTTCGGAACAACATATCGGTCGTTTCGTCAAAGGTCAAGCAGTACAAGAAGGCTGTAATACGACCTCATATTCGGAGCGGTGAAAACCTAAAATCAGGCATAGCGTTACTGACTTACATTGGAAGAGTAATTTGAAATGATAGATATGGTATAATTATCATAAATAAATAGCTTCTTGAAATATCGTTAGGACTGAACTATGACAACATACAACAAATGACATCAGAACCTACCGGCTAAAACTCACAAAAAAAAATTGACGATTTATGTTCTAAGAAAGAGATGGGCAATTATTTCTTATTGGCTACGTGACACTATTTCCAAGCGACAGATCAAGACGAACTGCTAGATAATTTTTAGGATCAAGAATCCGAGATGAGTGTCCTTCGACTGTTTCGCCCTGAGAAAATAAGCACTGCAATCTTTCGAAAAGTTTGTAACTGCTTAGCAAGCGACAAGGATTAACATACCAGAAGACCTGAATAGTCAGTTTTCAGTTATTCGTTGTAACTGAAAACCTTTGGGAGTTTCAACATCAACACTCATGCACGTAATATCATTGGTAAGTAATCTTGACATGGTAACTTAAGTGCGACTGCACTGTACTGAACCCAACTGGTTCGTACACGTTGTCGAGATTTTCGTACCCAGCTGCAAGATTGTACATGCATTTTTCTGTCGCGCAGTTGCCCAAATCGGGCCTAGGCCGCCTTATTCTTAAGGTTGCTAGATCACACACAATTAGACACACACATACAATTACACCCGGTAGGACTCCTCTGAACAAGTGATCAGCTCGTCGCAGAGGCCGTTACCTACACATCACACTCAATAAACATACCAGACAAACATCCATTCCCTCAGCAGGATTCAAACCCGCTACCACAGAAATCAAGAGGCTTCAGATATATGCGTAACAGCACACGGGGCCGATACATGTTTATATGTTAAACTGCAATAAATTTCAATCCTTACTTGACAAACATAAGCTTACAACAGTACTAAAAATCGGTATGACGGTAAACATTTATCAGTTTTACAATTACTATAATTTATACACGTGAAACTAAAATTTACGAAATCCGTATTGAAGATCCAAGTCTTTTTTGTTACGGCGCCGTTTGGATTTTTACATAGCGCAGTTACTGTTTAAATAACTACGAAATATCATAACCCAGATCACTTGAATGCCCATCAAAACAGCTGCCAGAAACAATACTATTCAAAATCCGAGTTACTGAAATGCTAATATTCAAGTAAAAATGCCGAACGAATTTTTGTAGGTAGACAAAGTGGAGATTAAAGCCCAAAATTTGCAAAAAAAATCCCTTTTATTGAAAACGAAGGTATTTTTGTGTCTTCTTTTTAAAAACTTTTTAATTTCTTCTTGTAGGCACAGACCCATATTTTCGTTTTAAATATACGCTTTATTTTACTGGAATGCAACTTGTTCCTAAGGTTAACTGTACTCAGAAAAATGAAGGTTGTTTCTTTCATCGTTCATCGCAAATAATTCCACACCAGAAGAAAAAGTGTCTTTGGGGAGATATGAACAGAAAGTATAGAAATGCTTAACTAAATGGTAAAGTTGTAATTACTTCTTAAGAAAAGAATTTACAGTGACTCAGAAGAAGCTGGAATGAACACAATGATTAATTACGTACAACGAAATGGTTACTCTCGGTATTTAGAAATTTTTCTAGAACTATTTTGAGAAGATATAAGAAGACAAAAGGATTTGCTTTGACTTGAGATTCACCTCAGAAACCTAGAGAACGATACAGGCTAAGTCTTGGATCAGAGTAAGTTGACATTATATTCAAAATTCTACATGTGTGTGATGCCCTAAATTAATTACACCCAGTCCAGTCCACTGGTCAAAAGGTTAGTCGCCAGCCTGCCCAGCGGAGTTTCGATTCCGAGCCCATGGCAATTCATGTGAAATTCTGTGGTGGACAAAGTAGCAAAAGGTCAGGCTTTTCTCCGAGTTTTTCAGTGCTTCCTTCTCAGTATCATTCCAGCAGTGTTCCATACACCAGAATGCATATGCCCTTAGCCACTGACCTTAGCAATATTTGCGCCGTTGCTCTGTGCCCAAAAATTTGTAGTAACAAGAAATAAAAAAAAAGTGCTTGGTACTTTTTGGTCTGAAGCCAGTGACCATACAGATAGCTGTCTTCTGTGGCGTAATGTCAGCCACTCTGGTACATATGTACCCACGTTTCAGAGAAACCCTCTGGGCACAGCAATAATAATAATAATAATAATAATAATAATGACTGCAACAAGATAACCAGTAAAACGTTACATGTGTACCGTTAAACGACGTAAAGACGAGAACCGTCAACCATTTTCCAACAAAATATCAAGTACACGGATTTAAATCTTGTAGGTTCGTCCGTATTTTACTGGACACAAATATAATGGATATATTCTAAACTGAATTACGTTTCCTTAACGTGGTCAGTGCTAGGTGTTGCCCCTCGCTCGCTAGCCTGGATCAATTTATTCTATAAGTCTCTGTCGTCCAACTTTTCTAATTCCCATTTTAGTTTTCACATTTGTCGGTGTCACACTGAGAGAACATGCTTCTCATTCTCCCTATTTTTTGGTTAGAATTTGCAGTAATTCTGGATTCGATCCTTACAGCTTTTTTGGAAAATACCTAAATGAATTCGAATCAAATACAAAATTGATCATAAATGACAATTACGCCAACTTTACAGGGGGTGGATCCTTTACTATTTGAAGTAAGTGATCTTTGTTTTTTATGGCTCATTGCTGATCACTGACTGCCACTGGTTCAACGCGCTGACAAGTGGCCGCTGAGTTCACTGCACTTTATACGAAAAGCGAACCGACAAGACGTAACCAAAGACAATGGTCAGATAAAATCAGGCCCTTTAGTATCACTGTATTATCTGAAGAATATCAGACACACACACACACAAATTCAGTAAGGTTAGCTAATATCCTGGTTAGGGTTCAAAACGCTTACCTGCTGATACTCGAAAAAGAAAACATGCGTAAAGAAGGAAGTGATTTCGAGTTTCAATAATTTTAAAACCAAAATTATAAGATAAAATTAAATACGATATAGAATAAAGTGTATTTTCTATTTTTGTGTGTATTATTTGGACAGGGGCTTTGTCTGTAATTCGGCATGAATTCAAACGTTATTCTGCTGTCGCTGTATGTGCTTCATGTGGATTCTGAGAACGTGACTGTACGTGCAGTTTCTGACCGTCTTTCTTACAGTTGCTGTACCGACGTCACATCTCAGGAACACCTTCTTTAACCTTAAAAAATAACTGTAATAATTGGAGACTGGATAAATAAGAAGGCCAAGCAATCGGTCGTTCTCTAACCTTTCACACTTTTGAAAACAAATCAGCTGTAAGGTCGAGACTGCTGAAATGTCGCGTAAATATGCTCTAAGAGACCCAAAATTCGAACACATTCTCTAATATTATACCCTTCATTACGAGAAATACAAATTAAACTTGCTACTCTATATGCCATGAAGGCATATGGGGAAACAGAGTTATAGCTCCACTCGTTCATGATATAGAGAGTAGATGGCGATAAATGACTAGTTTGACGCCCCGTCCCCTTTACCCCTAGGAAAGCGCCCCGTTACCCACTAAATATGCGGTTGGGTGAGGTCAGGAGCCGATATGGACACTTCTATGAGGGATAAACTCTACAGCTATCTCAAAATAACACAACCTCGTGAAATAAATTTAATAGTTACATCTGGGTGTGATCACATAACATATTTCCAATCAGGGGTGACCTTGCGCCGAAATAATAACGACGTTCACATTATAATTAAGAATCCATTACATATTTTAAATCAATAACTGTTTTCTCTATATAAATCCTCGGTCTATGTTTATGTGATGTGCCTGTTTGGCATACCCATAACCTCTACATATGTTGGGCTTAGTACAATTATACACCAATGCCTTGTTTTACGCCTTTCTGTTTTAAGCCCCTTTGCTTTAATGCTGTGTGCCAGTTCACGTCACTTCTTAATTTACGCCATTTGTCTGGTGTATTTGTATTTAAGCTTTTTATGGGAATAATATTTTCAGTTTTTGGTTCACGCCTTTTTTTGGTTTAGACCTTAGTTTTCGCCCAGTTTTTCAGCAATAAAACTAGGGCGTAAAACAAGTCCGTGATGTATTACATGCCTTTAAGCAATTGAATTATCCTGAAATAGCTGTAATCTGTTGGGTGGTTTCTTTGTTGCTCACTGTGTTGAGCGTCTTGTCCACTTCAGTACACAGACTTTGTGGGTCGTTATTCACAGAATACTATCCGGGTAGCACTAAAGTTGTAAAGCGAACGTTTGAAAACCACAAATCCTAGTAAAAATACGTCTTTCGATACATCTCGTTCCTTCCCACCCATTCCCTTACGCATCCTCCATACATATAACAATACTCCATTCCCTAGCGCCTTGTCCTAACTCTTTCTCCCTCTGACTGGTCTCAATGTCTGCTGCATACATCTCTTGGGCTCCTCTTCAGTTTTTCTACTCTTTTTATATTTTATTTCTTTTTTCTATTGCTCCGTATAGTCTTATTGGAGATCGTGATGCGGAGTGGTAAGAGACGCTGATTTACAACAAGAAAAACATCAAGAAAGATACGCCAGTTGCTGCGAGTTCGGTTCCCAGTTCCGACAGCTTGGAAAATGGAGCGTGGATAATATCCACTATGAAGACTCCTATTTTTATTCCAGTCTCGCCTTTGCGAAATTGTGTAGAATTCCGAGTAAAGTAATATTTTGTGTCCAGTCAGAAAAGAGCAGACATAATATAGCGCACTGTGTTCTGATAAAACTAAATTGAGCCCGGCGAAAAGCTGGTGCTCTCACTGTCAGGGATTCTTTAAAGGGAGAGAAAAAGCAATGCAGTTCTTAAGAAGATGGAAACTACAACGCGTATTTTGAATGCCTTGAAGCTTTCAAGGCTGCTATATTTTACTGATACGGTAAAATCCAACTACGCGAGGCAAGAGGAAATAGATATTAAAAATTTGCGCGTATATTTTCTAACTAACTATCTAACGCTATGGACAGAGTCCTTCCTAAGAAGCGAAAGTATCCTCAGCTAGTCAAGAAATTCTCCACATTTTCGTCATCGCAATTACAAGCGCCCGTCACCTGTCCCTATCCTAAGCCACAGCAATCCAGCCCATTCTTCCACATCTCACTTCTTGAAGTTGCATTTTAATATTATTTTCCCAATATGGCTAGGTTTTTCAAGTGGTATCTTTCCATCATGTCTTCTCTCCAAAACCCTGTATAAACCTCTCCTATCCCTCATGCGTGCCGCATACCCTACCCATTTCATTATTCTTGATTTGGTCACCTGAATAACATTTGGTGTCGAGCCTGTGTACTTTTTTATACTGCTACAAATTCGAACTGTATTAAATTTCAAAGATAATCTAAGAAACATCGATCGTTGTGATACTGGTAACTGTAACCTGTGAGAACGTTTAGTTCCGAAAATCTGACATCTCCCTGTGGTCACTATCCACACCAAGTCTGAGGCATCTAATTTAATTGGTGGCCTGCTTACCGATGTTACAAAGTATACCGTCAGCCATGTACAGGTTTCTAATTACAGCAACATTAATTCCTGAAAGTTGCATATTTCTGTCTTATCTGTTCGTACACATGACTGGAGATCCATTAAGCAATAATGTCTTGTCCGCCACAGCGTTCCGCGCGATTTCTGTCCTCGTATTAATGACGGATTATGAGTGGGTGGATTTAAATTTTCTTTAGGCTGTATAGTATTTGAGCAATGATAAAGCTAATCTTTAAAATAAAACTAAACCACAAATTTGCCAGTTCTGGTTATGGACAAGACAGAAAACGTAACAAGGACGAGGGGCAGGATGCATATGGACGTGTGGGATGGTGAAACACGCAAGTACCTCAACCGGAATAATAAGAGTTGTCAGTCAAATAGACTTTCCCAAGCTGGCACCAGGAGACAGCAGCCTGTGATGCTACAAGTAAATACTTCCAGCCAAAACAAACAGACTACTCTGTAAAAGTGTGCTGATTCATGAAGCTAAAGGGCAAAGGCGTAACACTGAACAAAAAATGAATAGCTGTACTTGGAGACAAGTATTCCAGAAATGGTGGCCGCCAGCAGCAGTGGATAAGGCGGGGTGCAGTCAGCTACAAAGGGGAAAAATCCAAGTCGAGGACGGTTGATTCCGGTACAATGTTGTAACAAGGGAGTAGAAAGTGAGACACTCGCCCACAGACGCATTACATTTATGGACGCAAAATAAAATAAAATAAAATTAAAAAAAACAGAGAATTGAAGTACGCGAAACACATCATATTATGTATTAAAATGAGTCAATATTAGGGCGTCTTTCTGAAGAAGTTGTGACTGACACAGGCCTCAATTGTGGTGCGCTCTAAGTCCACGCAGGATCCGCAATGACTGTTAGACCGATCCTCAGTGTGGACTGGCGAGTGTGTTTTACAGAGCAAATTGGATTAATTTCAGGTTGGAGTTGGAGCGGAAGCATGTGAAACAAGGTCGGTAACAGCAATAAATGTTCAATATATGCACGAATACTGATGTCCCTGTTAAGTCCAAAATGAAATGGGTTTTATTTGTTTATATACCTTTGCAGTCACTCTTTTTGTAGCAGTTCCGGTGTTCTTCACCGTCCATGTGAATCCCTTCGTACCAAGAAACTCACTTCTTTCTCCCTCTCTCCATTCCTTGACCTACGATACTTTTTGTATTATTTACTCCGATTAATGAGACAACAGACTTTGAATGTCTGGTATAAGGCGACATATAGAACAATTAATAGAATACACAATACACCGGTACATCTGCGACGGGCTGCCTTCTCCTACGATGATTTAGACATACCAAGTGTCACCATAATCTACAATAGGTAACGTTCTAACCAGCAGGTGAAATCAGCGGATAAAATTTCCTCATATGCTAATGGTTGTTTAATTAGAGTTGATAGCTGCATATGTCAGGCAGCATTCTGATGTTTAAGACCCTAATTGCGGTAATGTACTTTGTCCTGGGAAATCTCATTCCACAATGTCCCGCGATACCATTTAATATTTTGTAATGAAGGTAAAAGGTAAAGCAGTCCCATTACAGGCCTGGACAGGCCCAGAGGATTCCAGAAAGTTAAGGTTCCCAGATTTCGTGACAACGGTACAGGATGGTGGTAAGGTTGTCAGCCTTAAGCAACGGCCGCCTTTACCCCCAGGAAATACTCCTGGTACTCATTTCTGTTAGAGGCTGAGTCGACCCCAGGGTCATAGTGCGATCGGAAGGATTATGTCAATGAAAAATCCACTGACACTAGCTGGGATCGAACCAGCGACCTTCCGATTTGTAGCACAGCACCTTAACCACTGTGCTACCGCGGTCCCAAATACTTTTTTTATATCATCCTCAAATCTATGTCTGTGTCCTCAAAACCGTCTCTCCCTTTGAAATTTATACGCGTATTTTTGCTTATCGGTAGAACGTATTTACGCATTGATGAGTACAGTATTAATTCAGCCAACTAAAAGCCCTTGAAGCTAACACAGACATACTGTTTGCAGTGACATATAACTCATTTAACATTATCAAAGTTTGTTTGGTGCCTGTATGTGAAAGCCATGAAAGCTTAAACGAAAACTGATATTATTGCTGTATATTAAATTATATAGCCGTCGGCACTGAAAAAGCCACACACAGAGACAAAAAGTAAATAATTATAAAAATCGGCCAATTCGCCAAAAACAACAGTAACTGAAAATCCTGACTACTGCAATCCTTTTCAAGTGCCGCAACATTCGGCCCAAACATCTATAACCTCAGGTTTAAAATACAGTGAAGTCGAACCCCCCCCCCCCCACAAAATGGTTTTCGGTTCTCATAACAGAATGAAAAGAAAATTTACATCACTTTTTTTCATACTCTGATTATATTACAAGTGGGAAAGCCAACTCCATTCCAGGGAAATATCATTACCTTGTAACTTTTAGCTCTTTATAAAATTCCGTAGTCTCTACGTGTACAAAGAGCTTAAATATCGCAGAGCTCTCAATTTTGAACACATATTGCACTCAGGTGGTACGTGTGATTCTCAGAAGAAGCAGCGGCCTCTCCATAAACAGCACTGATCGGGCTGTGCTTCTAACGGAAGTGCAATTATTTAGATGAACTACATCCTTCAGATCGTTAAAAAAGACTGGCAAGTGTATGCATAAACGTAATAGTGAGCGCGTTCTCATAACCCCTGTCGCCGCGGAAAAGCAAACAGTATTACATATTACGAGAGTGTGCGTAGCCTTAGTAACCCAGCAAGAAAATCGCATCTTTTATGCGCAGCATTATATTGTCATCTGTGGCCTGCCTGAATCCACCATATTTTTCCCACATTATCTCAAACGGCAGGATTTTCGTAAAAAAGAAGTTACTGAACATGAAATGTGAGTTTTGATTTTCTCTACTAATTTTGTCTGAAACATTTCCCATCCTAAGGAGAAATGAGCTAGATGTTATTATAAATGTACAAACGGCTTCAAGTAAAGCACCTGTTATTTCTGCCAGAGTTTAATAAAACTCGAGTTTTCTCGACAGAGTTTTGAAAAATTCTCGAATATAAAATTACATGAAAATCCATTCGGTGGGAACCGATTTGTTCCCTGCGGACGGCATAAAGATGGAAAACGACGAAACTAACAGTCGGCGTTCGGAATTTTGCGAAAGCGCCCGGGTACTACTACACCCACTGCGACACTAATCTGGACACTCAGTCGACAAACTGACAGCAGAATACACGAATATAATTTGATTCAGTGCATGAGGACCGAATCTGTAAGCAAAACCAGCCTCTTTTACAATTGGTATTTGTGACCATAGATTGAAGGTGCCAAAAGTGACCAGTCACTCGCTAGTACATAGATTTCACCAGTAACTTCGTACCACTTACATGCCCTAAAGTGCCCTTATGCCTTATTTAAAAATATGTACATAAACAACGAACAAAAGGGAACGTCCTATCTGACAGCCTATCCGTGCGTACTTTACAAGGAGGGAATCACGTACATGAATTGTGATAAAACACGAATTAAACATTATGCCACTGGAGATCACGAAATCGTAAAAAAGTTTCTCTGCTCTGTGTAGCATCGACGTGACGGACACACAGATTTCTGGAGCGCAGCGACACAAGCACCACTACTGCAAAGTAGCGCCCCTGTATCCAAATTTATCTACAGAATCGAAATATCGACGTTGAACTGAACGTTAATTGAACCAATAAAATAACAGAATAGAATACAAAGACTCATTTCCTTTAATTTGGTAAAATTTTAATATATTTGTGCACTAAAAATATTTTACTAGGTGACAAACAAGAGAGATTACCAAGTCAGCATACGTTGACAACGAGGGAATGAAGGAGGTGTGGTGGATTCGTGTTAATGCTTGTAAATTCTCGTGGTAATGGGAAGAGAAGATTTGAGTTGAGGGACAGTCTAACGATGTTTCAGAAGGGGCTAGTTTTGCTGTGAAGAGCTTACCAACAGAGAAGACGTTGTTGTATAACTATCCTTAAGGTAAAAAAAAAAAGTAAAGCAGTCCCATTACAGGCCTGGACAGGCCCAGAGGGTTCCAGGAAGTTAAAGTTCCCAGATTTCTTGACAATGCCGCAGGATGGTGGTAGGTTGTCAGCCTTACGCACCGGCCGCCTTTACCCCCATGAAATACTCCTGGTACTCATTTCTGTTAGAGGCTGAGTCAACCCCAGGGCCATAGTGCGATCGGAAGGATTTTACGTCAATGAAAGATTCCACTGACATCAGCTGGGATCGAACCAGCGACTTTCCGATTTGTAGCACAGCACCTTAACCACTGTCCCACCGCGGTCCCCACTATCCTTAAGGACAGACACAATGTATACTCGTATTTCAGAAGAGAATGAAAGAAGGTAATACGGAAAAATGTGAGGGGCGTAAATGAAGAGGTCGAGTAACAGGATTTCATCGTGTGAGAGAGAAGGGCCTATCCCTTTAAAAAAAACCACGGCGTAACTAATTACACGCAGCTAAATACCGTGTCGTATCATTGAGTATGAAAGGTGTTACCGAAGATTTTCAGAAGTACGAAAACTCAGAATGCCATGGCATGGAAAGTGCAAGTACTCGGGTACTGTAGGCACTCGGATAATGTAGTATATGGATACTGTAGTTATTCGGACACTATAGCCATGCCGTTAGTGTAGGTACTCGCATGTTGTTGGTACTAAGGTACTGCAGATACTTGAAAATTGTAGATGCATAAATATCGTATTTAGTCAGATACTGTAGCTATACGGATACTGGAGGTACTCGGATTCTATAGGCACCCGGATGTTGTACGTTATACTGTAGATATTTGTATACTGCGGATGCACAGATACTGTACGTATACTGATACTGTAAGTACACTGAAGTTGTAGGTACTCAGTTACTGTAAGTATTTGGACATTAAGATGCATGGCTACTGTAGCTACTCGGATAATGTAGCTATACGGATCAGGTAGGTACTGGGAGTCTTTAGATACTCTAGTGTTATAGGCCTTCGGGTGCTATAGGTACTTAAATATTGTGGGTGCGAAGCTACTGTTTATAGTAACCACCTACTGACTTAAATAGCTACTAGTGGCGTGTTCAAGGGAATGTACTTGTATTAGAGGTGTGACAATGGATAATTTTGGCCCGTTTAACAAACGTGCGAAATATGTCGAGAAAATCAAGAGAAAATACTTAAGAATTAATTTTCTCTCTCACTTGGTATTAAACATGTTTAGATCTGAGAAGTATTTGTATGTTACAACTTGCAGGACTTAATGGCTGAGTTTCTGGAAGAAAATGTTGTAGAAGGCTAAAATCGCTGTTTGTACTGAGATCCATACAGAACACATAAATGTAATGTAATCACCATGCAGAATTTTTGCATGTTGAACCTGGTGGTACGTAAAGTAACCGCTGAGATTTAAAAAGTAAAATGGACTGAGACAGGACACCGGATTCTACTTCCTCGGGGTAGAGTCCAGTCGAAGATGCTGGCAAAAGGTATTAAAAATCAATACAGCCGAAAAGAAATAACACATTTCGAGGGACTAAATTCTGTACCATTAGCATCAAATAAAATGTCGCATTTTTCCGGGTTTTTTAAAAAAATATTAATATTCTCCAGCTCACATGTAACAGTTTTGAAGCATGTAAGCTACAGACTGGACAAAAGAGGAATCGTGGTTCCATTCCCGGAAAGAACAAAATAAGTTTCTTTTCTGTTATCCTCATGGCTCCTCCCGGTTCTAGGTCCCTCCTAGGCGCGTATTCAATGGGGATCAGGGTCTCTTCCCCTGGAAGTAAAGCAGCCATGGAAGGGCGATGGCCACTCGCATCCACCTAATGACCAGTTACAGAATGTGTGGGGCTGATCTTCCACGTCCCATTAGACTTCATACCGTTTACCATGGGGACCGCGGTGGCACAGTGGTTAAGGTGCTGTGCTACAAATCGGAAGGTCGCTGGTTCGATCCCAGCTGGTGTCATTGGAATTTTTCATTGACATAAAAATCCTTCCGATCGCACTATGGCCCCGGGGTCGACTCAGCCTCTAACAGAAATGAGTACCAGGAGTATTTCCTAGGGGTAGAGACTGACAACCTTACAGCCATCCTGTGCCGTTGTCATGAAATCTGGTAACCTTAACTTCCTGGAACCCTCTGGGGCCACTCAAGGCCTGTAACGGGACTGCTTTACCTTTACCGTTTACCTTAACTACGTGCAAGCGAAATGTTACCAACTTTTTAGCCGGGTGCTTGGTATTGTCATGTGATTGGTGACAGTGAGATACATCCCGAAAACATTACACAATATTTAACGAAATTCAGCTCGATAAACATGCATGAACCCTCAGAGGATTGAAATTGTATCCTGAGTGCACGTACTTGTCATGGTAGGCCGCTGCTGAGGGAGTACGGTACAAGGGGAAGACAGGCTTTTGGAAACTGCGCGTTAACGGCGTACCATTACGTTGTTGTATTTACATCTTCCGTTTTCACTCAGCACAACAGAACTTGTACTTTCTGCTCATGCTTAAAAACAGCAGACTTTAGACGGGCAGTTGAACCAAACTACCTGATCTTTACGTACTGATTTCAAAACATGTAGACTGTTGTTAAAAAAACAGGGTACTATCAACTTTCCAAATGTAATTTCGTAGCTGGGAAAGACCTGTGGTCAGGACTCACGAAGCCCATTCACCCTAATGCACAACTATTAGCAAGGTGCAGGGTTTTGTAAATGAAACGGTGATCGTTAACCACCTTACAGATAAATGTTTTAAGATGCGTTCAAAATCTTGCCAACGGAGCCTGCACCTCCCCCCCCCCTTCCATAGCATACTGGCTGTAATATAATTCCACCATATTATATACAGTACGTATCGCTCGACATTACAAGTAAATGAAAGTTCCGCAGTATTGGACCTGGTGAGCAGAGCAATAGGTCATAGCGCAGGAACTGCTTGTGTTGTGACCAGTCAACTTTGCAGCAAGTTAGAAAATATCAATTTGGGGTAATGATTCCGGTGCGTTCACGGAATTATTTTCCCTCTCAGTCGTAACTATTTTTGAGAAAAAAAAAACTCCGAACATTCGAGTAATATTTCGTTTGGATTTTCCACTGTTTTCTTAGCCTCTATGGCCCTTCCTTATTTCTTGTTCTTTCCGCGTAATTGGCGATATAATTGTGTTTCGTCAAGAGCGAGATACCGCTTCTTCCTGAACTTATCTTCTCTACTTGTCACGTAAAAGACGAGATATATTTATACCGTGAAATGTTTCTTCAGCATCGGTTACATCACAAAGAACACAGTATGTCTCAGTTATAAAGAGCAATTGCAGCAAGGTAAGAGTATTAGGCCTACGGTACATGAATGTAGGTCTCAATGTTAATTTTCTTATTTGGGTCCGTTGTAATCAAAAGCGAGATATTTGGACGGATTGTTTTAAAATTACCAAAAATGAAATTGAAGAAAAATGTCGATGGAAATCACGCTGTTACATATGGAAAGACAGGTGGGGGGGGGGGGGGGGGGGGGGAAGGGGACGGGA
>Ga0131853_10012386_pt1 | contig 15621 bp, 7 predicted proteins | sample TergutLab28metaG_FD_92764 | JGI IMG/M metagenome (GOLD analysis project Ga0131853, IMG submission 92764) | Labiotermes labralis P1 segment gut microbial communities from Petit-Saut dam, French Guiana - Lab288 P1 (version 2) (version 2) | ecosystem: Host-associated > Arthropoda: Insects >...
TATTCCTGCCAGTTTTAATATGTATTTGGTAATCAATAAGTGTGTAACAGCTGTCAAAGTTTCAAACTTCTCTGGCCATTATCTCCGTAACCGTTCAAATTTGGATATAGGTGTTCTGGGTTATATCGGTATACTTTAACATAAGGAACACTCTCCCGAAGTCTGGCACATTCCTCCTGGGGCATCCTGTATATATAAACACACAAATACACACACGGACAACAACAAAATATAGTTCCCGTTCATTAAATATGGTCTGAACACCTTCCAGGATGCAAAGGTTCAGATGCTTTACAATGTTATTCTGGTCTCTATTAAAGGCGTTGTTCGTCTCCTAGATGCAAAATTGGTGAATGTGAAATATTGTTTTGATGATATTTGACAGGGAATACTGAAGTGTTTGCAGAAAAAAATCTTTCCGCTACAACTTCCACGACAAATCCAAGTGAATAGTGTTGAAAAGAACACAGCATTCCGCAGAAAGAATCCCGCGAATGGCGTCTGATTTACAGCATTGTCCTTTTTTATTTGCTGAGTTATTTCGTTTCTTTGTAGTCCGTTCGTTTAGCGGTCAAAGAGCCCTTTCTCCATTTGCTTAGTCATATCACTGTTTCGTGCTATATGATGCACTCGTGGTGGTGGTGAAGAAGATCGACGTCTTCTTGGATAAGATTCCGTATAGTCTTTTAGGAGCGTAACGACGTTTCTCGGGAACCTTCTTCAACTAAGGTGATATGACAGAAGCAGCATTTTTCTCCAAAACTTCGCTTCTCTTCTGTCAGAGTAAACGCTGTCCTATTCAGCAATACAGCAATTATCAGATATTTGTCTTGTTTATTTTGGCCTGTTGAACGTTGAAAAAACTATCCATATCTTAAACACCGCCCCATTGAAGCATACGAACGGACAAGTGGCCGTATATCTCTCCGCATTCATGTTCTCGGCACCACGTGGACGTGAGTGTGTAGATTTATTCATCGGCAGCTTTACTTCAATGAAAAGAGCCTTCGACACCCATGAGATAAGTGGCTGACTGAGTTTCAAGGCTTGTTTAGACACTTAAGAGAAAAGTGTTTCTTGCGTCAAATCAAACCCCATTATACGGTAGTCATAACTTTGGCTTAGTTACTGTACTGAGTTATTCTTTTTATTTCTCTAATTGAACCACGACATGATTCCTCGCAGTTATTCCGAGAACCAGCTTTGGAAATCCCAACAGTCTGATAAATCATCCTAAATTTAATCCACTGGTCGATTTGCCTAGACGTATATGCGACAGCCAGGTTGTAGATGCATTGAAGTGTGCAATACTTTCGAAATGTGTTCAGAAGTACAGTTCCACCCTGACATATACACAGCTTTTCTACATTATAAATGGCAAGGGAGTTAGGTTTCGATGAAGAAATAACACTTGTTTATTGTAAGAATAAAAAACACGTGAGTACATTTTATGTGTGTGGTAATATACTGTAAATTGTAACCACCCTGCTTTAGTTGGTTAAACCCATCTTACTCCTACTGATTACACAGTTCATTCTAGTTGATATACCGCTTTAGCTACCATCTGGTGGCTAGATCGTAACATTGAAGAAATCATAAAGAAATATCTACCAAACGTGGCGGTAGGTTTAGATCTACGAGATGCTTTGAAACATACCAACCATTAATCTGACTCAGTGGTCGTTGAAATGGGCTATTTCTCCACTCTAAATCAATATTATTGTTTACTTTATTTATAACCAGTACAGACCACTGAAACAGATGTGGGTCTTCGTGTAGAAATTTCGGTGTTTGAACACGACGCTAGTAAATCGTGCGGGAGGCATAAGGGTAAAACTCCACTATTCCGATTCTTTTCATTGGGTGTAGGTGAATTTTAATTACGTGAATGAAGTTTAGTTTCGTAGTTTGAGAGTTAAGCTTTCTGTAATAATTGAACTAATACCTATGGTGATACTGACAAAATAGAGTAACCGGCCAGAGAGGCTATCTAAGATGGCATAATAAATTGTAAACTTTGGTAGCGAGCCCAGTTTATTTACTGACAAAGGCATTATAATTGTTGCTTTGATCTGAAAAAGCCGCGCGTTGCACGGTTGTTCAGCGGCCCAGATTACTGTGATGTGCGTGACTGTGAAGATAGAGACAATGAGCTGGATTGCGAAAGAAATTTTTGCAGGTGGTACATGCATTTAAATGGAAACCATGGCAAATTATATAAACCAAAACCAGTCAGGTCTAAATTGCCTTCTTGGCTGAAATTTGGAGTATACATTTTGAGGGGCGTTGAGGGAATCATAAAATCAAGTTCAAAATTTGTAACTTTCCGCGCTGAGAGTGCCTTTTCTTTGGCGTTATCTTATGCGCTGTTAAATCAGTCGAGTTTGGGCGCTTGTCGAGTGAACATGTCACTCGATATTTGATATTTATTCGCGCTTCAATGCTCAAAGTTCCCATATATGCAGCATATATTTTCATATTTACTTTTCATATTTACTTTGATATTTACCTATGTATTTTTATTTGAATTTTTAGAGACAACTTGCAATTTTGGATGTATATTCTACGAACTGGGTTGCTAAACAACTGTCATCCCCAATCCCGCGTTTCACATGTTAGATGTCACTACAAAAACAACATAAAAGTTTTAAATGGTTGCTTATTTTATTATCATTCAGCCATCGGCAAACAAGCCACAACACAGAGCGTGTTTAACGATTTCGGAAACACCATATCTAAATGAAGATGTATGTAAAAATGAATTTCAACTTTTATACATCATAAGTGACCTGCGTAAAATCTTGAAAATAGTGCATTTGTGGGAAGACCGCGTTTTAGCAACACGTGTTTGGACACGTTTTACAGCGAGTTACTGCGACAAATATCAGAAGAGTTAAATATGAGACTGCCTGAAGATGGCGTCGACGTGCGCCGAAACGCGTCGGAGAATGTAATGTAATGTTATAAGCACAATATGAACATTAAATGTTGGTTGACATACAATCATTATTTTGTTTCAGTTTCTTCGACATGTGAAACTTCATGCCAGTTAATCATTGAGTCTGACAACATTTGTAAAAGTTCAGCACAAAATTGTTGCACATCAGCTTCGTGACGAACATTGTAATGCCCCCAACAGCCGCTTACAAAGAAGAGTTTAAGAACAAATTTGACGTTAAATGAGGCGTGACTACGTCAATTGCTGTCTTGGTACTATCAGCTGCAATAACTTGACGAGCTGGTCTCAAACGTCCACGAAAGTTATCTGAGACAAGTTTCCTATCAGCGGCGTGACTCTGTTAGTGTTACAGTAGGGACTTAAGCAGGAGCAGCAATTTCCGGGTCGAACAACTGGGAAACATTTTTTAGAGCGTAAACCTATGTAAATTATTGCTGCTATAACTAAGAATTTTGGTTTAGTCCTTATATGTAGTCATGGGAGACTTTAAGCAGATGGAACACTACCGAAACTGCAATATATTTTGGTTATAAAAACACGCATGTTTTATTGGACTTTTTCACAAGGAAGCAGTTCTGTAATATTTCCGTTTGCCACTATAGACGGAGTAGCGCAGTCGGCATAGCGACTTCGCTACGGGCTGGACGGACCAGGGTTCGAATCCGGGAAAGGGCAGTAGTGTTCTGTCTTCTCCAAAACGTTCAGTCTGGAACTGGAACCAACCCAACATCGTATTCACTGGGTACCGGGATACTTTTCCTGGGGTTAAGCGACCGGGATATAAACGTAAGAGTGAGTGGACGTACGGCTATATTCCCTTCCTGGCGTGAACAAGGGAAACTTTTCCATTTTGCCTGAAATAGAATTGATCACGTGATAATAATTTTACATTGCTTGCAAGTCTGATGCATGTTGCCAAACAATAAGTTTCCTTTCCAATGACATGTAACAGGATTTGAAATAGCGTCTTGAATGTGGACTTATTTGATCGTGTAGAGTTTTGATACTTTTCTGGATCACGTTTACTTACTTTTTGCAACACCTTAAAACTGTTTGAAAATAAAAGTCGAACACAACCCCTTCTTCTCCCCCTTGTCGCTACTTCAGTAAGCATTAGGTAATGACAACATAAAAAAATCGTCAGACTGTCAGAATTGGATTAAGTTGCTCCGTTTTGCATGCGAACACGATGTAATATATCGCATCTTCTTTCAAATTACAGGTTGGGTATTGCCAGTTTCGTTAGTGTCATATGGTCAAGGGCGTGGTAGAAGATAATACAGAAAATTGTTACAGTGAGAGGAAATTTATATGAACACCGACTGAATTGGCTCAGGTCGTGGCATAATGGTTCGCGCATTTCGAAAGCAGTAATGAATTTTTGGGATCGTAGAAAGCATAAAATGTCTCAATCAGCTAAGTCAATATCGGTATGTAGGTAACTTTCATGAATAAGTTAGTAAGTTATCATTTGTTTTCTATGATAAACATTAAGTAGCAGGGTAAACTTTTTGCAGCTAGCAGTCGCTATTTTAGCCATGAAATTTCCCGCAGTTTTTTAAACCGGTTGTCGTAAAATCCTGCAACTCGACATTTCGTATTCGGCAATACCGTCATTTGCCTGATCCTTGTAAACTTGCATTTGCTGTTTATCACAAGAAGTGCTCTTACATCGTTACAGTCGCTTCATTTGATGAAGTTTCACTTCTAATATAATAATTCGAATCCGAGCGTGTGTGGTGTGACGAAACCCGAATGCGCAGACCGTGCTGCGCAGCGGTTCAAATTAAACTCGTGCACTAACAAGCTGCTGATATAAATTGCATGGGTTGTGGTTACTGCCGTGATCTTGGTGCGTTTTTCACCGTCAGACCTACAGTCGGCCCCCCTATCGCGATTGCATTATTTTCAGGTTCCTTCTGTACAGATGTTGAGAGAGGCTTCCGGCTCTGCTATTGTAGGGTGTTTACGAAGTATGGCCTAGCATTTTGTTGAAACAACGTTGTGACTTAGGAAATATTTTCACTCGCTCGTTTTCTTTTAAATTGCTGAAATATTTTGCGTATTGCAAGTATCCAAACGGATTTCTAGCTGCAGGTCACCGGGTTGTTTAAAACGTTTCGAATTTATTTTACTTTTAACACTTTTTTTTTTTACTTTCGAAAACTCTTTGCTGACTGGTTGTGCCTTAATTTTTCAACCACTGCCATAGTTCATTATAGATACTGAAACAGATTTCCCTCTCCGTTCACAAAATACTGGGTTACTTTTTTGTTGTTGAAATTCGTGTATTACATTGAAAAGCTGTGGATTACTGCTTTACATACTGCAGATATTTTGGCCTTGTCATTTCTCCGCACATGTGAAGAACAAAAGTAAAATAAAGAAGAGATGCGACAAAAGCGTCCCCCGTAGGAAACGGGAAAACAAAGAAAGAGGAAACATAAAAGTGACATGTTCACATAGAGATGATTTAAATGTTTGTGTTCATGAATAATGTTATCGATTTCAAGTTTTGCTGTAGTATATTGCTATACTTTTCAATGCTTTGGAGGGTTTCTTCGAGTAGCTGTGCTTCTAGTGTTTCGGAAGAAATTGGTGCCTCCGTCTTCGTGGTGGTTGCGAATAAGGAAGAAAGTATCATGTTTCATGTATCATTATTATTATTATCATCATCATCATCATCATTGGCGTCAGTCCAGCACAACCCACCAGCTCTATGGTGTCTACCAGTGAATGTGGTTGTGAGTGTGAAGCCCGAATCTCAATTAAACCCATCGATCTGAGGCAGCCAGCCAACGGTCGGTGTGACCTCTAGACTCGCTCTCAGTTTATTGCATACTTGATTAATTCCTAGCACTATTTTTGGCTACTAACGATTGAAATTCATGGACTTACGGTCTCTGCAAGAATGGCACATGTCCTGCGTTTCAGATCTACTGTTATTTGTAACGTTTGTCTGAAAACACCATAGTGATTTATTGGTGTTATTCGAGGATTTATTTGAAGCATTATGTTGTGAATGGTTGACAGGATGACAAGAAAGAGGACTATGTAAACTGCGTAATAAAGACAACAAACTAACTCTCCGCTGGGATATGCTGACATATCGACTGGACTTTTACTTACCGAGCCTTCAAAATACAGATACAATATTTCTCCGAAGCGCTATCTATGTAACCAAGCTGCATGACGTCACATTTCAGAAGATAGTGTTTAGACTTGTTTCTAGGTTATACAGGATAATCTTGAGCCCACACGTGGCGCACATTACTTGGCATGTCTTGTAGGGGGGGCGGGGGGGGGGAAGTACGATTTGCATCCCGCGGTCAAGAAATTGTATCGGTTGCGTCCCAAAGTTTCCGCTTCAAGTGTATCAGTTGCGTCCCGCGGTTAGTAAGGAATTGCATCAGTTGCATCGGAAGATATTGGTGTACAAAAAGTCCAACAATTGGAGGGTCCTTTCACAGTTTTATTGCACTTTACTTTATACACAATTATATGCACACATATAGAATTGTTGAATGATATCGGCAACACATTTGTTATATTATGTTACGGTCTAATGTTTAAACCACATCAAAAAAATCTTTTCTGAGAAGAAGGCAGACACATTGTGTTCCTAATATAGCCCATTTCAATTTATTTGTATGATTTGATGAAAAACACTGACTCCGGAAGGAGTTTTAATGAAGTAAGTCTCGGGGTACCAAGCGCCTGACCCCCGAACTCTGCTCATATAAATCTTATCCATTCTGCAGAATCGCCTATGTGATATTTCATTAATATACTGTCGTTTCATGTCCAGAAGTTATTCAGTTGTTTCTCCAAAAATGTTTGATAATAAGTAGCACATTTTTGTATGAACAATTGTTTTCACACATGATACGAAAAAAGATCTTCGAAATATCAGGTTGAACAGATACCAATAATGACAGCAGTAAGAATACAAACGTTAAATCTGATATTAATAAAGTAAGTACTAATAAAAGATAGCAGTTTCTTGAAAATATTGTGCGTGTAAATGAGACGTCAGAACAGAACTCTAGTGGATATTGTAAAGTAGTTTTTGTATTTACGTTGGGTCAAAAAAAAATGCTTCCTTTATTTGTGGCATCAAGGTAATTTTTAGTATCATGAAGTTATATTAATTTTTAAAATATATACCTTCGGACCACCTCAAATCTCTTAGCTGTATGTGGTTTGACATGCGTAGTACCTGTTATCTTTTGTGCAATAACATGCACAGTTACAGAGGTGGCAAGTGACATTGTAAATGCAAGAAACAAGGAATTACAAGTGTGTGTTTGGTAGAAATTTATACGACACAGATGAAACAAATTCGATTCTTGAAATCAGGTTACCCCTATACCGTCCAGTTTTTTAGGAGATTAAGTCCACCTTTTTGAATGTAGCTGATTTTTTAAATCTTCGTGTAGTGACACTTCTCATTTTGATGTAGGTCTCATTCTGTATTTTCTGCAGTGCAGATAGAAGAACAAAAATTTTATAATGCGCACTGTAAAATAGTGCATTGAAATGGGCATGGAGTAATTTACATGCGTTTATGGTCCTCAGTGATGATGCAGTACATTCGGATCAAACAGGCAGAGAAAAAGTGGAGTCTACATCAATATCATTTTCTAGCAGGTAGTCGTAAAACTGTTCTTCTGGCTCGTCGTTCAGTAGAATGGATAAAAATTCCAACGCAGGGCAGTCGCAGACTTCCGCCGGTGGTAAAAGCGACAGTCCGAACATTTTCTTCATGAAGTGACTTACCTCAGAGTCTTTCCATACTGTTTGCTGAGTCCCAAAGATTGCATTTTCCGCCACCAGCTCTGTCCTAAATGGAAACGACATGTTTTAACTTCCAAGTCTGGCCACACTGTTGTCACTGCGTTGTGAATGGCGGTTTCGAAGTCAGCATAAACAACTGGTGGAACAACATTCACACCAAGTTCTGCAGCCTCTGATACCGTATAACTGATACATCCTCATAAGACGTTGGATGTTTATTGGTCGGTAAGAAAAATGAAAGTTGCACATAGTGGGTCCATGAATTGTACATAGTTGATGGAAAAACATCGATGCTGATTTGAATGTTCCGTCGACGTAAAGCCCATCAATGGAGCTAAACACTGTAAGTTGTTTTTGCAAGAAACATTACAATAGTTTTTTCCAAGTCATTAACAAGCAAGTTCTGTCGAACTTGTGCAGCAGTTGTGCAGCACTTAGAGCTTCGTGAGTTTCTTCAATATCTGTAGGGAGGACCCAGCTTTATGCATGTTCCTGCTAATGTTCTTTATGTCTTTACAAGTGAGAGTATCAAATTATTGGCTTCTTAGTTCTTTGTGTTCCAGTTTGCGCGGTCTTTCACACAAGTCCTCCATTGCTTTCCTTTTGACAGAATTATTTAATATCTGTCGGTTTAAGCAGGCGTCACTGTCTGCATTATCGTTGTGCATTACATCCCCCCACCCCCGTAAATCTCTGGACTCTCATTGCATTTTATGCAGCATTTACATTTTTTGTTAGTACAACACCATCGTTCAATTTTGTGAGCAAATAGTATTTGAAAACGGAACTTGAGGAAGCCCTGAATGACAAGGAGTTCTACCTGAAAAGTGATGGCAGGACGCAACTAGTAATCCCGCGAGACGCAACTAGTAAACCCCGCTTTTAGGTGCTGCTGTGACTTGCCTTGTACTAATTTGCGCATTAGGTATTCTGTGTCATTGCATTAGTTTTCCTTGTGTTTCGGCGTAACGTATGGAAAAACTAAGACCCCTCTGCCTTTGAAAATACAGGCGCCTCGTTTCTTCGAAACGTCACGAAACACTCATCTAAAGCACAGCTTTGTATTGCAGGATAGTGGAGTACTAGAGAACATCAAATCTCGCACATCTGTGTTTGTTTTCTATTATTATTCAACACACTTTCATGTAATGGTGTGATAGACCTCCTTTGGCCTGTTGACGCTACCAGTTTGTTGTTTCTCTGATTTTATTTTGATGCAACATTATCTCGAATCTTGCCAGTCTGCCTTGTGAAAATTATAAACAAAAATATTTGGGAATCTGGTAATTCTGTTGTTATTATGGTATGAGTTCAGACTTTAAATTTTATACGAAATTTTCCATTCATTGCCTTAATAACACAGTCCAGTCTTATTTTAAACAATACAGTCCTCCAGTGCTTTAACACTACATGCACGACGTAGAGCCAAGTGCTTGTTCCTAGAACCTTTTATGAACTGTAACCTAAACATATCAATGCTTACAGATAGTAATTCTGATATTCACAGGGCTAAGGGCCTCAACCATGTACTTAATTTAACCGTTGTTTGTATGTATGTGCAATTTGGATTGCAACATTTTGAGAGCAGCCCAGGGGTGTCAGAGAGTGTGGTTCTTAGAAAACTATAGGGGTATAAAAATGTAAAGTTCTATCTGTCCACCCCATGAAGGAATGTGAAGAGAATACTGGCATAATTCCGTTCTTTCATAAACTCAGAACTAATAAAGATAAGTGACTAACCTGACGTTCCGACCGCCTTACTTTCGAGAAAGAAACCCAGCGCCTATTTAACAGGGGGTTGGTTGGGCTTCACAGACATTCTGGACGTTTTGGAGAAAAGGGAATTAAACACGGGTCGCCCATCACTTAGCCTAGTCACTCTATTTACCGCAGTAACCTAGCTCTCTATTTGGGCATAAAAGGGAGGAAATTACTGGGACTGGAAGGAACCGAACAATGAGTAGCTTCATGAAGCTTATCCTTCACTAGATACTGTCAGGGTAATAAAATGAGAGATGCTGAGGACTATGTCATGTTGGAGCTGAAGGAAGGATTTCATATAAGACAGCCAATTTCTTATCCAGGTGGTTTTACATTCTTAAGAAGGACTCTGAATTGTGGGGTCGGACAGTTATGTGGCTATTTCTTGACACTGTTCTAGCCGTAAAATTTCTAGATGTGTTAGGTAGGGAGGGGATCGCTCTGCAGGTCCGTTAGGCCTTGGGATTAGGATTGCCAAACAGGCAGGTTGTAGGTCGAGTGTCTGTAGGCATAACGGTTAACTTTCGAAAGGAGTAAACTGACTGAAATATTTGTAATCAGAAGCCGCAGAACATTAAAAAGAAAGACTGTATAAATAAATCTACATTACCCAGTGAATTTCTTTACAAAAGTGAAATATACATATCAGTAACAACGAAACCGGAATAAGTTCAGTTACGTATTACAACTACACAGGTAGTTAGCCTTTTCCACCTTCAAAGCAAAACATTACTTATATTCCCGAGATTAAGGCTTGTATGACCAATTGAGCGCTGGGCCACTCACAATATGGCAGTACGCTCTCACCTAAAAAAATATTCGTATTTGTGTTTGTACGAGTATCGTTCTCCGTAGGTAATTAAACGCTGCATACTTAAACAGGGAATACATGACTATTACTGGCATGGTGCTTAGGTTTCTACTATTTTTGAAATCAATCTGTTTTTTTATAATTTACTGTTATTCAATCAATCTCCGTTTCCTTGAGAAACAAAGAAAGCAGTCTAAGAATACATAAAGCTAGACAAGTGACATGAGAGATAAAGTAAGGGGCGCATATGCCGACACTAGTGCCATCTATTATCCATCTCAAGCCTCTTCTCTATACTTTGTTTGGCCTTTTATCCAGGCGATTGGTTTGTCGTAGCAACAATCAATCATCATCAGTTTGAGCGACTGGGGTAGAAAGCCACTCGGTGGATTCTCACAGCGTCAGTTTCAAAGCATCAGTCCTTCATATCAATCATTGGTAGAAACACTTAAACACCCACCACAATTGTTTAACCCAAGAACCAATTTCGTGTTTTAAAATATTCCACTTTGCCCTTACATTAGCTTTTATGACCGGCTTCTTTAATTTATGGGGTCGGTACCAGATAACGTTTGAATCGCAGACAGGTTATTTTCTAGACAGCTAAACTTTTCACACAATATAGTTCCCTGATAAAGAAAATCTTTCCCAACCCCTAAATTACTCATACCTCTACACCCTTATGTAGCATACAACAGTTCATTTATTATACACCTATTGTTAAAGGATGAAAGGCTTATAGGTACAACCATATCTATTTCGAAAGCTTCTGAACATTTTGTAAGCATTAAAGTTTGATTTTCCGTACTTGAATTAGTTGCTAATGACGCCTCGCCGTAAAGGAAAGCTTCACATTACTACGGTTACCATCATCTGGTATGTGTAGCCTGTTAGATACTTAACGACGTTTCTGAGTAACCTGCTGTGTTCAGTTGCAGGACAGAAGAATATGCAAAGCGAAAACAATCGCACGTGAAGCAGGCACTGGCGCTATGAAAGAGCAGCTGAAACCCCGTGGCTTTGAAAGTGGGCGTAGCATCGTATGTCGCCAAGCACGGTCAGAGAGCATCAAATGCCACATAAAATATTAACCTTCAGGAGATAATCGTAGTTTAGGAGAAACAAATCAGAACTTTTGATATGGGTGGGACATGTAGTCAAATGGAGAGATGATAAATGCATAAAAATTTGATCAGGAACCGAAATGGAAGAAACTACTTAGAAAAGTTAGGTGCAGTTGTAAGGATATCTTAAATTCTTAGGATGGTGCCAAAGGAATATGAAAATGAACCTATAGGTGCCATAAAGGAAGGTGGAATATTTCAACTCTTTGGTTAGCATGATAACGGATGATGCAAGGTGTAAGCGTAATACTAAATCCAGATGTTCTTCGGCAAAGGTAGTATTCATCAACAAATTGGACTTAAATTTAAGGAATAAACTAGTACAGAGCTACATTTGGAGATTTGGAGCGCAGCTTTGTATGGTCCTGAAACCTGGACACTTCGTAGAATAGATCAGAAGTACCTGAAAAGTTTTGAAATGTGGTGCTGGGGAAGGATGGAGACAGTTTAACCCATCGTATTAGAAATGAAGAAATGTTACATAAAGTTAAGAAGGGGAACAATATCTTACGAACAATAAAACGAACGAAGGCTAAATGAATTGATCACATCTAGCGTACGAACTTCCTTCTGCAACACGTTATTGGAGGTAAGACGGAAGGATGGAAGTGAGTAGACGAACAGGAAGAAGAAGTAAGCAGCCACTGAATGATTTTTAAGGAAACTAGAGGGTATTGGAGATTGAAAGGGGAAGCACTAGATCGCCCTGTATAGAGAACTAGCTTTGGAAGAGGCTATCGGCCCTTCGTAAGACAGACAACAGAATGAATGTATTACTTAGCTTAGCAAAGGTACAATCAGCTACTCAAGAAAGATTGCTCCATGAAGGCCCTGAGTTTGATCTTCCAAAAATTTAACATGAAAGTCTTGCCACTGAAGAAGATCGTGAGGTCACAACAGAATTCTCGCTCTGATATTCAGTGTCTTAGTCTTGTGAACTCTGAAGCCTTTAAGATATAACAGTTATTCATTTACTGACCATCATATTTAATATTACAGAACTTCATTTTCCGCGTACCATGTATTTGTTTTGCATTACTTCCGGAGACAACATTAAGTGGCTGGTCTTTATAGTGGAGACTGAGTATTTTCTGTGAGGTTTTAGGCCTAACTGAAATTTTAAATATAGTTTGGTTCATAACTTTACGTACGTATTTCAGTGAACTTTTCGCTGCAGACAAGTAAGTAAACCCATCGCTGACGGCAAGTCGGGTGCTATAAAACCATCCGATTCCAACAGTACCTCTAGTTTCTTCATTAAATATCCTCATATAAACCTGTTTTTCTGACAGAATTACTCCATATGTAGGGATGTAAAAATTAAGTAATCTATCAAAGCCTTTGCATATAGAAAATGATTTTGGGTTAAAATAATAGCGCTGTCGTGAAAATTGGTTTTCGTGTTTGGAGGCTGATGAGCAGCACATACTGCAGTGTGGTATTTGGATACTTAAAGGAGATCTGCTTGAGAATCGAGCAGTACGAGTTGTAATGTGTTACCTGCTCATCACTTGCTCTTGGTCGGAGAAAATCAGCAGACTGAGTTGGTGGGTCGCTGGATCATTCAGTGTGTGAACTCTCGTGACCGTCGCTACGGAAGTAAATTACATTTCAATTTTTTTTCTTCAGTTGTAAGGCAAATGCCACGGTATAACTCGCAAAGACGGGGCACGGCCCGCATCCTTCCCAATTAATCAATAATTTTTATGCGGTTAATTTACCGTTAATTTTAATTTTACCATTCTGTGTCCGAATCCCATGTAGCCTTCCAACCAAATTTGTTAATTGTGTTTTTTAATGTATTGTTTGTGTGTAAATGGTTACTGTACTACTGCTACCGGGTGTCAACCCAATTGCAATTAACAAATATATAATTTCGTATATCAAATACTATTTAAAAACTATTTGCTTACCTTTATAGTGAACGTTGTGTGTCTCAATTACAGAAACAGGCTAGTTAATGCTGTTTTGATAAATAATTTCCATGTGTTGTGAGAATCGTAGAAGATAAATAACATATTTTGTAAGAATACAATGATATGACGTATGTATGCAGTACTAGTTGTAACACTGTGCTTTAAAGTTCATCCAGTGTAGCCGACATAGCAAAACTACGCTACAACAAACAAGTTAGAAAAAGTAAATCTTTAACCTCGCGTTAAAATTTGACCGCCTGCCAATGGGTCACAGTTTGAGTGGCTTTCAGTTAAATCCCCGTTAATTATTGAATGAGTGACGTCAGCAGACTCCAGTATCGACAATTTGCCAATTAAAGCTGCGAAGTGGCGCGCATAATCCCCTTTTCCCCAGCGGAATTATAGGGCTTATAAGCAATAAAGTTTTCTGATCCCAGCTTACCCCCCCAGACAAACTTTGTCATCAAGATACAGGGCTCAAAACCTGACACCTGCCACCCCGTCAGTCTAATTGCATTATGGACAAATCAGACTTACACTAAAGTGTCACCTGCTTTGCATTTTAGAGACCTTGGTTCAAGTGTAGTCCAGATAAACTAGTATTACTGCAGTAATACAAAGCCAGTTGAATATTCAACGAGAAAATATTAAAAACATATTAACCTTAACCCTGGAAACTTCTGTGAGTGCAGATCCCTTATACTGAGATACCGTACTTTGACGGAATAGCAGTACACAATAGGCAGTGCAGCTTTCGGAGTCAACGTCTCTCGGAAAAGGTTTTGTTTTTCCATGCTGTGATATATGAGTCAGGAACATTAAATATTTCTTGCGGATTGTTTGGGTCCAAAACAAAATCACTTTTTGACACTCTTTTCCCTTGATGGTATGATTAAACCATGATACAGCTATGTTTGTTTGTATCGGACGGCTTGATTTACATTTGCTGCACTGTAGGCTACACGAAGCTTGTTCGGAGAAATATATTTATGTATCGGAGTGCACGAATATTTACTTCACGAATCGCCACGATGTTTTTGGAATCAGATGTCATTCTGAAATGTTTAGCAGTTTAGCGAATTTTCACTGATATAGACTACAATAACGTCTTTTCTTGTCAAAGTCCTAACTCTAAATGATATGTTCACTTGTATAAAACTCAGCTCAGCATTACATTTTCAATTATCGGTAACTAGACACAAAGTCCCAAATGCTTGATTAGTCTCCAGAGACCAAATACAAGTTGTGACACGCTCATTCGCCGAAACCGAACAGTAAATGGTGTATTTACTTATCTTTGAACAAAGCTCGAATATTTTGAAATAAGCTTGAGCGTGACCCTCAGTAATGGTGGCTTTACAGATGGTTTCGTTAAATGGCTCGTAAAGTTGTAGTAGGAGAAACCCTCTTTCGCGTGAAGATCAGAATCAGACTTGGTTGATTTCATCAGTATTATATTATACAGTTTCTTTGGTGAAGTGCATCGTATTATCATCCAGCCGACAAAAGAACTCTACTTTCTCTGTTTTGCGGTTGTGGTACATATAACACAGTAGTCAGGCGCTGCCAGACTTCAGCACCTGCTGTATATTGTTGTGTATAAAATAGTTTCACGCAGTCATACTGATTTCGCTTAAATGCCGTCCTTTGGGACTTTCATATTTCAGATTTCTTGTTTCAGTAACATACTTTATATGTATGTACATAACTCTTAAAAAGACACTTTTGATATTGCGTTCTTTATCTCTTCTCATCGTTTAATTTTTTAAATAAGCTGTGAGCTGATGTCAGATTTTAAAGTAAATTTTCCCAGTGTTTAATTAAAGAGCACTTTCTGAAGAAGTATAGATTAAGGTATAAATTTTGAGTTACAAGTTTTATTCACCTTCATGCCTTCTAAATTTAGACAGTTGATGAAGGTGATTGGTTAAATATATTCCCAAACTGCTTTAGTCCTGGGGAAAACCCATTATCAGTAGACAAATGAAACGCGCCCAGAATCTGTCTGAATGCTGTGAAGAACACAAACATTTCTTGGCCTTATTTTCTTGAACGAAAAGAACGATGAAATATCAGATCATATTTAGCCCATCTTCCACCTCATATTAACTATTTATGACCTCATATAAAGTGAGTCAGCGTAGCTGAAAATCGGTAAAACCTGTCAACCTTCTTTTGCAAAACTGTGACTTTGAATTTAAAAAATAATTGTCCACCAAACTGGGTGATAGCAGACATACATACAGACAGACA
>Ga0131853_10012387_pt1 | contig 15621 bp, 7 predicted proteins | sample TergutLab28metaG_FD_92764 | JGI IMG/M metagenome (GOLD analysis project Ga0131853, IMG submission 92764) | Labiotermes labralis P1 segment gut microbial communities from Petit-Saut dam, French Guiana - Lab288 P1 (version 2) (version 2) | ecosystem: Host-associated > Arthropoda: Insects >...
AGCAGTAAGGCGGTCGGCGGGGCGCGGGGGGGGCTCGGTGATGTGCACACCCCAGGATAGTGCAAATCCTGTAAAGCACTACCACCATACTTTTCGGATGAAAACCTGATGATGGCCACATTAGGCCGAAAGAGGTAGTTTACTTCATCCTTTATTAAACATCTTTTTTTGATATTGTTGTGTTATTGACTGACCCCACACCTATTGTTTATATACACACAACGGGGATGGCTCATTTTAGAACCATTACATGGGCATTATTCTAACACACACAAGAATTAGTGTGTTGTGTATCTCAATTTGACACCAGAACATCTGTATAGGTGTTTCAAATGGCTGGTACCTAACATGAGATTTGGTATCCTCTCTCTGTCCATTCTGACTTGATGAAACTGTCATCTTCCCTTCACTTCAGCACTAATAATGTACAATCTCAGACTAATCAGAGCATTCATATAATGAAAGCCAACAAGATGCACTATTTCTCAAATTTACTTGGTAAAGTACTCTACATGTTTTGGGCAAGTCCGCTGTCCATCATCAGGAGTATCTCAACACTGTATACACGCAATAGTTATTTGTCATGCAAATTCTGTTGGCATCTGCTAGCAAGGTCAGGATGGATCCTACTGCATGTATACAGTGTTGAAATACTCCTGATGATGGACAGTGGCCTTGTCCGAAACATGTAGAGTACTTCATCAAATAAATGTGAGAAACAGTGCATCTCGTTGGCTTTCATTGTACGAATACATCACAATGCACGGTCCTCTGAATGCCAAACTGATCAGGGTATCATTTCTAGCAGTAATGCACTAGTGTCAGTTGTGTTCTCATACACATTTTCAGTTCTTCAGTTGCTAAAATACCTTTTCTTGGCTCCACAGTCCTATTCGTGTTGTCACCATCAACGAAGATAAATCTTCCCCCATGGAAATCATGGCCATAATCAGAGAAGTACAGAAGAGAAGTATAATGGAATGATTCATAAGTTTCCTGGAAGGACAGAAACTTTGAATGAAATACGAGTTATTACAGTATGTACAAGCACAAATCAACCTCTTCCCAGTTCTGAACAGTGTTCATGTTTAAAAATATAGACATCAAATCCAATATTGAGAAACTGATTCCATTTCCATCATCAGGTAGAAAGTTGGGAGGCACCCACTCTATTTCAGAATAGGTCTATTAGAGTTGGGTAATAGGCCCCACATACTTTTACCTGATGACAAAATGGAACCAATTTCTAAAATTCTGTGCTCAATTTTGTATTTTTAAACATTAGGTGATGGATAATGTTGAGCAGTTCCTTGTCATTCTCACTATTAGCAGTTACTGGGGGGTGGGGGAACTTCTGAAAAATGGTTCATCATATGAAGAAATTTTACATCATTAATGTAAAAAACTGTCATCACATTACATCTGCATGTAAGATAAACTGCAGTCAAACTCGGAAATAACGTCAAGAAACAAACGGAGTATGTGATGCTGCTACAAAGGAGTGTTGTTCTACCTGAGCAGCCTACTGCTATGTATAACTGTGAGGAATTAACTGGTGCCACAGAATACCTGATGCTATACACAAGGTGTCACAGAAACTGATGTCATCACAACCGGGTTCGACTGTGCTTCAACATTCAGATGAGCTACCCTACCCACCCTAATATTGTTTATTACAGCTCACTCTCACACTTTATAATGGAAATTTAATATCCAAATGGTTATTTTTTTACTTTAATGTACGAACTGTGCATCTTGTACAGTTATTACTCAGACAAACAAATGCACATCACACATATATTTATAATATTTTATTTATCACAAGCACTCCTACATGTATCAATGCAGCAGGTGCACTGATACACGTAGGAGTGCTTATGATATACAAAATATTGTTAATATATATGTTGTGCATTTGTTGGTATGAATAATAAGCTTCAAATGGTTTTTCCAATTCACAGACTTGTAAACCAGCAAGTTTACTAAGGCCTGTTTGTTATCTTCCTCATACTGACTGCACAAATAACAGCCAAGGAATCTTATGTTTATTGGACCGTGCATCATTGTAATAGTTGAAGAATAAAAGACCAACTTGATGTCACTTGGTATTTTATTTCACTTCTTATGTGCTCAACATGTTTCGGACATTAATATATCCAACATCAGGAGCTTGCGACTATTCTGCTGCATTACCACATTGGTCGTATTTTTCTTGGTTCGATGTGTGTTGGAGTTATGGTGTGGATGGGTTGGAGTGGTAATTCAACAGAATAGTCGCAAACTCCTGATGATGGACATATTAATGTCCGAAACATGTTGAGCACATAAGAAGTGAAATAAAATAGCAAGTGACATCAATTGGTCTTTTATTCTTCAACAGCCTAGGAGTTGGGATAGTGTAGTTTGTATAGTGACTAGGCTGGGCAACAAAGTTTTTATGGTTTGATTTCTGGCACGGGCAGATTTTTCTCTTCTCTAGAGCATCCAGACCAGCTCTGAGGCCCACCCAATGTCTCATTCTAGGGTCCTGGGGTCAAGTGGCCATTGCCTGTAGCTGACTCTTTGCCTTCACCTATTGCTGAGGTTATTGGATACAGCTGTACCTCCAAACAAACCACCACCCTGCACCTGTATGCCTGAATGGCATGCACTTGACCTGAACAATCTATGTACAGTAGGGTCTCGTTTTATGACAGGGTTATGTTCTCTGGTTGTAAATGGAATCATCATAAAACGAGTACTATTTAAATGGTTTAAATTGAGATAGGTTTATGGACCAAACAAATTGGTCGGTTTTATAATTTACAATATTTCTTTACATTATGACATACAATTTTAATTTAATGAATTGGGTATATAGAAAATTACACAGATAATTGAAAAAAAAAATCAATCAAATCACTTTTTATTTCGTTGAAGATGGCTCAGGCTGTGGTTCAGAAGACATCAAGAGACAATGTAACGTCAACTGGTTTGATTTTTTCTTCTTTTCTGCCTTTTTGATGGATGTCATGGGTAGAAAAATCACAGTCAACTCAAAAGAACTGCACTAAAATAGAGAAGAGTTAGAAGCACACAAGTACAGAAGGGACACTTGAGCTGTGACAGTGATGCACCACAGGTCGGGAGTGCTTGTTCCAACTCGACAAGGGTCATAAAAGTGAATCGTCTTAAAAACGAACCATTGCAAAATGAGATCATACTGTATTATATTAAAATGGACGCATGTATGTAGAAGTAATATCAAAAAGATGTTCCAACAAGCCCCACTGAATATTTACAAATATAGTTTATACAAAAGAGTATTTAAAATAATACAAGATAGATAACATGTCTGTATGGTAGGAACATGTGTCTTGTGCCACAGCTGTGTCCGTGAATAGGGTCGCCATAGTTCTGGGATATATATCATGCTGTCACCAGGTGATTGGTGCAATATCCCAGAAGAACAGACCTACACTCCATGACAGCAAAAGCCCAGAAACTTGAATTTCTATTGAATTCTGAAGGATATAGCTACTGCTCTTAGAGCCTCTCTCCCCTCCCCCCTCATTCCCCCCTCCCTAATCTTATTCACCATTTGGTTAAACCATTAAATGCGTTAAAATATTATTTTTCTACAGCTACTGTACAACACACACTACAGAAAATGAAATTCTGGTCCAATATGAATTAAGCCACCCATGACTAGTCAAGCTTAAGACGAATAATGAATATAAAATGGACCAATAAGATTACGAACAAAGGACTACAGAGAATCACCCATCAGAAGTCAATAGAAAATCAGATAAAAAGAAGAAAATGGAATTGGATTGGCCACACATTACGTAAAGAAACAGGAGCAATAGGGAAAACTGCATTAGATTGGAATCCCCAGGGATATAGAAGGAGAGGTAGGCCGAAGAGAACGTGGCGAAGGGCAATAGAGGATGAGATAAGAAGCACAAGAAGATCATGGAACGAGGTCAAGGGGATAGCTGGAGACCGCAATGCCTGGAAGCTCTTCATGGATGCCCTATGCTCCTCAAGGATTGAAAGGATTTGATGATGATGACTGGTCAAGAAACATTGTTCCATGTAACATTTCATCAAAATTTTCAGTACTCATACTTCAGATTAAAGTTCTGACAAAATATACTATACCAAACTTGTTCTGTTTGTTTAATGGGTTGCAAAGACATGCCTAAAATCCATTACATGATACAACCTGTATAAATATGTCATGTTCTTGTAATGGAATTTAAATTAACCTTGTCAATATGAGGATGCCAGTACTCATCATGTACTGTTACGGCTGGCGCAGCAGTGAGACGTGAAAAAAATGTTGGGTGGGTCAGGTATAGTAAGTGAGGTTCCAGTCCAAAGTGATGGGCAACAGCATTCTGGATCTTCGTCTTCACCACCCTAGTGCACACCAATCCACATCTTCATTAAAACTTATAAATGGAGGTTCTGAACACACAGAAACAAAATTTAATCTGATCACTTTTTTCCTTGAAAAATTTTATTGTTTTCCTATATCATGCACAAGTATTTACTGAATACAAACATCATAAAGGACTAACAGCTTCTCTTTCAGTGCATGTCACAGTGACTGAGGCAACTACTGTGCTACACTGACAATAAATATATGCAAGTCCACTGCAGAAAGTCAGTCGGCAGATGACAGTAGTTATGCAAAATAAAGCAACCTCCTTACAGGCCTGGACAGGCCGAGGGTTCCAGGAGGTTGAGGCTCCCAGATTTCAAGACAATTGGCACAGGAAGGTGGTAAGGTTGTCAGCCCTACGCACCGGCCGCCTTTACCTCCCAGGAAATATTCCTGGTACTCATTTCTGTTAGAGGCTGAGTCAACCCCAGGGCCATAGTGTGATCAGAAGGATTATGTCAATGAAAAATTCCAACGATATCATCTGGAATCGAACCCACGACCTACAGGCTTGTAGTGCAGTGCCTTAACCAACTGCAAGGTGCCTAACAAAACTGTTCTGCAGCACCATATGAATTCTGGGATAGTGTGCAGCTGCTGAAGGTAAATATCTAGAAGGTACAGTCCACCAACAAGGAGATGATTCCTGCTAGGTATCAGATGCACACACATACATGGGCAAATGTCAAGTTGCTACTACCCATCCTGACGTCATTCACACAGTGCACACACCACATACACTGCTCAAATGTTCAATGTTTTCAGACTGTGTGTAACAGTAGAACTAGCTGTTGCTTCAAACAATAGCAGCACTACAAGACCCCACATAGTCAATAACCCACCAGCCCCCACCCTCTCAACCCCACACGAATCATCTCCTGGTCTGCCATGTATAACTAAGTCTAAATATGGCTCCTGAGCTTGAAATTTTTTGGACCTGGCATATAAACTGATGAACTTATTTTATGATTAATTAACTAATGAAACTAAAGCATATGTGTTCATAGTGTCAGAACACAAGATGGATACCTTAACTGGGCCACTGAATATCCCAGTTTTGATTCTTCTGTAGCAAGATTTAAGAAAATGAATGGGAACATTAGGCTAGTTTTTACCACAAACTGCCAGAGAGCATACCACACCAACACTGAGTCAGTAGGCTTGCTCACTTGTAAAATGTGAAATCTGTCTTCTTGAATACATCCTTGGCACTGTCAAGATGGTAGATGTTGACAAAGTTCATTCCCTGTGACAGTGCACCTGAATGCAAGTCCAATATGGTTGCTCCTCCTTTAGAACCCCCTACAGCCATGCCACGCTTTGCAATGCTCAAAAGGCCATCTGCTTCAGTGCCTGACACCAATTTATCTGACACCACACGGCCACAACGCTTTGGAATGCACCCTACAATCATTTAAGGAAGTAAACAATCACTACTTTGCTGTGAAGAAGATAAATTAAATTTAAATTCACACCATTTGAACTATTCCTGAGCTGAGAAAAGGGGCCTATAATATAAAACTGATGTGAACAGTGTCTATAATTACACACATGCACTTATGAGAATGAAAGTCTTATCACACAATAGACATTTTTGCTTTACTGTTATTTTATAATGTTGTGTCAAATGCAGTGAGGTAGTGAACTGCTACAAGGGACGCAAGGATAATTGTGAACCATAAATTGGCAAGAATTTGAGAGAAAATTATTCATATGCTTAAGCATAATGAAGGGACTGATGGAAAGTTACATAGTTCTCTGGTTGATGTGTGAAGCTAAATTCAAATATGTGAGGCAGTTATGACATAATTTTGGTGAGAATCTTATGAATGCAGTCATTTACTTATGCCTCTCCCAACTTTGTTCTATGCATGAAACACAAGTGTGGATTATGAACTACCAACTCCACACATTTCCCACTCTTGCCACTAACACAATTTACAACGTAAATGACTGTCTGTAATAATTTTATTATTAGTGTTAATTTACCTAAACTCACAACTGTTTAAAAATTACATAACAGCAGGAGCAACAGAATATGGCATCTGGTATTTGTTAGAATTACTAAAAACTGATGTCATCATAATGCATTTATGTGTCAGGACAGAAGAATCTGATATTGGCATGATACTTTCGTAAAGTTTTGTACACACTACATTAAGTGAACAAACCAGGAAATGATTCAAGTTCAGCCTTGTAGTCACTCGAACACACAATATCCTGTGCTCGATGGTGAATAACTTCCTTTTGCTTAGCAAGTGAAAATTCTCTTCCATCCTTTGTCCCAAAATATACAACAGTTAGAACTCCCAATATCAGGATTCCTCGAGTGAACACTCGCTGGTACTGAAACCTTGGCATGGGTCCATATTTACTGGAACACAATGACATTTTTTGGTGTAAGGCACATGGCATACCCTTGGTATCTCCAAGTTCATTATGTTTTCGAAGTATTACGGGAATTAGGAAATGGGATTTTCCGTAGATTAATGAAAAAAAAATTATGTTCACTGACATTCCCAGATATGCAGTATCTTTTAAAAAACTGCAACATAATTGTGGGCAAAATGTATGAAATCCAATGTTTCAGCAAGAAAATGTAAATTACCTTTTATTTTCTTTTGCTTCACTTTCTTTCTCCTCTAATGAGGTTCCTGTTGATTTTAATTTTTCCTTATTTACATTTTTTCTTTTTACTTGTTTCCCGCCGGCCTCCATACCACAATACTCCTAATACAAACACTAGTACGCGTGACTCCTCACACGAACCTCTCCTACTTTCCTATCACTTACTCCTAGCTCTCTGCTATTAATCTTTGATTACTGTACAGTTAAACCAACATAATTCGCACTACAAAATTTGACGTTTTGACACCGGTGTTCAGGAAGTTCTGCGCGTGCAGAAAACATTTGCTCTTTTCAAAGAAAAAGTAACACTTTTCATTATTGGCAATCTCTCAAGTGCAATTAACCGTTCGAAGTGTAGTGGGTAACACACACCATTTGCCGTAACATAATAAACCTACGTTTTGCTTCATTATATTTTTGTGTTTTGTATGTCTCACAATATACACGAACTCGGGCGAATGAGGTCCAAGTTCGGAATATAACCTCTTCTAAAGTTACTGGACAGAAGGTGAAGTCTGGAGACCTTCGGGGGGGGGGAAAAAAAATGCTGCTCCTTTAGTACTCGGGAGCATAAAAAAAGAAAAATACTCTTGTCATCAGCCTTCATAGTGTTCAACTAGCCGAGATTAAACAAGGGGAAAATAGTGCTTTCCTGAATAACAGTATGAACGGAACTCTGACGCGCAGCATTAGACGGAGCTTGGGAAATTTTGGCGGTTCGCGCAGTACAGTTGGTCAGAGCTTAACTTTCTCGTTTACCGTCAGATCACAGTGCAATCTATTTACAAAGAAATAACCTTCTCCTGCGTTTGTCGGCCATTTTATTCAGTTGGAAGAGGTAGGATAATGGGTGTACATTTTTGGATATTTTGTTAAACACAGTGTGCAGATGAATTATTGTAGGTTATAGAGTTGTACTTTGTTGTATTTTTGAAGTATTAAATACGCTTATACTTAAAACGCTATGTTTATTGTCCTAAATGATGGTCACTAGAAAGTTTCGTGCATAGACCAACAATGTTTCGATGGCTAACATTGGTTCAAAATTTGTTGATTTTAAATATTCAAGTAAGGGCTTTCTGTAGTCGTAATAGTTACAAAATTTTCATTCAGTTACTTTGTCATGGTTGCAAAATGTTACTGGGATTGGATTGTGAAATAAAGTGCGTAAGGATTTTTTTTTGTATTCACCCCCCGATTGGGCTAAGTACGGGGTAGAATATGGTTTTGAATGTACACGGTTTGAAGGACTAGTTGATCAGGTGGATTTCTGTATTATGCATGTAACAAGTTTATGAGTTGGTCTGATGTTTTTCATGTTGAAGTTGATGTATCAGTTTTGCTGCAGTTTGGTATGCCTGTGTTTGGAACTGTGATGAAGTTTTAAAATGTACTTTAAGCAAGTATACTTTAGTTTAATTTAATGTTCATCCATTTCAGTCACACATCTAACATAGGATATGTCAATGCCAATCACAGTTCATAGCTAGCTTAGCCTAACCTTGTTAAAATTACATAAACTCATTTACTGCATAATAACATGACAAATATTTTCTCTTTCACGTGTAGGGGAATATCAATACATTGAACATAATACATATTCTGACAGTTGCCTTTCAAACAAACTCATATAGGACGTGGTGATTAGTTGATAGTGTTTTTGAGCCTTCTCTTTGGAGCTTTACTTCAGGTCTTTAGCATTGGAAGATGCCAGGTGCAGCTTTTTCTTGGCTTTATGGATAACTGTAGTGCACGTCTAATAGTTTCTTTGCTGAGTTTTTTAATTAGTGCCAAAAGTTCAGGTTGATTCCCATGGAAATTAATATAAGATGGTTTGGGGTTTTCTTCCAGGAAAATACTGCCACTTTTGAGTAAATAATACTGAAATGGTGGTTACAGGGCACTGAAATCTCGTTTAAAAATTAACATTTGTTCTTCATCATGTGTTCTAGGTTTAGCAGTTAGATATGGCAAAAATGGCTGCTTTGAGGTTTGGTTCATAGTAACCTAAAATTGTATGGCTATTCTCCAGTGGACAGTGCTGTGGGAGCAGGAATAGTTGTCATAGTCCATACTTTATCCCTTGAGCACTATACCAGGGGTCTCAAACATGTGGCTCAACCTAGTGTTGAATTTCTTTTCCAATGTCTAATGTCATGGGCTTGAAGGCTCTGAATGGTGCACTATCTCTTGACAGTAACAAATCACATGCCAGCAGAGAGAGAGAAGAATGCAGGAAAGTTTTAAATTTGCAACATCTAGATTTTCTTATTAAGATTATGAAGTATTCTTAATTATGTGTTTAATTTTAAAGAAAATACATGCCCTGTTTATTGCTTAAAATGAGATGCAGCCTGCCTTAAATTTCAGAATTGTGTTTTGTCTATGTACAATTTGAGTTTGAGACCCCCTGATCTGTACATTTTTTTGTGTTTGATTCTGTTTTCGTTACGGAATGTACAGTCTGCTGCGTAATAATATCATTGTGTAAGTTATCATATGTAATACCTTGTAGCTAGGAGAAATAATCCATCATGGTGTTAAGCATCCTGTGACCTACCACCATGATTTGGGTGACCTGCAGCTGATGCATTTTAATAATTTCTTTATGATCTAATAGTTTTCAGTTATGTTCAGTTGGAATTGCTTATAAAAAAAATAGAATTCCAAAGGCTGGGATTTGACACACCGTAAAAATTTTTGTTAACTTAGGGCTCAGGTAGTAATTGTACCTGGGTTTTTGGGCTGTCAGCAGCATTAACATAGGATACATGGTGAAGATGAGAATCTATAACCTATTGTACTTCTTGTTTGTGTTTGAAGTCTTTGTGGATGAAGAATTGTGACACATGGAATTGTTTGGAAAGTAATCAAGATGTTGGTGGCTGATGTAAATGGGACAGTCCGTGGTAGTTGAGTGATGTGAGGAGACATGTAGTGTCATGTAGGAGATACGGTATCATTTGTATCTGTGATAAGCGAAATGGGAATTTGGTGACTGCACAAACGGTATAACTGGCCTTTTGCTGAAGATTGCTCAGATTTTGAAGTAATGATTAATGAAGTACCATCACTATGCTGCATGAAGGCCAAGTAATTTTGGGGGGTTTCCACACAATGAAAATATTTGCAACATTTGTGAACATTACAGAATTGTTTTGTATATTTATTTGATATGAAGAAGTTCTGTTTAGTTACCTTAGAGTTTTTTGCATGGTAATGTGAGACATTTAATCTAACATAGACGTGGCAACTTAAGCACAGTCTGTGCTGAACAAGTGATTGTTAAGATTGGGTGTTGTAGTTGTGTTGAGTACTTAAATAGGTATAAATAAGTATCGTTGAGGGAGCGTTTAAATTTGAGCTTGAAAATTTTATATGTCTGTACATTATTAATTATCCTTGTACTTATTATTAATATTATCATCATCATCATCATCATCATTATTGTTGTTCAGTTTTCACATTGAATGTGTCGACTGTGTGGGTGATGCTGTTCATTGTTCTTTTTTTCACATATAAGTGATAAAAATATTGTGCTAGAAAAGAAGCAACTGACTGGATTTTAGAATTGCTTGAGATATAATTACAATACTTTTATTGCAGATGTAACTGGCACATTCAAGTGCAGTGTATCAGTAGATATTGTGCAAGTACCACAGTTTTTGTGCTTTAGGCAATGTGGAGAGAACCATTATATAAGAGAAACTGCAAGCTTCCAGAAAGTACATCGGCACTTCATAGTGAGAAGCGTGCATTCACCTTTGAAAGACTGGGCTGTTATTTAAATTTTAGTGCACAGCTTATGAAAAACAAGAGCATTATTTGAACAGAAAAATATTATGAAGTAAACGGCATTTTGTGGAAAAGAAAATGGAGATTGTGCGGCATGTCTTAAAATACAGTAAACTTTCTTGTTGCCTAAATATATAACATGAATTTCTGGGGGTTATTTTATGTGTCTTTGCACAGGCAGACATATATCGTTTAAAGGTTAAATAAATACTCAACATTTTGTTCACATTCGGAGGAACGTTGAACAAACATAACCTTATTTGCCAGCTTGCAGTACCATTTTCTATATGATAACCAACATTTGTAATTTATAGTAATGGTTATAACTGTTTATAGTTCAGTCATAACTTGTGTTTAGATGTCAGTATTTAATCTGAAGGTCATTTTCAGCAGTGGTAGTTGTTACAGTGTTGCTGTTTTCTTGGTGAAAATTGAAGTGGGTGTATATCATATACAGCCTCTATTAATACCTTGAGGTACAGGATGCACTTTCTCCATGTATGAGATAATTGTCTTAAAATTTATCATATAACTGGTGTTGGGTTGTAACTGATGGATTAAAGTTTATCTGCAGATGTGACAATTAGATCTGCCCAATGTGTGTGTGAGATATAGTGTCATTGATTGTTACAAGCTGCTCTGAAGTTCTTCTCCCCCCTTCTCAGGTTTTATTTGCAGTAGGAGTGTGCAATTTTAATAATTTGTCACAGACTTTGTTTCAGTTAAACAAACTGAATGGTAAAGAGACCTGTGTTTAACAGTGCAGACTCATGTGCATGTTGTTTGGATGGAAATGTGGTTTACAATGATGGATTGTGGTTCCAGCAAAATACAATGACGCTGAAAGGTTTGTGAGGCGTGGAGACGAAAACAGACTGGTTGTTGTGTTGCTAACACCTTAATTACACCAGGCAGTTTCTCTTCCTTTTAGGTGGACAGACCTGAGAGAGGGAATCGAGTTGGGGGAGAGTCCTGCTCCACACTAACCATGGTGTATCGGGATCATAGGTCTGACGGCGGAGGTTCGAGCTCCGCCGACACAGCTGCCAGAAGGCACTCCGAGTCTTCGCAGGGGTCAGCTCGAGATGAGGAACGCCCCAAATCTAGAGACGACAGAGAAGACTCCAAGTATAGTAGTGATTATTCGAGAGGTAGCTCAAGATATAAGGAAGGGAGGTACTTGGAAGGTTCCAGATCTAGAAATGGCAAGGATGATGGGAAGTATGGTGATGGTTCAAGGTACTCAAAAGACTCGAGATCTGGAAATGGAAGGGAAGAAGGGAAGTATTATGACAGGTCCAGGGATGGGAGAAAGGAATGCTCAAGATACAGGGAAGGAAAAGATGATGGGAGATACTCGGATAGTGGTTCAAGATACAGTGACAGTGCAAGATATCCAGAAAGCTCAAGGCATTCAGATGGCCGTTATTCTGAGGCATCAAGGTACAGCTCTGGAGGATCTAGATTCAGCAGTAGTGGAGGAAATGGAGACGGTTGGTACTCGGAGTCTTCACGTTACCGAGAAGACAGCAGTAGATTCTATGGTGGAGGAAGCTCCAGATACCACGGAGAAGACGGTGGAGGACATGATGACAGGGAGGCTGCCCAATACGGGGCAGAAGATACACCAAGTGACGACTTGGCAGAAAATGCTGCAGCAAGTTCTGAACAGGAAAAATTGAAGAATGTGTTCCAGAATGATGGTAGTTTCTTGGAGATGTTCAAAAAGATGCAAGAGGCCCATAACAAAACTGAAACTGAAACAGTTGAAACACCTTCCTCAGAACCAAGTGCCCCTGAAACAAGCACCAGTGTCAAGCAAGAAGTCGTACCTCGGCAAGGCGCAGCCGTACCCAGACGGGGAATGGCGACCGGTATTGTAGGTAAGCGACGAGGTGGGCGAGTACTTCCAACAGGGATGGTAAAGAAACATAAGCGAGAGGAGGAAGAAGTTGAAACACCAAAGGACGCGTGGTCTCTGTATATGGCCGAAGTCCGCAAATATAAAGAGGCGTCATGTGAAGAGGAAGGGAAGACACGCCCCCTTGTCAAATAAATGCCATACTCTGTAGCATGCAAAGACATTGCTCTTTTGGACTGTGCTGAGATGTAGGAGGTGTGATGTTTATACAGAATGCACTGTGTTTATGTTGAGGTTACTGTCATTCACATGCTACTTGTACATAAGTTCACGTGCATATGTGATAAGTGCAGCATGGTGGAAGTACTGATGTCAGCCTTTTAGGTTCTAAATGTTGCAGCTGTGGTACTCTGCCAGCCCAGCTGTCAATTGGGTTTCTCTTGTACTTTTTTTTCTTTTTACGTTGATACTGCGCATGTCAAGAATATTGTGCCGCGGTTGACAGAAAGATATAGTAAAATTGTGTTGTGTTCAGTTGTCACGTAACTTCATAAGCAGATTTAGCAGTGCCACTATATTTTTATCGTATGAAAGGTATGTGGAAGAGAGTTCTTATGGTAAAGACATGCTAATCTTAAATACTATCCTTGACAGGGTTAATAAGCAGGCTTTGTTATGGAAATTCTGAAATTCCAATTCTGTGACGTGAACTATGTTGAAAGAGACATGACTTGTTGCGTGGTGTGTGAGCTGCATGAATGAATGTTACTGGACTGTGCGTAGTCCACATACTGAAGTGTTACTTCAGGGCATGTGTGTGTGCATATAACTGAACGTTTGTAGCTGAAGAGTGGTCGACATATTGCACCGTGTAGTTTCTTGTCTCTTGTGCCACCGCCACCTACTGTTTGTATATGGTACAGTCTGAATGTGGCGTATTGTATTTTGTGTGTTATGGTGTACACGTTATGTTATAGTGAAACGTCAGTATTCACCAGTACAAAGGGACAAGTATTGATAATATGGTAAGTATTGATATGGGTTCTGTATGCATTGGTAAAGGCTCTGTGAACACATCCATCATTGTAACCCAAATAATTGCACAAGTAACCGTTCTTCCAGGATTTGGTGTCTGTTGACCAGTTCTTACCAGCTGATGCAAAAACATTAATTCTGAATCACTGTTCTAGAGTTGATACAGCAAAAGCTATGAAAAAGTAATGATTTTGTAGAAAAACTTAATGTTCTTTACATTGCAAGTGCTGCATTGTGTATATTGCGGCTGGCAGGAGCTACACATTATTTCTGGAAGTGGTGGGTATGCATGAAGAAGGGTCTATGATAGTGAAAAAATGCTGTGAATTATGCTGCTTCCATGATGCATACCTCTCCATGTTGTAATTTGACTGGGGAAGTGCTTGAAGTTGGAGATCTTCCCCCTCATGGGTGACTTATAAGAGATTTTTGTGCTGTTTAAGTTATACAGCTATGAAAATAACTCTGCATAAGTGTCTGATGTAACTTATTATTTTTTTTTGTGAATATCCACAAAAATATCGTGCGTTGATTTATTTCTGTATACAGTTTCCAGTGTGACTGATTCTGAGTATGTAAAATGTGCCCAATATAATTACATAGCTTCTCACTGTTTGTAAATGTTAATCCTTGGAGTACCATTCATACAGACTTTGTGCCTGTGTGTGTACCACCACCTAAAACATATTGCATGCCCAGCACCAGTAGTACATTAATAACTATTAAGCCACAGAAGTTAAATACACTGACTGCATCTTTTGGAGATCTGTTGCCACATACATTTTCAAAACTGTGTTAGTGTCCTGGTAGTGTTGATATGAGTTGCTGTGTTGGCATTAATTATGGTAGAAAATTGAAAGTTTATGTGTGCATGTGTGCGCGCACAGACACGGATGATGCGATGTGACTTCATTAATTTATTACATAATATAAGAATACTGTTAGTTGCTTAGGTTGTATAGCCTGTAGTGGTATGATAAAGTTTCATGGAAATCTTGCCAAAGGTTTGAATAATGTCCTGGGGGGTGGGTGGGGGGGGAGGTTAATTTTCCATATCAGGTGAAAGTAGAAGGTGTATATGTTCAGGGTGGAGGAATGTGTTTATATATATATATATGTATATATATATATATACGCCTCTAGCAACAGCTGGACAGTCCGTGGTTCAAAGCCTGGTAGTGGCAGGAGATTCTCTCTTATCCAAAATTGTCCAGACTGTCACAAATACAGGCAGAGTAAAGTCAGTAAGTGTGCTGTATAATGGGGATGGCTCACTTGAAAGTTGTCCAGGCTGGTTCTGAGGACCACCCAGCCTCCTTTTTGATAGATACCAGAGTTCTTCACTAGGTGTATAACAGGCGGGGTGTGAAGTTGACCAATCACCTTCATCTTAGTGCCAAGATTAAGAATGAGTGCAGCTTTACCTTTATATATATATATATATATATATAGTATTGGTCCATGTTGTATGCATTTGTTTTGCTCTGACAAGAGAGTTACGACTCTGACAGTTTGTAGTGTTACTGACATGTATACGGTATAGATTTGTTACATTACCCCAACCATTTCTTATACTCCACCTTAATATTTGTGCAAATTGCAAATTTCTATAATTATGTAAGTCCTCAAACTTTAAAATGTAATTTTTTCACATTTAACGTGATGTTTTTGTAAATTAAATTGTTAAAAATGGATTTTTTTGTGTTGGCATGTAGTAATTCATCGTAAGTGTACTTGATATATAGATATTACTTACTTACTCCTTGGCTCTGCAGCCCTCTGAGAGCCTTGGCCTGTTTAATTACAGGCACCCATTCTTCCCTGTCGACTGCCTTCTGTTACCATCCCTTAACCTTCAACTCCCGCAGATCCT
>Ga0131853_10012388_pt1 | contig 15620 bp, 14 predicted proteins | sample TergutLab28metaG_FD_92764 | JGI IMG/M metagenome (GOLD analysis project Ga0131853, IMG submission 92764) | Labiotermes labralis P1 segment gut microbial communities from Petit-Saut dam, French Guiana - Lab288 P1 (version 2) (version 2) | ecosystem: Host-associated > Arthropoda: Insects >...
ACATTTACCTGCAGGGCCTGAGGGAATGTACAAAATTCTTCAGTGAGGATAGCTGGTCTGAGGCCAATATTTGAACCTGTGGGTGTAGTGTTAAACTTCAGTCTTGAAACTGTCTGCTTTATCTGTATCAGCATTTTGTTGCTGAGAGTATTTTATTATCACAAGAAAATATATAAGGTTATTAACCATGATCTGTTGTGTTTGATAGCGAGAGTGGCTGAATGATTACAATGCAAAAGTACGGATACTGGTGGGAGCAGAGCTCAAGCGACAGCATCGTAGAAAAGGTTTCTATTGGATGATGGACAAGACACGCTACATTTCAGAACATAAACCCAATAGTGTCAGTGGAAGGATTAATGTCACTGCCATACTGTTGGTAGCAATGCAGATTACAATCTTTAGTTTCTATACTTGAAAGTCAGTGTTTTTGACATACAATGATTTACATGAAAATTCTGGAGTAACTCCAACAGTGCCAGATTTTCCTTTTTGAAGTCAGGTAATATTTTCTGTATTGGTGACCTTCCATCCATGACGCACAGAGCATTTGGGTGTCAAGGAACAGAAGAATGAAAGAAAGAGAAAGAAAGAAAGAAAGAAAAAAGAAAGAAAGGACATTTGACAAATTTAATCTCAATAGAAATGTAGTTTGGAGTCAAAGTATTTATTTACATTCATTGATACATGTCCAACTAATTTGCACATTTAGCTATTCATTCCTTAATCTTCATTGGTGGAAAAAAATTGCTTTTCAGTACTCATGTTTTAAGGAATGAATTGGCATGCTGGACTCATTTGGCTTAGGGTAGGGACAAGTGGTGACTGCGAACACAGTAATGACCGTTGGGTTCTTTCTATACAAGGTAGAAGATTTCTTGTTTAAACTATCAGTTCTTCAAGAATGGCTCTGCTGTGTCAGTTACTTATTGACAGGCTCAAGACACCAAAAAACAAAATTCTATGAATCCAACAGACAACCTTGTCAAATAAGTCCGATGAAAAGTAGTATTCATAAATCTGCTGTTAAGTACACTGTGTCTCAGGCTTACCAGAAATGAAATGCATAATAAATAAAGTAAATCAATTAACAGTTTCATCTGTTACATTTAATGTGGTCCCAACTCTCCAGCCTATTACATGAAGTGATGAATTTATATGGTACTCACATTTTACTATTCACATCACCATTTTGAAGGTGTCTAATGTCAAAACTGTGATGTGAATAATAAAATGAAAGTTCATAATATTTGCAAGATAGATTCAAAACAGCACAGAATGCTCCATTTTCAGAGTTCCAGAAAAATAGTTCCTTCCTGGAACATTCTCTGTGCTGTAAAGGACCTTGATCACTTACTAATTTTATAATATAAGGTACAGTATATACTATAGATGACTTTCACTTGTTTAGAAACATGTACCAACATATTCTATGATTTGTCACTCAAAAATCAGCATGATGTAGTTCAGTATTCAATCACTAGATTGTGTGCATAGCAACAATTTTTATTCCCTGAACATACATAATTAATCTGTGTTCTGATCATGCAAGAACCACACTTCGAAGCAGGCTGGCAGTAGATGAAGTGATTACACCAGGAGTGAAAGTGTGATGAAGCTGTGTGTTTGTCCACCCACTATGTTACTGTGAATATCAGTGTTACATGTATGTATACATACACTAGTTTACAGTCTGACTTCAACCATTGTATGAAAATAATGCCATGAGAAAACTTCATATGCACTAATTTAATTTCTGTTCCTCTACAGTATCAACAAAGTAGCTTTGCAAATTTTAAGTGAGGGAATCACTCATTTTACAGCACTAACAGCATTCACTGAATGGTCAGAAGTGTTCTAACAAATCTTTGAAAAATTCTACTTTTATTAGCCCAATCCTTTTAAAAAATGGGAAACAACTTGGCAATTGCACAAGTAATTGATTATTATAAAATTTTGTATGTAGTTGTTAGCAATTAAATGCCTCAAAAACTACCACAACCAGTGTTTTTAACTCTGCTTATAAACAGCGTATTAACTCCTTCCACTGCTGAAGCAATTCTTCCTTATCCCTAATGGAACTAGTAGGTCTGTGGGTCTTAGTGCATACTGTGTTTACTCCAAATTCAATCACTTCTGTTAAAATGTGATCGGTACCTAGCGATTTAAGCTTTTTCTAACTCATCAATAGCCATCTCAAATGTACAGCACTAGGTCAAAGTAGCTGTGACTAAACTGTCTGTATTTTAGTGTTAATATCACTAACTCCATGTACAGTCAGTAAGTGGCAGTTCCACCAAATCAAAATACTTGGGGAATCTGCAGATCACCTTTCTTATCCTTTAAATTAGTTCAGGCTGGTAATCCCTCAAAACATGATGTGTGAGTTTATTTGAAACCTGTCTTAAAAACTACTAGTAACAGAAATAAGAGCTAACTCCATGCAGCAGAACCCTTCTTGAGAATCTGCAGCTTCTCAGCTAGTCAAGGAATGCCCTACATTTTATGGAACCTGAAGGTTCACCACCATGATCAACAGGGCCTGCCACTTTCCCTATCCTGAGCCAGATCAAGCCACTCCATGATGTCCCATCCCACTACCAATTCTAAGTGTGAAATTCAGTACGATTCAACCCCATCATAAACCTAAAATGCACCACATCAATGGTGACTGCTTATTTAATTAACACTTTGCTCCATGTTTCCTGAAGGAAGCATGTTGAATGATTCAAGTCATCATACAAAATACAGCCAAAAGCACCGCACCATTTGTATTAACACTTCTAAACTTGAAAGTATTGTGATGTGCATAATTAATAGCTTTATAATTTGTTCACCACATATCACTGTAATCAGATAAAGGAGCAAGTAGCACGCATGGGAGGGTGAAAAAAAAGCATTTAGTATTATAGTCGGAATCCCTGATTTGGCATAGGTATTGTTGGAAGAATTACTAAAATGGGCCTTGAAGACATATGATGTTATGGTTCAGAATGGGTCCAGTGATGGTCCTTTCTGAATATAGTGATGAACCTTCATGTTCCACAAAGCCTGGAAAGTTTCTCAACTAGCTGAGCTACCATTATTTTCTCAATAAAGACTGTTCCAGATGTCTATACTACTAAATGTGAATTTATATTCTGCATTTAATAAATACCTATCATGCTGCTGGAGATCCAGATCAAATAAAATTCTCACTTTCAGGACTGACTACATAACTAATTAACCCCAAAGAGCAGAGTCCTTCTTGAGAAACTAACAGTTTCTCAGCTTTCCAAGAAATTCCCCACATTTTATGGAACCTGAAGGTTCATTACCACATTTACAAGTGCCTGCCACCAGTTCCTGTCCTGAGCCAGATCAATCCAGTCCGTGCTCCCCCATCTCACTTCTTGAAAATGCATCTTAATATTACCCTCCCGTCTACGTTTGTCTTTCAAGTGGTCTAATTCCCTCAGGTTTCCCCACCAAAACCCTGTATGCACCTCTCCCCACCTCCATACATGCTACATGCCCCGTCCATCTCATTTGTCTCGATTTTATCACCCAAATAATATTTGGCAAGGAGTACATATGATTAAGTTCTTCATTATGTTATTTTCTCCATTCCCCTTTTATCTCATACCTCTCAGGTCCAAATATTCTCTTCAGCACCCTACTCTATAACACTCTCAGCCTATGTACCTCCCTTAATGCAAGCAACCAAGTTTCACACCCATACAAAACAACAAGCAAAATTATAGTCCTGAATATCTTAACCTTTGGATCTGATCGCATACTTCCACCCGTTACTCATCGGTATTGGCCCTACGTGCACAACATTTGGATTAATCCGTGGTGAGGACGCCCTGATAGGGTGCAGTAATACCTACTGTGGAAAGGTATATGGATGACTTTGACCTGTGACTTGTAGCGATCCGTGATGCTAGGCATGTGGATCGCGTTTGTGCACGCCATGGCTGTCATCCATGAGAGGTATAGAACACGGATGATTTGCAAACTAATCCATGTCCATTTTCACGACACATGGTGACCGCGTGGTAGTTGCAAAAGCTTTGTGATAATAGTGTAAATATAGCTGCAAAGTTTTACCTGTCATACGTAAGTAACCCGAAGTATTATTGTAGTAATGTAATGGACATGTAAATTTTGCCTGTACCCCCTTAGAGTTTTTAATTTGATTCGTTGTACCAAAGTGAATGTGTTGCGTCAGTACGTAGACAACACATTTGATATTTGACTTTGTTTAAACCCATCGTATTGTGTGCATGTTGGAATCTTTCTGTCAGGAGAGATAAACCCAAAGGTGTACTCTGTGTTTTTTACACATTTTGGCGACCTTGACCTAGAGTTAGTGCCAATAAAGTGAAAGCAGAACGCTCTAACCTATATTTCTTGTACTTGCCTTTACAACCGTGTTACGTCAAAATAAGAGGCGAGTACTGTGTTTGCATGATACCGTGTTACGTGAGGATAAGACTCGAGTACTGTGATTACATGATCATGGTAAACTCTAAATGTTCTTTTTGTTTAATAAGTAACAGACTGTGATGATGTAGTGGCCTTCACTAAAACAGTAGATTTGTGACGGTGCAGTGTAAGGAATATTACAGTATTTTCTCCTTATCGAAGAGGACAATAGTGTGCATTATAATAACGATACGTTTGTCACTGTTGCTCCTTATTGCCCAGATAAATGTAAAGTGGGACGTTTGTTGTTATTAACACAGGCACACACGTTTGTATAGTTCGTATTAGTAATTTAGAAGCTAATATGAATAGGTTGTCTCAGTTTCATTGTGATGTTTTGTTAGTTTTAAATATAATTTATGTATGTAATAAGCATTTTAAACATCTTTCTATACACGGTAAAGCGTCCTTTTTTTTTAATTTTCACCATCATTTTAAACTGTTCAACTGCAGGAGTATCAGGCGATGATATTCTTTTGGGTTACTTGGTCATGTAATGGTGAAACGTTGCTGCGATTTGGAGAAACATACTGCACACTTCTTTAGGGTGAATGAATTGGTTTAAATGAAGTGATATGAAGGAAAAAGTGTATTGTTATAGATTACAGTCTGAGGTTGTTTGGCCAGTCACTTATTACAGACAGGAAGAGGGATGTAGTATTTGTTTTGCAACTGGGAGTTGAGATGTCCAAGAAGGGCCCTTTTTCAGCCTCATGAGTTGAATGTGTGGAAATAATGTGGACATTGACTGTGGTCTATTCACCATGCAGACTGTCTTGCATGGTGGCAGTCAGCACAGTGCTGGCCACTATTCCAATTTGCCATGAGTTGGGGTGCATATGTTTTATTTCAGTGCATTGCAGTTAATATTAGGCTTTTACTAACTACACTTGAAAAAGGTGCCAGAAATTTAGTTCAGTGTATTGCAGTTAATAGTAGGTTTTTACTTAAGTATTTTTGGAGAAGGTCCTGAGAATATTTTCCTTCAGCTTGCAAACACATACCACATCTAAGAAGCATGTTCATTGCACCTCAGAGTACTGCTGCTGAAATGAAGGACATCTAAATACAGGGTTATTCGAAATTATTGTCAGGGTTCTAACAACTTGTCATACACAATACACTTTAGATAGGAGTATATGTATTTTTTTTATTTAATAGAACATGTAGAGCACCTGTGAGGTATGTAACAAAAACTTGGAGTGTTGTTCTATTAAATAAAAAAATACATATACTCCTGTCTCAAGTGTATTGTGTATGACAAGTTGCTAAAACCCCAAAAATCATTTCGAATAACCCTGTATTTTTGCTAGATCATCTTGAATACAAGTATTATCACTATGCACTTCATTCTTTTATGTGCCCACATGTAAAAATTATGGATGAGATCCAGCAAAATTGGAGGCCACAATTCCCTGGTTATTATTGGCAACAAAAATGCACTGTAAACAGCACATGCAATTCTTAAATTGACTCATTTATTAGCCATGCACATCTGGTGGTTAACAAATGACAGAAACACATTCCAGGTATGCACAGTTCACACTTCATTTTATTGTACTCTTACATGTTTTGGATCCATCGGGATCTACTTCTGGAAGACACTGTTATTGAATCCAAGTGTTGTTTTGCCCTATATGATACATGCAGATGAGTATTAATGGAAGCAGTAGATGCCATGGTTTGATGACAGAGTGCTTACAATTTTTTAATCAAAGGAGGCAGACTAAATTGCAGTGGTTGCATGACCCAAGCTAAATTAATGCAAATTATTCAAAGTGTAAGAGATGGAAATAGACATTTCAAGAATGAGAAGAATATTTGAATGGTAGAATCATTGAACTTGAAACAATCCATAAGATGAACATTAGAACTGTTTATATGGGAATAAATGAATTTCAGAAGGGTTATGAGCATAAAATTAAGTTAGTTAAGGATAAGAAGGGTGGTCTGCATGCAGATTGCCACATTATTTTGAGTGGGTGGAGCAATAACTTCTGTTACTAATTGAATATACAGGAGTTTACTGATGTTAGGCAGACTGCGAGTTGTGCCGTTAGTACCTGATTCTGGTGCCATGACATTTTGATGGCTGTTGAATAGATAGATAAGTGTAATAATTCTATATGGAATAAGGAAGAAATGTCTCTGCAGTGCAAGGAGTCAATATGCCTATTTATAAGAAGGATGATGAATCAGATTGCCATTGTTATTGAGGCATGGCACTGTTATAAACTATATACAGAATTTTACCCAACATTTTTCTCTCAGGTTTACCTCTGTATGCAGCAAAATTATGGGGGATCGTCATTGTTAATTTTGATATAACAGATTAGTGTCTCAAGAAGGACTGTGCTTTGTAGTTTAATTACATGTATATTTGTCAAAAGAGGTATGAATATATTATGTGGTTCTCTGTATTTTCAGTCAACTCTTGATTGTAATCAAATTATTCACTGTATAGGTTGTCTGCAACGAAGATTCAATTATATTGTTTAAAAATTGCATTTCGTATTATGCATATGTTACAAGAGAGTTCTGTTTAATTTTGTTAAGTAATATACCATTTGGAAACCCATTTTAAACCAATCACAGATAGCAGCTAAGCTGCAGTTTGGACCTTTGAAAGCCTGTTGATAACAGAGTGTGTAATTTTTAATGCAGGCAGAGTTTTGCAGAATGATATACACATCTTGCATAACATTATACAGAAATCCCCCTGTTCTTAACTTTTCAAGTGTAATGGCCTTTATGGAGTAAATTTCACGGGATAGATTAATGTCGGTAATTGCAAGTGTGGATTATTTCAGAAAAAAGACTGCAAGAGGAATATTTAGGTTTTTAAAAAAAAAAATGAAGTGGAGTATTACGGACTCAACTTATATTGACAGTAACAAGAGTATTTCAGGGTTACCATTTGATGTTATACATAGCTTTAGAAACATTACCTGTTGTCAGCAATATAGTAGGTGAGTTACGCTGTAGTTTATCAATGGATATATGTGATTTTCTGAAAACTTACATAACATCACTAAATAATTATCAGAAAGTGTACCAAATGTAAGTATGAGCAATTAATTGTTTGCTCCGTGCTTATTAACGTATAGGGTTATTTAGTGTTCACTGTCTGTCAGTCCACAGCTGTTTGTTTCTTCCTTTCAGAAGTTCACTGTTCTCAGAAGCAGACCAGGCAGTTTCTATATTACAGGTTCTGTATTGTATATTTCACAGTGTACACACAGAAGAAAAAAGTGTCACCATAATATGGAGTCATCAGGCATTACTGATGATGATGATGATGATGATGATGATGATGATGATGATGATGAAGAAGAAGACTATGATACACTTTTATATGGCCTAGTACATCATTCTAAAAAGTATCTTCCAGAAGAATGGAACATACATGTACAGCCTGGTAGTTCACCTAAAATAAGTACACTTTGTCACAGAATTAAAAGAAATGTGTCACCACAACCAACAACATCATATTGCAACGTTGAAGAACAGAAAGTGTGTCATTCAGGTACAGTTGAAAGCCCTGCTGGTGACATTGATATACTACCACACAATAAAAAAACTAGTACCTTAACCAATGACGTAAAAAATAAGAGGAATGAACATTTGACTAGGGTTAATAAAAGTTCCAAGGAGCAAAGTGATGTAGAGGTAATAACTATAGAAAGCAGTGATACTGAGTCTGAGTCTGTGGTGGAGGTGCCTGAATCTGGTGATTTTTATGGACTACCGCATAATGACAAAACTGATACATTACTCGTCAGTATAAAAAATAAGAGACGATTTCAGCATTTGAATATGGGTAAAAAAGGTTCAGAGCAGGAATATATAATGAATGTAGATGGCAGCGATACTGATTGTGAGTTTGTAATGGAAGTGGAATCAGTGCCCTCTGTGTCTTCTGGGTTGCAACGGGCTGGTGGCAGCACAGGGAAAGAAGGCAGGTGTGTAACGAAAAGTTTGTGCACTAAAGGAGAAGACCCAAAAACAAAGAAAAAGAGAAGGAAGCAGAATGAAGGAGCAAAGGGAACATATAACCTAGGAAACATCAGTGATTACGTAAGTCCAAAGTCCTGGACTCCAGAGATGCGACATTTCTACAGTGATTCTTGGGGAGGTGAAAATTTTGATGTTAGTGAATTGCAGAAGACTATGTCAGGTAAGAAAAAGAGTACTTCATCCTTTGTTGTATTACAAACATTCATTACTTGCCAGTTGTCAGTTACATTTGGGTAAAAGAGACCTTTGGTTTGGGTGATTAAAATGTTTGTTTTTCCTGCATACATTCTAAGATTGGTAATATAATATATACTAGTATTGAATTTTCATTTCACTCAAAACTTTGGATATCTGGTAATGTATGTTGAAGTTATTTATTGATTCAGATTATTCTTTCAGATAATCCTGCTGATTGGTGTGTTGTGGAAGCTGATGTTATTCCCCACACCAGAAATAGATTCTCAAACAGAAGCAAAAAATGTAACAACTGTAACTCCTGGGGACATCGTGATATGTTATGCCCTCATCCTAAAAAGCCTACAGTATGCATGCTTTGTGGGATGAGAGATCATGATAAACAAACGTGCCCAACACCAATGTGTCTGAATGTGAGAAAATTCTTAAATTTTTTGTGAAATAGAGTAAGATGCTTTATGATCACAGATCTTGCATGTGCATGTGTAGGTGTTTCTGTCATGTAGTACATGTGACTGTTGAAGCAGACAGTAGTTTCCTAATGGCATAATTACACGGGAGCTTTCATTTACCACTGTGTCATATCTGGTGTGCCTGAAGTGGCCCCGGAAGAAGTTCTGTCCAAACTGCACTGATTTTCATGCACAGGTTGCTTGTGAATAATAAAAAAATCTGAAAGTATAGTAAATGACTTGGATACAACTGGAGTATGGATAAAGAAGTACTGTATAACCATTAAACACATTATACTTATCAAAACAGTGTGCTGCTTGAACTCATATTGAAGAAAAGATAAATGTCATTAGGTGAAAGGAATGTGATACTCATACATTACCAGTTATGCAAGTGGCATTCAATTATAAACATTGAATTAGGAGGCACAAAAGATGGGCCATCAAATCATATCCCACACACACACACAAGGGTAGTTACAAAAGGTGTTACAAGGTGTAGATGACAGTTGCAAGAAATAAGTATTATTTTTAAGTTTACTTCAAGATATGTATGAAATGAATGCAGTCATAATCCTTGTTCTTAGTGATGGTGCTGTAGAGGCTGTGACTATAATGAATTGCTACATCTGTTAAATATCCTTATTTGATTGTTTTGTCGGATACATTTCTATGTCATCATCATGATGTTCGTTTGATTTTATTTGGGTTAGATATTAATTCCTAATTTTAATATATATTTCTGTGGCTTCTGTGTGTGCATAGTATTTATAATGCTTATCCAGTATGAATGTGCTTGTTGAGTGTTTCATTGAGATGTTAACAGGTGTAGTGTTGTGGGAAGTAGGAAACATCTTTTAGACACTGTATTTGGTGTTTTCTGAAGTTCATGACATTTTATTTCAGTGTGGTGAGCCTTCTAAAAAGTACATAGAGTCCTGTAGAAAATGTGTGGTCACAAAGAAATTATGTCTGTGCAGTATATGTAATAAGGTTGGTCATCCTTCTAATGTGTGCCCAAATATGTGGAGGAAATATCATTCAGTGGTAAGTTGTAATCCATTATTTTCAACCATTTTTAAGCCAGATATATTCTGCATAATTTTACATGATGCACCATAATAAATGTACGGTGGCTTTATCTGTTGTTTTAAAAAAATCATTTTAATGGAGATTTCTTTTAATCTGAAGCATTTTGCAGAAATCCTGAGGGACATTACAAGCACCCCAAACAAAAGAGCTTCCCAGTAAACCTGTCATCCATTTTGAATTTGGAAAGAGATGTGCTACAAAATTCCATCCTTCATATTTCATCTTAACATAGATATTGAACCATATTAGTTCTATAGGTAAATGGGTAGTCATCCTTCACTGTGGTCTGAAGGATTGTCTTCTTTATGCTGAATGCCCATTACAGTTTTCGTATTAAATGGGAGAGCTTTACTGAAATACATCATTCACACATGCAATATTGTCTGATGGAATGATACATCTGCTTCATCAGGGATAACTGTCATTCACACTGGTGGTTGTATGTGGTAGCTTCAGAATGTTCCCGGAAACACTTTATTTCTGAGAATTACAAAACAATACAATCATTTAAGCTATATTTTCTTCAAAATAGTCCCCTTGTGCAACTATACACTTCTGACAGCAACTTTAAAGGTGTTGAAAACATTCCTGGAAACCATTTTGTGAAAGGCTTTTCAGCTCTTCTGTTGCATTCTTAATGAAGGGAGTAGGGTCACAAAAGTGTTGTCTCTTCAGTGCTGATTTCAGTCAAGGGAACAGGTAAAAATCAGCTGGAGCCAGGTGAGAAGAGTAAGGGGGATGCTACAGTGTTGTGACATTGTTATTTGCTAAGAAATCCTTGACCAAAACTGACTGGTGTGCAAGAGCATTGTCATGAAGGAGAAACCAACTGTTGGTTCTCCATTTTTAAGGGTGTTTCCTTCTGACTGCATCTATAAGGTGATAAATGATGTCAATGTACATTTCTTTATTCACAGTTATACCTTGAGGGATGAACTCACAGTGGATGATGCCCTGGCTGCCAAAAATCTTCCAGCATCACCTTTCCTTTGTCCCTGTCGACTCAAAATTTTTTGCTTCAAGGTGGTGGTGGTGGTGGTGGGTGATGATTTCCACTCAGAAGACTGCCATTTTGTTTGTGCATCATACAGGAAACGCCATGTTTTATCCCCTGTAATTATGTTGTTAAGGAATTTTTTGTCTTTATCAGCCAAATTGATGAGGTCACCAAAAATGCTCGTGTTTCTTTTTGTTCAGGCATCAGCATTCAAGGTACTAAATGTTGACAAACAAGGCGCATGTTCAACACATCATGATGAATACTGTGACAAATTCTTATAGAAATTCTACCCTCTGATGCAGTTTGGCCCACAGATTTCCTTCTCTCACTTCTCACAATATATTACACACACTCAACATTTGCTTCATTTGTTGACGTTGATGGATGACCACTCTGCGGATCAATGTCTGCACTCACGTCGATTATGGAAACATTTATGCCAGTCATACACCACAGATTTTTTCATTCCTCTTTTACCATACGCTTGCTGCAACATGGTTAATGTTTCTGCTTTTGATTTCAGCACCGAACACAAAATTTGATATATATACATTGTTCGTTTGTCGACATGTTCAACTGTGACATGACTTTATGCCCACTAAAGAAACAAACAGCTGCTGTTATGCCTTTAGAGGTTATGAAATGGCAAAACTGTTTATGTGATGACATCATGAGTGATGCCAAATTACAAGACAGAACCTTCCCTCATTTAGCAGTTCCTGTAAATTATACCAGCGAATTCTGGGAACTTTCTGAAGCGATTACATATATATATATTTCTGGCATGTCAAAGTAATCTTACCAGTGCACATGTAACAGTAATAAACATGGCAAATGTACCGTATAGCAATATTAACGTTCTTTATAATGTGTATAGTATGTCAGGTTTCTCGCTCATCCTGCTCACATACCATACCTTCTGAGAAAATAAGGGAGTTGCTTGCATAGAACTGACACAAGAATTTCCATATTACATATTTCTTTTGTTTCATTTGATTACCTGTTAAATTATTTATGTTTTCAGACTTCAAGTGAAAGTTCGAGTGCTTCTTGTTCAGAAATATGTTACAAGCCACAAAGAGACCAGTGGTGCCCTAACTGTGCCCAAAGAGGTCACCAGTTTCATGAATGCTCATTGCTTGCGAGGAAGTGTTACATGTCATCCAAATCATACAACCCATTCAAACACAAATTAGAATTTCCAGAAAAGAAGAAATCATATAACCCATTCAAACACAAATTAGAATTTCCAGGAAAGAAGAAATCATATAACCCATTCAAACACAAATTAGAATTTCCAGAAAAGAAAAACAAGAAGAGGAAAAAGAAAAGGAAGGCCAAGTCAAGTCCGTTTGTTTCAACCAAATACTTTAACCCATATTTGAAATAAGATAATGATGTTTGTTTCATGTTGTATATGCTTACATATTTCAGTCACATACCATTTTCTTTGAACACATACATCAATGTGCATACATGTGTTAATGTACATGTCAATACAGCTACACCATCATCAGGCAAGCTTGTAGGTTATCATCCAGTAGTGCACTGAAATACAGTAATTATTGAGTCATCTAGACCTTGGTGGTTTGGATCCCCAGGTGGTCTGATCAGTTGTATGGAGCACCGAGAGGAACTCATACTCTGGGACATATGGTGTGGGTTTAAGAGGAAGATGCAGCCAATGTTTGTTCATTATTTACTGTTGGGTACTGTACCTATGCTTTAATAAAGTTACAACTAGTGTTTAGTCGTGATATTTTGTATGTTACCTGTGGCAGGGGTCCCCTTGGTGGTTAAGACTCCGATGTCATCCTGACCCCCGCTTTTCCATTATAGTCCAGATGGCCAAAGGAGTACTGTAGGTAACTTGCTAAGGTGAAAGTGCATGAGTTACAATATTCTCGGAACAGAGTAATTAACTAACTGTGTGGAGCAGAGTCCTTCCTGAGAAGCTAACAGGTCCTCAGCTAGCAAACTCCCTGCATTTTATGGTATCCTGAAGGTTCATTACCACATTCACAAGCACCTACCCCTACCCCAAGTAGATCAATCCAGTCCATGCTCCCCCCCAGCCCCATCACATTTCTTGATGACCCATTTTAATATTGTCTTCCCATCTCTGCCTAGGTCTTGCAAGTTGTCTCTTTCCGTGAAGTCTCGCCACAAAAACCATATATGCTCCTCTCCTGTTTCCTGTAAGTCCTACATGCCCCACTCATCGCATGTCTCTTGTTTCATCACCCAAATAATATTTGGTTAGGAGTACAGATCATTAATCTCCTCATTACGTAGTCTTCTCCACTCCCCTTTTACCTCATCGTACTTAGGCCCAAATATCTTCCTCGGCACCCTGTTCACAAACACCCTCAGCCTCTGTTCTTCCCTCACACACATACAAAATAGGCAGAATAACAGTCTTGTGTATCTTGATCTTTATTTTTTTGGATAACAAACTGGAAAACGAAAGACTGCACCAGATGACAAGTAGCATTCCCTGACTTCAGTCTGCTCTTGGTCTTTATTCATGTTCTTTGGGTTAATTTATTCATATATGGAATTTTGATTTGTTAGGATTCTTGCCAAATATTTTAACTGTCCCACCCTCTCAGAAGCAGAGTACTGGGAATCTAGTACATTGAAATGTTAATTTAAACCCACAAACATAACTGAAATAGGTTTACACATGGGAAGAAACATTGTGCAAATAGATCTTATGTATCAAACATTCAGTTTTGATGTTTATATATTTACACACAATGGTGCAGTGTCTTGTTGGTCACATATTCACTGATTGTTCACTTCTGTTCATCCAAAACACTGACAACTCTGTTGTATATTCAGCACTGCTGTATTTTGGTAATTACTGCATTTATGAGGTGTATTTCTGCTATCATCCCATGCTAGTTCAGCGCTAATAAGGGATCATGTGTGCTTGCATGCACATGCATGTGTGTTTTTTTAGTTTAGTTAGTGGGTTTTACTTAACATTTCAGTGTACAAGATTCCCGATATTCTTGGTCTACAAATATGTATATAACTTTTAAGCTTTCCACATATTTATGTGTTGTAGTGTACTGCTTCAAGATAACCTACAAATGTGCCTGATGACAGTGCCTGTGTATCAAAACATGCAGCAACATGTATGTATATTGATGCATATTTTCAAAGAATGTTGTATGTGACTGAACTATGTGTTGCTACCTTAATCCATTTTAGCAGAGTTCATATTAAAATGTATTTATGGTAAAAATTTGTACAGTTCTGTACAGTAGGTATGTGTATTGTATGAGTTGAGTGACAAGTGTACGTACTCTATTTTGTTATTGTCGCATAAGAATGTGAATGCTGCATTGTGCTCACATAAGATATGTTTACCTCACACTTGCAACTTTTTAACTTTGGGACCAGTGATCAAGAAGACTATTTTTAATTTGCATCTGGTTACCTGAACACCTTATATATTACTTTTTTACTCAGTTGTTGTGTTTCTGTGTTTTTCAGTCTTGTTACTATTACTTTTCGAATAGTAATTTCTCAGTTCTTATTAGCATCTTACCTGCTTAATTGATGCATAAAAATGGTATTTCAGTTCTGCTATAAGAGACTGCTAGGCATATCTTATATAATGATACATATGGTATGGGAAATGTGTATGTAATCGTGCATTTCGGATAAAAAGAATTGAAATCTTACCTGTAAAGTTTCATCAGTATCGTTTTCACTTATTACCTCAACTCAGCAATTCAAACAGTACCTTGTAAAATGTGCTTTTGTTCCACCTGGCTTTCCGAAAGATTTTATTGATAAATTGCTCTTAATGGAGGATATTACAGGTACCAAAGTAGCAAATGATTGTATCTGCATAAGCACCCTGAAGTTGAATTCTGGTTTACCAGCCAGCATACTACAATGAGTGCATTGAAAAACTTCAGGAAATGTTATACTTTCTGTCTCTTTGCAGTTAACTGCATTTGCTCATGCCCAAGCACCATAAGATTTTCGTAATACAAGTCGAGTATCACTTGACATAAGCAGTAAAACCAGCTTACCTATATTATAAGAGGTGCTAAACGTGTTGGCTTTGTACACATGCACTCTGTACTGTTCAATGGATTGAAATGCACACACAGAAGTTCTTGGGGAATTTCTAGAGTTTCTCTTGCATCTTTCCCTCATCAGTACAGTGGTAAGAGTAGATGAATAGGCTGGCCATAAACCAACACTGCTGTCACGGAACCCCATCCAAACTCATCAACAGAATTGTCTACAGTTTATGTGGCACATGGTCTAACCTAACCCCAATGCCATCTTTTTTTTTTAAGCACACAGCATTCCTCCTCCTCTTCCCCCCCCCCCCCCCCCCGCCCCCCCCCCCCCCACCTCCCCCCCCC
>Ga0131853_10012391_pt1 | contig 15620 bp, 12 predicted proteins | sample TergutLab28metaG_FD_92764 | JGI IMG/M metagenome (GOLD analysis project Ga0131853, IMG submission 92764) | Labiotermes labralis P1 segment gut microbial communities from Petit-Saut dam, French Guiana - Lab288 P1 (version 2) (version 2) | ecosystem: Host-associated > Arthropoda: Insects >...
CCATTGCAATGAATGTGGTGATTTCCATGTGTGAATCGAATTTAGTGTAACCAGATTCAAGATTTCTAACAAGCTCACATTTCTTCGGGTGACAGTGCGTGTTTCATGCCCCGTGTATCTTTTCCATCCTAATTATAAAACAATGAAACTGGGATAAACACTACACAAGTAGCGGTATAGCGACTGCGCTACGCGATGGACCAGCAGGAGTTCGAATTCCGGTAGGGCCTAGATATTTTTCTCTTCTCCAAAATGTCGATACCGGCACTGGGGACCACCAAGCCTCCAATTCGATACAAGCCGGGGTTCTTCCGCGGTGTTAAAGCGGCCGTCCTCAATTTCACCAGTCACTTGCCATTAATTGCAATTATTTGGCCACGCAAATTTAAGGTACATACGTTTAAAAAAATAACCAACACGATGACACTTGTGGACTACCCTTTATTTTCAGGGGTAGTCGTCATTCATTCTCTACATGTTTCGACCTTTCGGGAAGCTCATCATCAGGAGTTCATTTTTCCCTGTACAGTCAGCCTCTGGCATAGTGTGTAAACTTTTGCTGTAACCCTCCCGTTCTCCTACGTGTAGAGAATGAATGACGACTACCCCTGAAAATAAAGGATAGTCCACAAGTGTCATCGTGTTGGTTATTTTTTGAAACAATTATAATGATGCACGGAACAATGGATGTAAAATTTAAGGTACATACATTCGTATGCCGGCCTAATTTGAAGAAAATGTATTCACAGGTTTGTCACCAGGTTCTTTCGCAAATCAAAAGAAAAGTATGCTTCGCTTTTGAAAGCATATTCCAGGAAGAAAATTTGCAGTGAAGGTGAAATATAACATTACCATTCCCAATATCAGAAATTTTCCTACCTGCATATTTTTGGCGTCATATAAATTTTCATGAACTAATATTTTAGCAACATCTCTTTCATCAGCACACAGAACTTCGTTTTTAATAATATAACGATCATTTAGTCTGCTAAGTGTGACACAATTTTCTGCATCCAAAAGCAAAGATCGCTCTGTACGTTCATTAAACATACAAAGATATTCCCCACAAATGTTAAGATTAATTTCTCGGGACTTTCTGGATGCAATTAGTGACATTTCACTTGAGTTCAACGACTTTCTTTGATTCGCACAAATAATGACTGAAACTGAGCCGTTGTAAGGGGTCCGGCAGAAATAACTGACCATTTGGCAACACAGCTGTGAGTGGAATCGTTGACGTGGGGAATTTGTCCTTGAGCGCCCTTCTAATGAGACTCAAAGTACTTCAGTTGCCATGGAGTGCTGGTCTGTAGAGCATCGGGTTTTTGCTGTGGGGAGGTATTCCTAGAACAACGGTTCTGTCGTTGTGACTCAGCAGATATTTCGTCGGCACTTCAATATTCATCGGAACGACAGTGTCCCTAGTCGCAATACTGTACTGTTGTGGGTGAGAAGCTTCAGAGTAACAGCGTCTGCCGTAAAAAGAAAACGTCCAGGAAGAGAGCCTTCGCTTAGAACTCCTGTGAACATGGAACTATTGCGTCAGGCTTCTGTCAGAAGTCCTCCGCTTGCGGGAATGTGCTGACAACAAAGGACGCCACCTCACGGACACTGTATTCAGAGAGTGAATATTGCAATTAAAATGCTTTGAGATAAAGATAATTTTAGTAATAAATTCACGTAAAAAGACAGTAGACTTTTCATTTTATTATAACTTTAAAATCGTCGGGTTTTTTTGCTGGACCCTGTACTTTTTACTACGTATTTCAAAAATTACTTTTGCCATGCTCATCAGGCAATGAGAATGAAGGAAGCACGAATTGTTACGCTTTTCCACTGATAATTTTTCTTTGGAATTCCGATTTATAGCTTTTGTGCAGAAAAACGTTTTTATTCGCGAAAACGGAGGGTTGCAAGTGATTCAGTCACTTGAACTGCAATACTTACACAAAATGTGAATTTGTACGCTGGCCCTTAGGCGGACTGTATCAAAGACGTCGTATCTTTAACATGGTTTTGAGGTGCGTCATCCTCGTTGTGTTGGTTCAATAACAAAGAATTTCTGTGTATTACACATACAGTCGAACATAACTCGACTTCACTTAGTAGTACAGTAGGTACACAACTACATGTTTCTGCCCTATATGTTGGCCATCTTCAGGTTGTGATTTAAAAGAACACCCCACACATCTTGTATAGCTACTCTGTAAGTTAAATTACTACCTGAAGATGACCAACATATAGGGCCGAAACATGTAGTTGTATACCTACTGTATTACTAGGTGAAATATAGTTGTTTTCGACTGTATGTGTAATACACAGAAATTCTTTGTTCTAACATGATATCCAGAATCCTTGAGTTTGAACCAAAATTTGCACTCCTCTTGGCATGGACTCCGGGCAAGGATGAACGTAAATTTAAGCATACTACGCAAACGTTTGTCGCAAAGTTATGTTCACTTTCTGATTCCATGCCTAGAGCAACCTCATCCTTGGGTGCAGCTGAGGGTTTATGTTTAGGGTTTGAAAAGGGTTTGCTTCGAAAACAGCCCTTTCAAGGGCTATAATGCGCCTACTAATTCATACTGCGTATAGTTTGAGCAGTAACAATTCTTAACAAAAGTCTCTGGAAAGAAGCGTTATTTTGGACGGAAAGTAAAAGCATATTTCACGTCTGGTAAGACAGAAAGACAAATTCCGATAAAATGACTTGGCGCAAAGTGCCAAGGAAGTTCCTTGCATGCTGAAAGTCAGTAAGCAAGGTAGAAAAGGATGGAGAAGCAAGAAAGGAAGCTCGACAATAATTCGCAGGGAAGACAAACAACAGCTACTCGGCTGATGAACAGGACTTCAAGTTCCGAGGATCTTGCGCAACAAAGTTTGCAAATTACGGCGCCACAGAGGCGTGGCAAAGCAGGCTGCATGACAGTAATTCCGTCCTAGTTGAACGGACCGGAAATATCTTCTTAAATTCTCTTCTGTGCCCACGAACACATTAATTTCCTTCCGGCAAGTCAATATACCATCTGTTCAGATTCTTTAACATCTTTGCGAATATTTGGCTACAGCAAAGTATGATTTATTTTACACTTACAGGCACAGGAAATTAAGACCAACAAATAAGTAAAGACAAACCCATTATATGCTTTTGTATAGTCACCAGAAGGCGGGACATAAACAGCCACACACATAATTCATAATGTCCTTCCGTTAGACTCTGTATCTCGGAAACCAATAACGACAGGTCAAAATCGTCAACCAAACAGCTGCCCATGGTGGAATAAAAACTGGAAAAAATTCTAACTTTGCCTGTTACATGCATGGGCTAAGGTCCATCATTTTAACTCATTGCTTTAATATTTATGCATTCCCAGGGGAAACCAAAATTGGCGTTCTTAGTAAGGTACCGGGAGAAATTCACTCTGCGAGAAACTATTGGTCTATTTCACAATTCTTCCCCTTTATGATGCGTAAGTTGGACATTATTAGTAATGACAAAAGAAATTAAAACACATATTATTAATTTCTGAGGAAAACCCCAAACTTTAAAGTTCTGTTGCTACATGCACGGCCTCGACTCCACGTAAATTTTTTCCTTCATTACATTCAGCAGTTCTGTGAAAAACCAGTCATGCTAATCACAACGTAAAAATGGGGAACAAATCCTTCGAAAGTGGCAAAATCAAGCATTCCAGTAAAAGAACAGCCTATGAAAATCGCATTTCCGAAGTTACGGATGAATGAACGATTACAGAGAATGTTTGTCAGTAGTTGTTCATGGAATTCTGTTTCCTCATTTATATGAAACCCGAAGACTAAAACAAATAAACATGCCTTCGATAGTCATGTAGTCGGTCATGAAGACTTGAAAGCAAACTTGTGAATATTAAACCTGATGATAAACACAAATTTTATGGTTTCGGGTGGCAAAATTATGCATAAATTAATTCACGGTGTCAATAAACAAAACCATGACAAGAAACCACAAAAGGAGGAAGAAACAGGGGGCTAGAGATAACAGCAAAAAGAGCGGCTGCAACCAACATCAGTACGGTGACCAAATAAACAAAAATTAGATGGAAAGAAAGCGTAGCAACAACGAGACCAATGACAAATTATGCCTACGTATAAAAATTTTTTTCCCAAACCTGAAGGGGTTAGGCAAAATGGAAAACAAATGAAAATGAGAGTATAAAATCCGAGTGGGTTTTACAGAAACTGTTCTAGAGCGTGTAAACTGGATTTGACTGTCTGAAGATTGAGCCTAGAAACGGGAACATACTGGGACTGCAATGTATTGCACATTCCTCATGTTGTGGCATTTTATTGCTTTGGCGATGAAGGACCACGAGCGTCTCACGAAGTGCTCAGATCCGTGCAGGCAGTCAGTGAGTGAGAAAAAAGGCACGACGCCATGTAAGGTCATCAAAATACAGATCAAATAGTGCAGTTCTAAAGCGAAGTATAGTGATCACTTCTACTGCCCAAACACTGGTAACGTGGCTTCGAGATGCACTCAGGTCTATGCAAATGTTACAGGCAAATATACAGCTTCAGCTTTCCGGTTTAGCCTCGTCGTGTTTGGAAGCTCTTTAAAGTTTCGGCGTCCCGTGTAGCAGCCACGTTGCAGGTTAATACAAGGGTAGCAAGGTTAGTGGACATATATATTGAAGATGGCAGGTACAGTGACAGCTGCAACGCACTAGGCCGCTAAAAGCTGCAAAGCAGATCAGTGGCAATCATAGTGAGAGATGGGAAGTGAAAAATTTACCGTTGAAATTTCAAAGTGACTGATACTAATCTAATACAGCCGACGAATTCGTTCTTGGTGATGCAATGTGGTGTCATTGTAATTTGACTCTTACGATTAATAAGGATAACAAAGACACATAAAAGGTAAAGCAGTCCTGTTACAGGCCCAGAAGGGCCCAGAGGGATCCAGGATGTTAAGGTTCCCAGATTTAGTGACAACGGCACAGGATGGTGGTAGGTTGTCAGCCTTACGCACCGGCCGCCTTTACCCCCAGGAAATACTCCTGGTACTCATTTCTGTTAGAGGCGGAGTCGACTCCAGGGCCATAGTGCGATCGGAAGTATTTGATGTCAATGAAAAATCCACTTACATCAACTGGGATCGAACCAGCGACCTTCCGATTTGTAACACAGCACCTTAACCACTGTGCCACCGCGGTCCCATAACAAAGACACAAAAATGATAAAAATCCTTCGTCTGGTGTTTGACTCCACTGTAACTCTAATCCTAAGTAAGGAGAAGGAGGAGGAGGAGGAGGAGGAGGAGGAGAGAGAGAGAGAGAGAGAGAGAAGTGTACGTCACACACAACAGTGTAGCAGACAGCTGTACCAAAAGCAGAAATTGCAGTACAGTCCAGGATCAAAATGTTGTCAAGCGAAGTACATCTAATTACTCAAGGGTTCTTCTTATTTTCGACCTTTTCCGTCATGTTTCAAAGAAGTACTGCGTTTCGGAAGGCGGCTCTGATTCAGTCTTCAGGTAAAGGAAAGCATTTTATCTGTTGAACCCCTCAGAAAGATGTGTTCCACGTTTCTGAGCACCACAGGGATCGGCCAGACGAGGTGCTTAACTGCAGATGGAAGCAGAAAAGGCTCTCGAAACGCAGTACTACATTGAAGGTTGGACAATGGATAAAGCCCAAAGCAAGAAGGTCATTTCTGTACGTCATAAACCATCGTCAGAGCCCTATAGATTTGAAAGCACATCGAGATTTTGAGAATAATGGCGTGAAGTGAAGCGCCTAAGTTTTGAAAAATAGCAGTTACTCAGTGAAGAAACGCGCCGGCCTTTGAGACACGAAAATTTCATTACCGATACACAAAAGCCTGTATTAATTATATATACTGTCTGCTTTAATACTAAGAACGCTGCTGTTTGACAACAGCCTCTGTTTATCGGTTTCGCACGATCCTCAGAACATGGATTACATGCCTAAAGCGTATTAAGGGACTGACTTTGGTAATGGAGAAACGGTTTTTTTGCGACACGGGTACTGAATTTTTAAACATGAGCACGATGGTTAAAATGGTTAAGACACTGTGGTTACAGTATATTAGTACCACATGCTTTAAATCCCGCACTTTAAAAGGCAACTTTTAGTACTGTTGAACGAATAAAGAGCAATAATTACTTAAACACCATCAATCGATTTGTGCGTCTAGTGGCGATTCAGGACTGTTGTGTGTGAGGCAGAACCTTACTTATCACTTATACTTACTCTATGCTTCAGTATGTTACATGAAGACTATATCATAAAAAACGTGACTCTTTGTGGAGTGTAGTTTAGCAAATTCTGGATGCAATAAACACTAGTTCTGTCAGTCCTTTGTTTGGGCGCTGAAAGTGGAATTCTGATACGTGGCACAGCGTTAGGTGATAGTATTAAATCCTGGTAAGTGGTACGTTAGCTGATAACATTAAATCCTCTTAAGTGGTAAAACGTAAGCTGATAATACTAAATCCTGAAAAGTGGTACAACGTTCGCTGATAGTATTATCCTGATACGTGATAAGAGGTTAACTGATAGTATTAAAACCAATGTGGTCAGTAAAATGTCAGCAATTGATATGGGCGAATGAGTACACGAACAGAAACTTTGTGACTCACGCAAGTCAGCTGAAGGCAAAATGATTGTGAGTGTGTATGCAAAGAAACTACATACAGACATATTGAACCGACAAAACCGTCAAAATGCAGCATTACGAAAAATTCCAATTTAAGTTAAAACTTTAGTTCACACATTCACGTGTTTCGTCACCTTAATTTTAATGACACCCAACGTCAATTTCATACGAGGATGTGCCTTGAAAGTTTCATTACTTCAAAAAATACAAGCACTACTTTGGAAAATAGAATTTGTTAAAAAAAACCTCCACTTGGAAGGCTGAGATTGAAAATACGAGGATAAGATAGAACTGGCTCAGGAAAAGTTGCAACGACGGATTTTGATGTTAGAAACGTTGAACTTTCTGGTTACACCATTGCACTCATAATACAAATTCTTAAGCTCCTTATTACAATATAATTTTCTGCATAGTCTTGTTAAATTATCCATTTTAGGTGCCAAAAAAACATTATTCCTCACAGGTGAATTTTCAGACAGTCTCTGTTTATCATTTCCCTCTCCCTTTGCTCGCTGTACGTAACAACACAACTTGTTATCCACGCAATATAGGTGAGTACTTTTGGAGTGCCAAAGCACTAGTACTGTGTTCCGAGCCCTTCCGTTACAAACGTACGCTATCGTCAGTCACGGGTGAGGCAGGACAACTTTACGCGCCCGTTTATATGAAGTCTTACGCAGAGTTATTAAATTACAACGTCGCTTTGGCAAGAAATTTCTACGTGTAGTGGCACGCATTTCACAGAAAACACATTTGTAAACAATCCCCTGCCTACCGGTTTGGGATAAAAACTGTGCTGTTACCATGGATACCACCACCACCACAAACACCACCACCACCACAACAACAACAACAACAACAACAACAACAACAACAACAACAACAACAACAACAACCACAACCACCACCACCATCACCACCATTATTATTATTATTATTACTTGACGATGTCTAGTGCAGAGAATAAAATTATTTCCAAAATATGGAACATTTTAAAAATCTTGTAAGTATTCAGACAAATAATAGCCATGGACTTGCATTCAAAGGTGTGTGGTTCCAAGCTCTGTGTACTACCTCGACGAAACTGTCTCGCAGCTTTAACCACTCGGTTTAATATCTTGTTACATCTTGAAGTTTAAGTACGCATGTTACGCGTAACCGTGATATGAAAATTGTCCCCCAGGGACTATAATGTATAAGAGTGGAAAAATGGGAAGGTTAATGGTGGAAACCTGGATGGAGTGGGAAATGTAACACGTCAATATTGGTCAAAACAACTCAACATCAACAACTTTCAGAGTTCTGGGAAGCCACCTACATTTATACCAGGACAATTAACTTGATAGAAAAACAATATAAAGTAAGCAGAGGTGTTGGTTAGGTGTGACTTTAAATGATTTAGGCAAAGGCTGGTACTCAAACAGGGACTCAAGAATTGCAGTTTATTTGCGTCATCTGCTTCTCCTGTTAATAATTACTGCCAACAACTCTACAGCTAACAAATGCAAGGAGAGTTCAGCAAGCATTACGGTTTATACAGGCCTATAAGGATATTTGTCTGTATATTTTCCACTGGTTCTTGCTCTCTCGTTCAATCATGCGAACATTTCGTTTGCCTTCGCAATACGGTGCCCTGGCACTTGCTAACCAATCAATACCACCATCCTTCCCCCCTTTCTCCACCGGTCTGCGAATTGTAAACAAGCATCCTGTAAACGACACACCTATTAGCAATTGTTTGCTCTCTCCTATTTGTATCCTTTGAGAGAGATGGTAACCGGGTCCAGAATCTGACATGCAGCTGAGTTTGATGTCTGATGTCTATGTTGAAGCAAATGTTGGGCTTAGTGTCTACTTTGGTGTGACAACGTTGATACTGAGTGATAGAAAGGGAAACAGATAAGTGAAGAAAATAAAACCGACATACAAAGCAAGACTGATAATAAGTGAAAGGGAAACAGATGGATGCATCAACTAAAACAGACATAAACCAAGACAATACAAAACAAAGCTTAAAAGAAAAAGAAAGTCGAAGCCATAGAAACACAAGCAAAAAGAAAAACTACAGGAAAGCAACCTGAAAGGTAGAAAGATTGAACTCTTCTGTATGTTTGTGACAGCTGAATGAGTAATACTGAGAGCCTAACAGGGAACATCCAAAGGTAACAAGAAATTTCCCCCGTAATATTGCCGCTATGTAAGGTAGCCAAGTATGTTAAAGTGACATACGATAATTTTGGTATGCTTAGTGAAAACGATTCGAATTACTATCGCCAGTCTATATGTATGTTTTACTTAAACTGGTAAAATTAATATTCTTAATTTCTATTTCTACAGCACGAACTGCTGTAAGTTGTGTTATTGAAGGGAAAACAACCACATTATGGGCGAAGAAAAATATCTTCAATTTTTCCAATATGCAAGATATAGAAACAGAAATAAGGAATCCAGAGGAGACGACTTACACAAAGCTGAAATTAGAATAGACACATACGAAGTCAATCAAAGTTAGACGAGAGGAAAAAGCTGAACTAAGAAAATCCAATAAGTTCTTATGCGTTCAACGAGGGGATTATTCAGACTGCAGTCCTCTGTGTTGTGACAGGGTGTAGTGTTTTGAGTTGACATGGACATTTCAGAGAAACATGCTGACTTCATCTCCAGGTTTGATGAAATCTTTGTCCAAGATGGAGACGGTACGTTCCTCTGAAGTGTCGGCAGGAAGGTACAACACTACATTATATCCAAAAGACGCATGAGGTCAAGTAAACAGAAAACCATAAACAGGCCAAAGGAAATGGCACATATTCATTGAGGAGGAAGGTGAAATGGAAGAACACAAAAAATATACACAAAAAAGTGCACTGATAACGACCGAATTAAGGAAAGTACTGCAGCTAAAAGGGACGAAATAACAGAGGATACGGAGTGACAAAATGTCAGTAGCAGCTCAATGTCTGTGCGACGCACCTAGTTCTGCAGCTTCACAAAATGAATCTGCTGTACCAGAAACGGTGTTTAACTTTAAATCAGAGTGGTTACAACAGGCATCGTCTGCTTTAATTGCAAAACGTCCAGCATCCTGGCGACACGGCTTATTTACGTACTGTATAATATTCTAACAATAAACAGCGCCTTTTCCAATTGTAAAGCATTCAGCGCTTGTTCCTTTTAATGGCGACATGTATTATGTGTGCGATAAGACCGGAATTCTTAAATAATATTTATATGAACGTCGGGATTCCCTTTTCCACCCAATCACTTGGGCCTGTAGTAGACACTGTTCATGTCCTGGACAACATCCGACGACCTGGTATGTATCCATTCACTATTCTCACCTTTTTTCAGGCTTCAAAGACAACGTGGTGGGTGTGTTTTGCCGAAGTCATGTTAATGGTGCACAAAAAATGGCTCCACATCTTCATCTGGTGTGCTATTCACTGACGTGAGTGTTTAAACTGTATCTGTCTCTAAGAAGTGTCGAAACTTGGTGGAGGTCATTGTGCCAGACGTACAACATTTCTTTTGGAGGCAGTGTCTTAGAGAGAAGAGTATTAACGTGCGGAGAAGGGGACACGGCTTCGTAAGGCAGGTTTCTTTACGTACGTTGTGTATATATAGGGAGGTAATTGTAGGAGTTTGTTTCGGTGAAGGTGCTTATCGAATATCAAAAGCATCAATGCTGTACACAAGAAGTAGGTTGTACTGAGTCAGATCAATGTGGTCCGTCTCTGTACTGCACAGGAACCACGTTTAATGTTTCAGAGTAATTTGACGTTCAGGTGACCGTGCATCGTGATAAATTCTTGTAATAAAATGTCATAAAAGCTTGCTGACAGCTTGCGAGTAGGATCCGTCCTGATTCTGCTCGCAAGCTGTCAGCAAAACTGTATGACATACACCACTGCTGTGTGTACAGTGAAAAACTCCTGATGATGGACAGAGGAACTGTCCGAAACACCTAGAGTTTTATTTCAAAATAAATTTGAGAAATTAGTGCATCTGGTTGATTTTATTATAAGAATGTTTTAGCGTAAATTGTTTTAGAGCTTCGTCTAGTTCATATTCTAAAGAATTCGTGTAGATAAACGAAAAACTGGTAGATCTTCGTATGGCGGGCGTATTGTGCCGGAAGTAACATTAATGTCTTCCACGAAGTACTGCCAGAGTTTCATGTGGCTGGTGTACATCTTATGTTGCACAAAGAGTGATCTTAGTGAATGAAAGTCACAAAGGCATTTGTACTTTGTACCGGAAGTAATGGTAATATTGTACCGGAAGTCGCGTGTGCGCGCGTGTGAGTGTGTGTGTGTAGGCGGGGGTGGTTTGGTCTCAACTTGCGTCGGGGTTTGGATCGATAGCCGCTCGGTGCTGCCCTCTGAAGGATCCATCTCTCGAGCGGGTGTGTGGGTTCTAAGCGGGCTTCCCCCGGACCCCAGCAGAGTACCTCATTTTAGGAATATGACGGATCAGATGCCACAGTTGTAATTGTGTTCCTGTTGTGGCTGCACTGTATTAACACTGCATTTGGTACTTAGATATTTTTCGTACTCCGTGAACAGGGAATATAGGAAAATACGAAAGATTATTCGCATGGCTTTAGCACACTTACAAAAGGAAATGGCTTAATGCTGCAATAAATTAAACTGGATCTTGCCTCTTCCGTAGACGGGCCCAAAAAAAATTCGTATGTCGAAACACCGATTTACTGAATTATTCAAAGTAAACAATTTAATTGTGCTGGGATTCAGAAAAAACGAGGCTGGAACGCCCACATAAGCAGTCACAAGACACACTACGAATATCCTCTTGAAAGATAATATAAAAATGTATAAAAATTTGGATTAAATATATTATTCCCACATAAACGTAAATTTGTAACAAAACGGAAAAAAGGCGCGAAGATTTTGATACATTTTCATATAAACGGATTTGCCCAATACCTAGGTAAATGTGATATGTGCCACTACCAAGCACGGTATGGTTGAGCAAGAGTGTGAATGAACATTGAAAAAAGAAATATTGCACAACCTCTACTTCGTGTTTGAGAGGTGCTTCCTGAGGAAGATCACGAGGGTCGCAGCACGAACAATTTGTGAATGGTTTTAATGAAACTCATTACTAATACTACCGTTAGATGACAATCAAGCATTGCTGGATAGTGAGCCTATATATTCATGTTTATTATTATTATTATTATTATTAATATTAGTTCTGCTGCGTTTTTTTTGTCTTACGTTTTATGTGTTTTGAACACGGAGACTTGTTCACTGACATTATAAAAGGTAAAGTCCTTAATGCAGAATGCAACATTAACGACGACCTTCTTTGTAGTTTACGCTTACTTATGCCCTGTCAATAAAAGCTGATTAACTGTCTATGATATCTAAATTAAAAGTCTACTTGTTGCCTTTAGTAATAAGAAACACGTTACGAGTAATTATGGTTTAAAATTTGAATTGTTCTACACCATTCATAATTATTCCATTCTGCATTAACACACATCAGCCAGAGGATTCAAACCCTGATACTACGTCACAGACGATTAAAATGAAAAGGTTTTCTTGTTTCTTTGAAAAGGATGCGAGACGACAAGCGCGGACTGAAGGAAACTGAGGACCGTAAATGCAGAACTCTCTTACTCATGATTTCAAACGAAGTAGCTTCGATATTAATGTTATTTTTAAAATACTGGTGTGTCCAAAATTATGTTCAGTTTGCGTATAAAGTAAGGTCATATTTGAATTAATACATGATGAGACTCCCTGTCTGCTTGGTAGGTAGGGATATTGGTTCTTTCGGTACTTAATGATACAATTTTAAGAACTGACACTACGGAGCAGAGTCATTCTTGAAAAAGAAATGTTTCCTCAACTGGCCAAGAAATTTCCCGTATTCTATAGAACTCGATGGTTCATTACAGTTGAACAAAACCCGCAACTTGAACCTACATGAGCCAAATTACTCCTGTCCACGCCCTCCCATCGCATCTTCTATGATGCATTTAAATATTTTATCCTCAAGATCTTGCAAGTCTCTCTTTTTTTGGGGTGTCCCGACCAAAGCCCTACTTGCGTTTATCTTCTCCGCATGCACGCCATTTGCCCAGCTAATCTCGCAATCCCCCTTCATTTGTTCAACCAATTACAAATTATTAATCCAATCTATATATAATTATTTTCCCCAGTGTCTTGCTACTTCCTTCTTCTTAGATCCAAATATCTTCCTCAGATCAGTACTTTCGAAAGCCCTTCGCCTATTTGCTTCTGTCTAATGCGACAGACCAAGAGCACGCCAATATACAGCAAAAAGGAAAATTATATTTTTAAATATTTTAAACTCTAAACACTAAACACTGGCAGACAGCACCTCCTGTATTTATTTGCTCTTAATTTCTGTCATAAAAGCAATTTCGATATGCCTGTTTCCAAATATATTACCTACGGATAGACGGTCTTCATGTTATGATTCTGTCATGCATTTCGTTCACAAGACGCAAACATACGTCTACACACAGTTTTCTCAGCATTTACTTGTAGACCAACGTCCTTACAACCGACTAATAAAGCTGCTATGTCTTTCGTCAAATAAATTAGCGTTATCAGCTGTCATTTTAACTACACAGTTTGTGTGAGGCCGGATAAGATGGGAAGTAGGTTGAAATTTGGATGGAAGCGTCCGATGCTTGCTTCCAGGTACTAGCAAAAATGAAAAAGACCACAAAAACCTGAACTAGGACTGCAGATTCTGACTGCGAGAACTGAACCACTGACTTCCTCAATGCAGAGCCAATGAGTTGTTACTATAAAGCTAGACCGCTGAAGGCGCTGGAACTGCAGTGATATATCAATCGCATGTGTTGGACGCGGCAAGCTATAACAGCCGCTCATGCGCAGCATTGCTCACGTGCAAGATGCTATCTTGAGTGCAGAAACTTGCCGACAAGTGGAGGAGGCATCATCTGCTCCGAAAAAAAGACGGCAGTTAGTAAAGGTTCCGCGGGGAATAACTGCAGTGTGGAGTTTAATTTGCGCCAATGAAACTGAATTTAACGCTCGTTACCGGTGAGGGGCCTAATGTCTTCACCACAGAGCGTGGTCATCTGCACAATTAGGCTTCGTATGGTTCTTGTTAATACTATTCATATTACTATTATATTATTAATGCCGATTCCACTGGACGCGCGGTCTAAGGCGTGGGTCTTTGGCCGCTGGCTTGCTGAGATTGTGGGTTCGAATTCAGGCCGGGAACTCACGTTTAGGAAGCATCCGACGGTGACAGTTACGCCAAACGGTTTTAAAGTAAAACTGTTTTGACCGGAGCAAAGACGATTTACACATTATTTAAAAACATTCTCGATTACAGGGTTTTCCAGAATGCTAGGCCTTGTAGTTTTATGGACGGATATCGATGTTTTCGAGCCATATGATGCTTCCATCTTGAAAAAAGTAGCGGAAACTGTTCTCTCTGAGACTTTGGTACCATTATACAAAACCCGCATGCCGTCACACGCCAGAAGGCCGTAAACTTGATGCAGCCGTAACAGAGCCTAACCACACATTCTCTCTAAATTATATTCGATTTGACCTCGCAAATATTATGAAATGGAGGCAAGCCTTGTTACGGACACAGAAGTCACTGCTTAGCACACAGTGATTCACACTGCCTTAAGACGGTAATCTAAAGCCAGCGGTTTGGTGTGAAGCTCCTCAGGCAAACAAACACTGTAATAAGGTTTCACCTGCTGCACGGAGTACTTATGCCAAACGGTAATAGAGTTTCCATTAAGCGGTTGGTAAAAGGCCTACAGAGTTGTGACCATTAGGCCATACCATGTCTCCCTACTTTGTAAGACTTCGTACTCACTAAGTTCCTGCACCGAATTGACTGCAGAGCTCTGACGCACTGTGGGAGAATATTATCTCTTATCAGAAGCTAACGCAATATAGCTACGTACTTGTCCCCTTAGCAACACTGTAACAAATGACCATTATATTAGTGGGCCACGCATGCACAACATACCAACAAGGCAGCAGCTAAAGAAACAGCTGCTCCTGACACGTCTCTTCTTCAGAACTTACAGTTGAGAAATCCGGCGCCTTTATCTAGACCACACCTCGAGCCTATCCTCAGCCAGATAAATACGGGTTGAAAACAAAAGGGCCTATTTCGTCGAGATACACTTTAACCTACGTTCTTATCTCCTAAACTCTTTGCTCCACTTCAGTTTACAGACGAAACTTTGAACAATGTCTCACTACATGCGTTCTGCATACTCCGTCAGCACCACATGTCCCTTTATACGTATGTATTTGTCGAACGCTTCCGTCTATATGACATTCCTGAGTAGGTAATATTTGACAAACTCATGTTAAAGTTGTCACAAAAACTGTTACATGATATCTACATTTATAAAGTCGTAGATTTTAGGAAAACATTAAACTTAGATTTTAGAGTTTTTAAACCCTTAGACTGATCTTATGATGACGATTCAACATCGAAACATGTTGATAAAGTGATTGAAAAGTTATTTTATTACTAACAAATTTGTGTTGATGGTGGTAAAGTAATACTGACTTATTACTATACAACACAACAGAATACCAAACATCAAAATAAATCTCTCCTAGCCACATACTTTCGCCAATATCCTCTTCTCAAAAACTGTCAATGAATGTTTTTTTAGATAGAGTGAAACAGCTGCAACGCCAACATAAAATAAGAGATATGATGACATTGGTAGTTTTGTATAGTTTAGAGGTAAGTGGTTTATGTTTTATGCGGCGCTTATAAAATACCCTTTCATTTAGTCAATTTCTGGACGTAACTTCACAACACAATAAATTAATGGGTCTTAAACTGAAATTGTAAGTGAAAATTTTCAGGATGCCTGATGGACACACAAGCACTGGTAACTTGCAATTAACAATTTACAGGCCAGTTCCCTTTAGGCATGCAGTTCG
>Ga0131853_10012392_pt1 | contig 15619 bp, 8 predicted proteins | sample TergutLab28metaG_FD_92764 | JGI IMG/M metagenome (GOLD analysis project Ga0131853, IMG submission 92764) | Labiotermes labralis P1 segment gut microbial communities from Petit-Saut dam, French Guiana - Lab288 P1 (version 2) (version 2) | ecosystem: Host-associated > Arthropoda: Insects >...
AATTGTCCAACAAGATGCGACTTATTCAGTTTATTACATTTCTGTAGGCAGCTCTACATGTTTCGGGTGTTGACACCCATCATCAGGAGCTCGTACAACTGTAATTACAGCTTCTGGTAGTAGATCCGGGTAATCAATACCAGAAGCTGTAATTACAGTTGTACGAGCTCCTGATGATGGGTGTCAACACCCGAAACATGTAGAGCTGCCTACAGAAATGTAATAAACTGAATACAGTCGTATCTTGTTGGACAATTATTCAATTTTATTCACGATGCACGGACCCGTGAATATAAAATGAAGTAAACATTTCGTTACCATTGAATTCTCTCAATATTGAATGCTTATTAAGTGGGAAAATAGTTCTACACTCCTACTCAATCCACCTGCTGCACCAGGGGTGAACAGCTAGACGAGCTTCGGGAACCTGCACTTCTGGAGGAAGCTTAGGCGAGAGCCATGCATGAATAAAATACAAGTACTTTTCCTTATTTCATGGCCAATTTCTGTTTCTCGAACTGCAGTAGGTTCGTTTCAGTTAGCTATGAGTCTTCTTTCTATATAATGTCTTTTATAACACCATTCACCATCAGCTTCTTATGCATGTAGACTACTTGAATATTTTTAATGTTACACCGTGCATGCTGCCACAACACCTACTTTGTACAACGAAATTCATCTGTGACTATTTGTATTGTGACTTTAGCAAGGAATATATAGCTCCCTGATGATGGTCTTAGGACCGAAACATGTCGGAGCGTTTTTAATGTTTTAATTTGTAAATTTTATATATGTGCAGTGGTTTGGTGTAATAATTGAGTACTTGAATATTATTTTCGAACCTTCTCGCACGAGCAACATTGTGACGAGAGTGACCCGCATGTGGATTGCGACCCTCGTTTTTGGTTCCCTGTCCTATATTTATAGTGGTACTTCTAAGCTCCTGCTACGGGCTGGTAGGTCCGGGATCGAATTCCGGTTGGGGCGAGATTTTCCGCACCCGTCCAGACCTGCGCTGGGCGTCACCCAGCCTCCTATACAATGGGTACCGGTTCTTTCCCGGGGGTAAAACGGCCGGAACGTTGCGTTGACCACCCACCCCCATCTAGCGCCGAGGTTGAAGGAAGAGTAACGTTATACATCTGCTCACCATCTGGGCCTTCGTGGCCTGTTCTAAGGTGAACTTTACCTTTAGCTTTTACTTCTAAGCCCCCTTAATCAAAAACGTGATTGTAAAGAAAGTTTTGTCATTTCAGATCTGCTGTACACAGTTTCGCGTTTTCCTCATCCCACTAATGACATAAAATAACGCAATAAACAAAACTCTGGATGGAGGAGCCATGTTTGCTGCGAAGTTAGATGGGATATTGGGGTCTTTAGAATAGCCTGGCGTCCCTCTTGGAGTACGCCTCTGGCTGTCTGGTGGTCGCGGCCCACTGTTTGGTAACCGAGGTCACAAATCTGTACTCCTCAGAATACGATTCCAGTGCTATACGCGGCATGTAAAACGTACCTTGTGTATTATTTGCAGGAAAGAGTGAATTGTGTTCATAATTCAAGATACGAATTTTGGAGGCAGGACGCGGAGAACTACTTAATATTTAAGTTGATGGAGAAATCTCAAACCATGGGTCGGTTAAGAGAAGCAACATGACCAAAAGCCATTCCAAGTGGTGTATTGCAGAGCCAGCATAAAGCCGCATTTTCCGTTATTTCTTCTGTCCAGGCGACTTTATAGTGTAATCTATATCGATTCTGCGATCCAGGCAACTCGTAACTTTCCGACCGTGTTCACAGACTGAATTTGGCTTGTGCCTCCACAAAACCAGTACCTGACTTCACCAAGACCTTTTGGATCTGCACGCTACTTGTCTCCCTTTCTGCGTCCCTCTTTCCTAGTACACGACCCTGCAGTTAATATACCAAATCAAGTACGAGTAATTCCCAAACCTACGTGTCTATACGTAGAAATTGGCTTTGCAGAAGTAATAAATATTATTTCTGTTACTGATGGTCAGTAATGTAATAACTATCTGTATCTGTGCGAATAATTCTCATTTATAAAGAGTAAAATATTTACTCAATTATTACACCAACCACTGCACATATATCAAATTTATAAAATTTACACATTAAAACATTAAAAACGCTCCGATATGTTTCGGTCCTAAGACCATAATCAGGGAGCTATATATTCCTTGCTAAAGTCACACTAGAAATAGTCACTGATTAATTTCGTTGTACAAGTTGGGTGTTGTGGCAGCATGCCGTGTTGTGTAATGTTATGTTGGGAAGAGTGCCCTGCTACATAACATTACACAACACGGCATGCTGCCACAACATCCAACTTGTACAACGAAATTAATCTGTGACTATTTCTAGTGTGACTTCAGCAAGGAATATATAGCTCCCTGATAATGGTCTTAGGAATGAAACATGTCGGAGAATTTTAATGTTTAAAATTTTATAAATTTTTATATGTGCAGTGGTTGGTGTAATAATTGAGTAACTCTACAACATGCTCGGTGTAACAATAAAAATAGTAAAATGTTTAATCAACAAAAAATTACAGCATCGTAATTAACAATAACAATTTTACTTACTAAAGCTTCATGCTAGGTAATTTCTTTCGGACATCAAACGGATCAAACAAGGAACATCTCGTTTAAATTGGCGGTGCTGCCCACACGGGATGCCAAGGGAATCTAACATACATCCCTTGGCCTCCAGTGGTGGCAGCACTGATTTTAATGTTAAATTTTTTTTTTTTAGTTTTTGAGAAGTGTTTAATTAAAAAATGGCATTGCCGTCAATGCTGAATGGTAGGCGTTCTAGAAACATCTATGTTGAAAAGATCCATTCAGTACTTCAGCATATCATGATGTCGCAAATAAATGTTTACTTTTTATATATTATGTATATATAATATATATGATAACCCTTTTACATAACACACACGTTCCTAGACCGAAACTACATAACTGACATCAGAGCACAAACGTAAAGCAATTTACATCCGCGGATTGCTAGATGTCTGACCACAACCTATCATTTTAACGATTTTACAATTATATTTTTCTACAGCAATAAGCCATCACATTCTTATGAATATTTTGCTAAATATTTGATCCTTGTAAATAACCAACTTGACGCGCAATTTTTCGTGTATGTTTATTTCTATTCTCTGCACGTTTCGGGCAGCCATGTTGCCCATCATCAGGAGAATTATTGTATCAATGCGACACCTCGTTTATGTCACTCTGTGCAGATGACCGTCCGGTATGCAGGAGCATATGCTCCTGCATACCAGACGGTCATCTACACAGAGTGACATAAATCAGACCAGACCAGGAGGCACGGTCAACAAAATATAAAATTTTGATAAACATCTTTATGACAGTATTACAAATTATATATATATGACAATTTTTATATCTCAGTCTTGAATAATATTACTTTTGTACATTACACCTTCTTGTAAATGTAGTTGACTCTGATGACGGCATAGTTAAAAGCCGAAACATGTAGTTGTTCTTCCTGTAACTAGCACAAGTTGTGTTCGACGGATTCTTACTAGTTTTTTTGGTGCTTTCGCAAAATTGTGTTCAGCGGCTGTTACTTGCGTCATGTCAGTTCACTTGTCCGTTCGTCCGCACGGAACAGTTCGGCTCACATTGGACGAATTTTTACGAAATTGTGTACCGGCGTGCTGATAAGTCCTTAGTCCGACCTACTTCCCGATGTCGTAGGACGGAATCGATAGTGTCGTTGGAAGCTAATGTACTGCTCAGATCAAATGATATATGCCTCTGACAGACTCTCAAGAACCTTTAGAGGGATGAAAGGCAACTTTTGTATTTAATTTTCACGTAATAATTAACAATTCGGGCTAAGGACTTATCAGCACCCCTGTATTTGAGTATTTTTATAATGTCTGTCGTGAGAATTCAATTTGCACTGATTTCTCACACTAATAACAGGTATTTCCATGAAGACCAATATGCATGTATGGTATTTCGCTCATTTGTTATTAGAATGAAATATGTCTGAGACAGAAGTTGTAAAGAAAATCAAAACACGCATTTTGTTTTCCATGACTTTTTTTTTTTCGAAAACCGTGCCGTTTATGAGGTAATGTGGAATAATATTGTAGAGCCGGACAGGTCACAGATGACAATATAACTCGGGGCATGAACATTGCATGCTGGATACCTTAGGCTACGAACACACACTCAGAATATGTAATACGTACTGCTTTTCCATTGCAACAATGGTTGTACGAACTCGCCTCATTGTTACGTTATAATTACATTGCCTATATTGTTGATAACCAACAATGCTGAATGAGTCACTTTAAGACAAAAATAAGATGTTTGCTGACAGGCATGGCGCCTAGGCGCTCTTTTAGGCTTCCGTCGCGATGTAGATGAGAACTGTGCTCGTCTGAGTTGTTCCGCAGCGAGTAGTGGTAATTACTTACCGAAATTTCGGCAACCCATTGGTAATAATTTATGATATGTTGTCCCCGAAACGTCGGTAAGAAATTACCACTACTCGCTGCGCAATAACCCAGATAAGCGCAGTTCTCAGGGCCGCATACCTCGTGGTAGGGGTGGGAATTGGTGTAATGTTGACCGGCAGGGAAAAAAACCCAAGTACCCTCGAGACGATATCCTATTTGAGTGTTACTTGGTAAACCATAAATCTCTCTTGTATGATTTAACCTTTGAGTCCCCACGGTGTGAAATCGACTCTAAACACCAGAGCTATGGAGCGTTTTTTTTTTTAAAAAAAACCTTATCTTCTAATTGCCATTCCGCTGTTTGTTATTGTGTTTGTTACTGTCCCGGGCTGCCCAGCATTTGCTGAACCGGATATCAGAAAGGCGACGCGCTTTATATCCACTCCTGTGAGGATACTTTCCATTAGTGAATTGTGTGGTCGTTATGTTCAGAAATCTGCAATTTTTTTTGCCGTTCCATATATATATACTCATTAGGATCTGCCATGTATGAATTTATCTTCATTGCTGCCTCAACCCATACACTATGTAATGTACATGCCACTTAGATTGACCCCAATTTCGTCTGCTCTGCTTACTTACTCAAAAGCTTTCTTGCTCATTCAATGGAGCAGGAGTCCTTCTTAAGAAGCTAACCAGTTCCGAACTATTCAAGAAATTCCTCGCATTTCATGCAACCCGAAGTTTCACAACCGCGTTCACAAGTGTCCGCCACCTGTCCATATCCAGAGCCAGATCAACACAGTAAATTTCGTCTCCTGTACACATATTTATTGTGCACAATTACCCATTATTTATTTATTTATTTATATATATTTATTTATTTACTTATTTATTTAGTTATATATATTTATTTACTTGTTTATTTATTTATTTATTGTTTGTTTATTTATTTATAGATTTCTTTCGTTTTCGTTTTACATCCATGCTTGTGTGTCAGATCATTTTTGGTCCTTCTCTCCTTTTTTTTCTTCTTTATTCGTCAAATCACTATTCTTCCTTTTCTTTTACTTCTTGTTCTTGCATTTCTTCTTTTTTTCTCTTCATATCTTTCACTCTCCTTCATTATATCATAATCATATAGAATTACTACCATGAATCGCCTTACCCCCTCCTCCACATCATGTCACGTCCCTCTCCTTCATTATGTTTTAATGAGACAGTAGGCCTATTATTTCGATACATTCCCCCACCTTCTCTATTTCCTCCTTTTTTTGTTATGTCCTAATGAGACAGTATTTCTTCTATGTATCGCCGTGGCCTTGCACAGTCTTCATTTACCGTGCGTGACGTAACTCAGAATGCCATTAAAGTTATCCGGTAACGTATCTGGAGCACAAAATAAGTGCCACGGAAAACGAGGGGTGGGGTGGCGTCGCCTGTACGTGCATATAAACTTGCTTAGGTCGTTAGACCTGGGGATTAAAGTACTTTGATAGGATGTACAAGCTTAAGTGTTACTTTACGGAAGTTAAAATTTACACTGACGGCGGTGTGTATTTTGTGTTACATCACATGAAAACGTATGTGGGGGGGAGCACAACCACGTGACATAGTTTCACTTAATTAACTCCATATATTGGTGTTATGGCAGTTCGCGTTGAAGATTTTCTGAATTGTGTGTTAACCACACATTGCGGAAGACCCTATTAAGTACCATATTGCACCACTGCCATCAGCTTGTAGGATTATATATATATATATATATATATGTATATAAAGTAAAGGTAAAGTGATCCCGTTACAGGCCCAGTGTGGCCCAGAGGGTGGATAGAGGTATAGCTCTACTCTTCCATAACCGCGGCACTAGGAGGTGAGTGGTCAGCAGCACGCCCCGGACGCAATTTACCCCCGGGAAAGACCCGGTACCCGTTTTACAGGAGGCTGGGTGGGCCCCAGGGCCGGTCTGGACGGACGGAAAATCTCGTCCACACCGAGATTCAATTCCGGACCGTCCAGCCCGTAGTCAGTCGCTATACTGACTGAGCTACCTGGCCCACACACACACACACACACACACACACACACACACACATATATATATATATATATATATATATATACATAATATTCACGGAATAAATACAAGCCTCTTTAATAGACGGTTTGGAGAAAGTTTCGTAGTACCGTATTACGCGAATATTCAATTTACTTTCAGTTTCAGGGACCACAGAAATATTCTAATTATCTCATTCATTTTTGGTTTACTAAATTTTAAAGGGGAATAGTTTATGGAGTCACGTGTTTTTAAACAATAAACGTTATCCATTATGTCAGGATCATTCGTACGTTCTATGGGGACTGGACTGGCTGTATTATGCCTATTACGAAGGTGTCATAAAACGAATGTTAGAGATAAAGCGGAATATATTGGGGGTAATGATATATGGGCCCAAAGGTACCACGGCATAAGGCATCCTCAGGTTTCAGATGGAAATGAAGACCTCCTGACACGGAAAATATCTCCAAATGTATTGGATAAACAGTCGCGAACAGCCGATAGGGGATGATCCTTCAGTTTGGGTGTTTGGCGAGGGGATAACATCCCATCACCTTAAAAACTGAACATGTTACGGAAAGGTACGGAGATCCTCGGACCTTGACAGAACCTCTAGTGGGTGTGAAACTTGGTGTGTCACGTTGAGGGAGAAACGTAGGCTAAGGGTGTTCGAAAATGGGGTGGTGAGGAACATAATTGGACCTAAGAGGGGCGAGGTAACAGGAGACTTGTGGAGAATGTACACTGAAGAGCTTTATAATACGTACTCCTCGCCATATATTACTGGAACTTCTCAAATAGGACTCTGTTGCATGGAGTTAGATATTGAGAGTGTCATTGAAAGGCATCATATGCATTCTGAATATAATGATGGGTATGTTACATAGAAAATTTAAAATAAGTTCGTGTTTTACTGCTCTGTACTTTGTTTTCTGCGAAGGCGAATCACTTTCTAATGTCTCACATTAAGATAAAATTAAATTTGAAATCAATCAAGATGTTGGGTGACGAGCGAGCAGACAGTTGGGCCGCAACAGCCGGCTGCCACTCTGAAAGTTCCTCGCATTTTAGCGTTAAAAATATAGTGACATCTCCTAAATGCTAACAACTAATAAACAGACATGTTATTATTCTTGTCACGTCATTTATTACTGTGTATTTATTCCTGTTAGACCTTCCTTCTCTATCGATATTTTGTCATTCAAATATAATATGTGTGTGTGTGTGTGTGTGTGGTGTGTGTGTGTGTTATCACGGTCTCTGATATTTCTATTGCATCTATCACATTTGTATCTACTATTCTGTAGTACTGCCAGTTACTATGTGTTACTGATAGCTTGGCCCAGCGCATACAGTGTACTTCCTGTAACAAGGGGTAAAGTAAAATAATTTATAAGATAAACACCTTTGGCAATTATTTCTAAATAACCAGCTTGACACACAATTTTTCGTGTATGTGTATTTCTATTCTGTACGTGTTTCGGGCAGCCATGTGCCCATCATCGGAGAATTATTGTATCAATGCGACACCTGGTTTATGTCACTCTGTGTAGATGACTGTCTGGTATGCAGGAACATATGCTCCTGCATACCAGACGGTCATCTACACAGAGTGACATAAACCAGGTGTCGCATTGATACAATAACTCTCCTGATGATGGGCACATGGCTGCCCGAAACACGTAGAGAATAGAAATACACATATTCGAAAAATTGTGCGTCAAGTTGGTTATTTACAAGGATCATACCAGGAGGCACGGTCAACAAAACATAAAAAAACTTAGGCAATTGTGTGGACAGAAAAAGAATGAAAATTTCATTAAGCAACGAAGAAACTCGTGCTATATGCAGGTCACGTGATTTTATTACTCTAATGAAAGTAATGCTATTACAATCTGTTGAATATATTGCTTGTACACAAGAGGCAAGGAGTGCAGACAGAGCTGTACTGGGGATGTAATTGTACGCTTGTAATACCGACAAGCAGATGGGACGATGACAATATAGATCTATGAAATAGGTTCTGGGAATGATGCGACTCGATATCTCGTCAATTATCGGTATTTGGTTACAGTTGTATAGACCATTTTCATCTTACTGCCAATTTATTGATTGGTGGGGTAGTTGTGCTATTGATTGGTGGGGTAGTTGTGTTATTGATTGGTGGGGTAGTTGTGTTATTGATTTGTGGGGTAGTTTTGCTGTTGATTGGTGGGCTAGTTGTGCTATCTGCATTAATCAGTCTCTTTGAGTAAATTTAACAGTTTGTAGAAGTACGTTAAATATTAACCTAATATTTGCGAGCTGAGATTGTTATACATTTGTGCTTGTCCTTTCAAAGTCTTGACGTATAAACACGTTAAAGGGGACTAAGGGAGGAGCAGGATAGGAAGAACACAATGATTACGAAGAAGGAGAGGAGAAAGAGAGTGATACAAAAAGATGTAAGTGAATGTTAGAAACAGGATGTGGAAAGGAAGTGAAGCGAGAGAGTACAAGGAATAAAATTGTTTGTATTTCTTCCCCTTGATTGTCTTTTTCCAAACAGCATCACTCCACAAAAACTGACTTCCTGCTACTAACTTTGGTTCTGGTATTTTTTATGTATGATTCAGTTTCTTTATCTAGTGAAGAATTACATAAAGATTCAAGTCTTCCGAAATGTTACGCCGTGTCGACTGCTAAATAGTTACGTATGTTTCGAACGATCTTATTGCCCGTCATCTACAGGGTCAGAAAGTGTCAGGCAGCTGTTTACTAGTCAACGCGGTATGATATCCACGAAGACGTAAAACTTCTGCACAACCACTGTGAGAACATCAGATCTGGTATAAAAGTCTTTGGTGTTCCGGACATGAAGAATATGCCACCGCTTTTGTGGTCTCATTCTGAACAAAGTGAAGCTGTTGCCATGTAAAGGAAGATCGAGCATTGCCTGTCCTACGCCCGGCCATAACATCTTCGGCCGTCGCAATGAATAGCTTTGTTCTGGCTGTTCTGGATTGATAACGTTCCAATCAGTGCGCTCTGTAGCGTAAGCATGTCCCTGTGTTGACATTGCATTATGTTCGCTGCGTGTTGGCTGCTAACTCTGTGAGTGTTCACGACAAACATCACGTCCTGTTATCAGTGCGACAAAACTGTACATTCTCAGAAAAATTACGTATTTCGTATTAATTAATGCACCTTTTGTCTTCCAGGTTGCTATCCAAAAATTTAAAGATCAAGATATATAGAACTATAATTTTTCCTGTTGTTTTATATGGGTGTGAAACTTGGTCATTGACATTGCTGGAGGAATGAAGCTGAGGGTGTTTGAGAACATGATGTTGAGGAGAATATTTGGACCTAGGAGGGACGAGGTAACGGGGGAATGGAAGAGATTGCATAACGAGGAGTACACCTCACCCAATATTGTGCGGGGGATTAAATCGAGAAGAATGAGATGGGCAGGGCATGTGGCGTGTATGGGTGAGGAGAGGGGGGTTTATAGGGTCTTGGTGGGGAAACCGGAGGGAAAGAGACCACTGCGGAGACCTAGGCGTAGAAGGGTGGATGATATTAGGATGGATCTCCAGGAGGTGGGATGTGGGTATATGAACTGGATTGGCCTGGCCCAGGATAGAGACAGGTGGCGGACGCTTGTGAGTGCGGTAATGAACCTTCGGGTTCCGTGAAATGCGGGGAATTTCTTGACTAGCTGCGAACCACTTAGCTTCTCAAGAAGGACTTTGCACCATGGGGTAAGTAAGTAAGGAATAATTCCTGGATTTCGAGAAAGCCAACGGGGAATGATTTTCTTGGAATAAGTTACAACACTTGTGTTAAAAGTGTAAGTATTGCAAGAGGCGCGTAGGATGGTTTTGCTTTTTTTTACTGCTTCACTGAGGAAGTATAGGGCAAAAGTTGTTTTTTATCTTTACTGGAGTAATGACTGTACAGCGAAGTCCATAAAACTTTAAACAACAGCCTGGCTAACAGTTAATAGTGTCTTGGCAACAAGGCAACAATCGTATCTGTTATGTAAACCCGGTGTCTTTAAAACATAAATGTACTTAGCACACTTTTTTGTATAATGAACCAACAAATGCACAATTTATCAACAATTTATTATGCTGCTCATTATTACATTTCCCCTACATGTTTCGACGCTATTGTGTCATCTTCAGGGAGATCATAGTCAGTACCTGCTAAGTTACATAATTATATGAATACATTCTTATAATAAAACCAACTACATGCACTAAACACTCAAATTTATTTTTGGAATAAAATTCTACATGTTTCGGACACTTCCTCTGTCCATCATCAGGAGTTTTTCACTGTACACACAGCGATGGTATATGTCATACAGGTTTGCTGACAGCTTGCGATCAGCAAACCTGTATGACATATACCATCGCTGTGTGTACAGTGAAAAACTCCTGATGATGGACAGAGGAAGTGTCCGAAACATGTAGAATTTTATTCCAAAAATAAATTTGAGAATTTAGTGCATGTAGTTTGTTTTATTACAAGAATTTATCACGATGCACGGTCACCTGAACGTCAAATATATGAATCCAGTATTGATGAAACTTTTTAAACCCTTACACGTGTTTTGTTGTCAATATTTAAAATCATTAAAAATATCAAAATTGCTCTATCTGTAATAAAGTTATTTTGTCGTGGAATTCTTAGGAAGTACTGTGTTGTGGCCGTTTATACAATCTATCTGTCGGTGCCCATGTTATATCGGCCCAGTATGTATACTGGTGTGGTTGTTACCATTTTTGTAATGAATTTTAGAGATCCTGGGTATGAATTATGCCCCGAAGATCTGCCATCGTGACCTGAGTTCTGTCGTAGTTTTCCTTAGTCTAGGAAAATACTTGTACGAGCATGGGTCAGAAAATGCATTGACCTTAAACATATTTTGATTCTAGTTTTACTTTTAACTCTAAGAAAAATAGTTCAGGTATAATTGCACTGCTTCCAACCACATTTCTACTCGGTCCCTCTCAGAATTAACGTAAAATAATTTCGTCATTTCGCGGGACGAACTTTTCTTTTTTCCGCTGATATTCTGGGTCATGAGTTGTGAAACACCGTGTCACAGCTGTTTCGCACATAGCATTCAAACAGGACAGCCGGTCCCTGTGACCGCGTGGTCTAATGCTTATGTCTGCGGCCGCTCGCCCTCTGAGATTGTGGATTCGAATCCCACCGGGGGCCTGGATGTCTGTCGTGTTGTGTGTTGTCAGGTAGAGGTCTCTGCAACGAGCTGATCACTCATCCAGGGGAGTCTTACTGACTATGATGCGTCGTTATGTGTGATCTAGAAACCTCGTGAATGAGGAGGTCCTGGACCACTGGGGGCCGTCTTGCCAAAAAGAAAATATATTTAAATTGAAAACGGCTGATCGTTACAAGCCCTTACTCGGCATTCATGTTTCTTGTCCCCATAACATACTATGCAGTTCAGTCTCTGACAATGAAATGTACTGAGATAACCTGAACGTTACCAGAGCTCTACATAACAGGAGAAGACCGCTCCTTCCAAATCCATACCTGCTGGGAATTTATAGTTTTCTTTTCATTTGTAAAGACGCTACACTTTTACAAATTTGTGACTATGTAATACTTTGTCGTTTTTTATAAATAGCCGAATGTAAAATACGCCATGACTCAATTCTGTATTTATCCACCTATTCATATCTCTGGCTTGCTGAATCTCCTGTCGTCAGGAATTCAATTCCCCCCCCCCCCCCCCCCATATACGTTCAAGGTCAAATGCACAAGTGTAACCGGAATATAGGTCATGCCGGACAGGAGCCAGACGAAGACACCGCCCCCCCCCTCCACACCCACCAAAAGCTTCTTTCTCCTCGCCGGGCACGAAAGACGTCGTTTCTTCCACTTTCCTTTTAACGAATTTACTCTTCTCCATCTGGAAAACTGAATAACCCCCCCCCCACCATTTAAGAAGGAGTGAGTTCACAGTCTGACATTCAAAGGACAGTTCTTCAGCTGCCTAATCCACGTGCTGTCTGTGTTTCCAGTTGTGCTGCTGGGTTCACCGTCTCTCAACTTACAAAAGTGGTGGCTGCTTGAAATGTTTTGTACTTCAGTGTTTTGTGCGACTTCATATTACTTACAAACAAATGTAACACACCGAGTTCAGCAATTTATTCGGCAGAGTCGTTAAACAAACGTACATACAGGTTATACCAATAATAACCATATTTAAAATTAAAGTATTCCGTTGTCTTACGGTACGCCATGTAGAGGATTGCAGTAACACTGTAACGATGCTAATTTTAGAAGGGAAAAGAGTATGGTGTCACGATCCTTGGAAACTTCGGTACCGACTTGCCAATTGTCGCGGCGTAACATCTCAGAAGACTTGAGTCTTCAACAACACCGCTGTGATAACCTCAAATGTCGCAGATCATATTCCTTCCGTTAGTGGACGACAGAAGTATCGCATGAATACGAACAAGAATTTTTGTTAATTTGCTTAAGTCTTAAGAGGTAAAGAGCAATACATGGGCAGGTTCAGTTGGAAAAGTTTCTGAATCAAAAGTTTACTTCTTTTTCTCCGTTTTACTTTCCCTCTCTTTATTCGTGTCGTTTTCTTCTCTTTCATTCCTTGTCATTACCAATATTATCTTTTAAGTTGTGGAGAGCTGCTACTGACTTGTCTGAAAATTAAATGAAAGATAATTGAATATTCGAAAGTGCTGATAGTGCAGGAGCTCCACCAGCCCAAAGATACTGTAAAGCAGTTATAGCGATCTCTCTTCTCAACCACGAAGACCCAACAGACAGCGTCTGAATTTCGTTAGGAGGAACGCGATTACTGGAGCCCTTGATAAGAGGCAATTCATATGCTCATTTCATTGCTCGGTTCTTAACGAATCTTTCACCTCTAGGCATTGTATCTGTAGCCAGTTAAGATGATAATATACAGGGTCGGTCTTAGTCTGATTGGCCCGACCTGACGTCATCGGGCCCTGCGCTTAAGGGGGACCGAGCCACCATGATTGATTCGCACTTGAAACGTTTTGAAACTAAGTAAATAATGTTTGAAAAAGTAAATAAAAGTGGTAAAATTGAAGCATTTAAATTATCCAACCAGTGCAAATATATAATATATAGATACAATTAAAATTATAAAATATTTAAAAGTGCTCCAATATGTTTCGGATCATAAAGGATCCATCATCAGGCAGCCTTATACAGTACTTGGCTAAAATTACAATAATGGTTCTATCGTGTCCGTTGACATGGTCGTAGATGGTATTATGGCAGCATATTCTGCCTGTGGTATGTGTGTGTAGTCCCTTCCTATACAGTGAACTACACACACATACCACAGGCAGAATATGCTGCCATAATACCATGTACGACCATGTCAATGGACACGATAGAACCATTATTGTAATTTTAGCCAAGTACTGTACAGGGCTGCCTGATGATGGATCCTTTATGATCCGAAACATGTTGGAGCACTTTTAAATATTTTGTAATTTTAATTGTATCTACATATTATATATTGTGCATTAGTTGGGTTAAAAAAAGTGTTTAATCGTCATTGATGTACGGTACAAACATGAAGCATTTTAATGTTTGATCGGAATTTACTTTTATTTATCAAACGTTAGTCCTTTTTTTTTTTTTTTGCTCTGCACTTTTAGGGTCTCGCCAAAAGGATCGCACTCGGACCTCACCTTTGCCAAGGCCACTATCGGTAACATAAACCACACTGACGTTGAACATCGTCATTTGCCTGATATTCATTTGATACACCGTTCCACATTATGGTAGACTGGGTTGCTACGGGCTGGGTGGTCCGGGTATCTAGTCCCGGTGGGGGCGATTTTTTTTCCACACACTTTCAGACCGACTCTGGGGCCCACCCAGCCATCCGTATAATAGGAACAGCGTCTCTTTTCTGGGGGTACAGCGGTTGGGGTGTGGGGTTGACCGCCCACCCCGTCTAGCGCCGAGATTAAAGAAAGGGTAAGGTTGTACCTCTACTACCCCTCTGGACCTTCATGAGATATATCAGGGAGAGATTTACCCATTTCGGCTTCTGTATTGCCTGACGTATGTTTAATATGCGTGTTTATGTATGTGACGTTGTTCGGTGTCTGCGATTTACTGGCGTGAACTTTTGTGAACTAAACAACAGCCACTAACGGAGAGCTACGAGTATTTGATTCATTGTTTCGTGTTGGAACATTTCTCACGGCCTTGCGTACATTGACATACGCTCTTTTGTACAGTTCACATGCCACCGCCTGTATTGTATTTCGTGTAGGCCTCCGTGCTTTTAACATTAGCCATTATCTGGAATATTTTCATACATACGCTTTGTGATTAACATTGCAATTTGCCAAAACCTTCAGGGAAAGTCTGAAGATGGTTATGAAATGTATATTTGTAAGAATCTGCAAACAAACAGCAGTGCGGGATTTAAGGTTTACGCCGCGATGTAGAAGAGATCTGCGCTCTTCTGGGCTATTGCACAACGTATAATGATAATTCCTTGCCGACGTTTCGGGACGGCCTATCGAGCCCATCTTCAAGGTTCACGAAACCCAAGATTCGACACTTTATTTCTTGACCGATAAGTTGTCCGGAAACGTCGGTGAGGAATTACCATTACATGCTGCGTAATATCCCAGAAGAGCGCAGGTCTTGGTGGTGGTTTTATTTGCGCATATCGTCAGAATAGCCTGTAGCTAGGTCCGGATTTCAAATCATAAAATTTCCTAATTCTGGTTTATAACTATGCAACTGCACTGCAAGCTCGTGGAGGTATTACCTCCCCACTTGAAGACCAGTCTAGTCTAGGTCTGAGAAGTACAGAGGTTTGCCAGATTCTCAGTTCGCCGTACAGTAGCGGCAACTTGTCCGACATTTCAGATGAGCTAGTAGTCTACATAAGAAGCTTTAGGTTTCTGTGACCGTGCATCATGAGCAAATTGTGAAGTGAGAGAGAAAACCAACGAGATGCAACAGTTAGATGTTTATTTTTAACAATTTCTCAACATGTTTCGGGCATCATTATGCCCATCTTCAGGAGAAGATGGGCATAATGATGCCCGAAA
>Ga0131853_10012395_pt1 | contig 15618 bp, 7 predicted proteins | sample TergutLab28metaG_FD_92764 | JGI IMG/M metagenome (GOLD analysis project Ga0131853, IMG submission 92764) | Labiotermes labralis P1 segment gut microbial communities from Petit-Saut dam, French Guiana - Lab288 P1 (version 2) (version 2) | ecosystem: Host-associated > Arthropoda: Insects >...
AAAGGGGGGGGGGAGGGGGGGGGGGGGGGGGGGGGGGGGGGGGCTGTCTATCTGGCTGTTGGAGTAGAACAGACACAAAGTTTGGGTGCTCCGTCAGTTTTGGACAATTTAACTACAAATTTTCAATTAGAAAGTGACACATAACTATGTTTGTGCAAGTGCTGTGGCTACACCCTCTAATGTATTATTAATCTGAATAGTTCCAGTAAAAAAAAAAAAGAAAACCAAGGAGCCAAGTATGTGTTGAGTATGTGTTGAGTATGTATGACAGCCAGACTAGTGGATTAGAGGCCTTGCACTACCCTGAGTGTAGACCTTCATATTCAACGAACTGAGTGATATAAGGTAAGCTATCTACTCCACTTGCATCTCATGGTGTAGAGGATGGTAGCACCCAAAATACATTTAAAATTACAGTCTTCTGGATTTTGATGCTGTTTCCTATGGTGCCTATCATATTAAATAGCATCACATTACAAGGGATCTTAAGCATGTGCACAGAGTGTACCTGGTATGTGCAGGTACACACTAATGAAATGTGCTGTTCACAATTACGCAGGAGACTACAATCTTAAGATTCAGTACTGTGTGAGCTTTGAATGTTATAAAATACATATGCTGTACTAGAGTTATTATTCCTTACCTCTGCTGGCAATTTTGATGTGTGTGCCTGAGACACCACTGTGTTTGTTCATATTGTCTTCTGATGACATTATCCTTTTGGGAGGAGGAGGTCCCACAGGCTCATCACTCTCCCTTTTCACAATGGATTCCTGTAGTGCCCTTGCTTGTTGCTCCCGAACCTCCAAATTTAGGGCTTCCCTCTGGGGCTCTTGTGAAGGGGGTACCACAGATGTACTGTTGTTGTTGCACAGATTCCACAGTGTAAGCCGGGACATACCCAGAGCATTGAGGGTGGATTCTTGAGGTGATGTTGAGGAGGGGGGTGAACTTGAACCTTGCCTATTACTGCTCCCATTACCAGAGGTTGTCGAACTGCCGAATTCTTTGCGTAGATATTTGACATAATCCACCATCATCCTGGCATCAAAATCTGAAGGAACCATTCCAGGAACAGTACCTGCATTATTATTAACATAATCACTTAGGTGTCCTAGAATGACATGTAGGGCAATAATAATGAGGGGATCTTAAAAAAATTGGGTGTGAGAGAATGGAGTGTGTCTCACTCATGACAGGATCCATAAGAGTGAACGCTCATCTTTCATAAAAGGCACAGGATTTTCTGAACACAAAGGTAACTATTAGCTTAATAAGGACTATGCTTTGTGAAGTGCAGTAGATGGTTAGATATACTAGTGCACACAGATAGGAAAAATGTCAAGAACTGATGCAGAGACATGAAAAAACACATCACTCCATATGCTGTATAATTAAATTATGGGGAAAATGTAACAATTTATTAAGGGTTACATAAAAATTTAAAAAAAGGCCAAGCTCCTCCTTTGTTTAATGTGGCACATTCCTACAAACAAGTATGGAGCATGGAGGTATAGATTTCCACATCTAAATCTCAACATTACATTGAATTGAGTGCCAGCTTCATGCCTCCGCTGATTCACCACTGGAATAGTCCCTCAGTGCAGGGGAAGTTTCATTCTCCAAACATTCACACAGACACTGGGTTCCACCCAGCTTCCCATTTAATGGTTACTGAGAGCTGTTTCCCCAGAGGTAAAGAAGCTGGTATGTCAGGCCAACCACTCTTCTCCATCTGGTGCCGAAGTCAAGAATTAATGGAACTACACCTCCACTCACCTTATATGGCTTCATGGCATCTCCTGGGACAACTTCTACTTTTTATTGTAGTTTAATATCTTGGCATTTTCGTTGATAGATGGGATTAAGCCAGCATATTCCACATTAGGAACTTTATGTTGTACATATGCAGGTTAATTTGTCAGGGAAAACAATTTCTTTTGTCTCTTCGTCCCACCCTCTTTTGCTTTTTATTTAACCTGTTGGATCACTATCACATACAGTAACACCTGATCCTTTTCATCTGCTCTGTACTTCTATTTTAAGTTAAAACCTTTAAACCTTTTTGGTAAATGTCACTCAAAACATCCCATTTACAGGCGACAAGCAACAAAAAATATTAGTCATGAGAGACAGCATGTTATTTGAACATTTTGCCCGAGGTCCGCTTTCTCTATTAGTGCGAGCAAACACAAAACTGCCTTTTACATATGAAATAATATTAACAATTTTAAATTAATTCACAGCAGCTGTTGCTAATGATACTATCTTTTTAATGTCACATTTAGGGGAATCTGTAAAATATAATTTACATACAGGACTCAATTATATTTGATTCAAGAATTTTATCGCAACCACTTAATGTTTACAAATTTGAGTAATAAATTGCAGCTTGTGACATGACGCTGTAGTAATGTGAGTAGTGACAACTCTTTTCTTGGCCAAAAAGTGGGAACACAGGATATGGAGGATGTATGAGTAGCATCAGGATTGTGACGAAGGCACATAGAAATAAAGTATTATATGTACAAGGGTCAACCAAGGAAGAAAAGTTTAAAAAAGGAAGGCTTATTGGGTTGGTCCTATCTTCTGTAGGACTTGCCTCCTAAACACTTTACTGAAGTCAAGATAGAAGGGAAGAGAAGACGAGGAAGAATACACCAGCAGCTATTGGATGACTTAAAGGAAATAAAATTTACTTGAACTTGAGAGAGGCAGCACTACATCGCCCTCAGCCAAGAACTGGTTTGTAAGAGCCTGTGGACCTGTCGTAAGACAGTCTATGCAATGAATGGCGTTTAAGTGAACACGCAATGAAATGTTCCTCCCTGTACATACATAATACCGTATACAGCACGTTACATGACATGTCCGCCAAATTTCAGTTGGTTATTAACGGGCTTATTTCAAGCAACATGGGTCCAAATTAGCCGTTCGGTCTTTCCATGGCTCAGGTGGTTAGCTGCCAAACTCTCACCGTGGAGACTCGATTTCAGCCCCATTCCCGTCCGTGTGGGATTTGTGGTAGGCAAAGTGGCACTGGGACCGGTTTTTCTCTGCATACTTAAGTCTTCCACTGTCAGAATCACTTCGTCAATTCCGCACACATATTCTATCTCCAACGGTGTATGACCTTTGCAGTTGACAGTTGTGGTAAAGAAAACACTCAAATAACACTAAGCCATTCATTCCACAGCCCGTATCAGTTCCAGCACAACTGCTCCACCACTGGTAGGATACAGGACTTTGAAGTTTCATGTGTATACACCTACCAACTGGAAGGTAATTTGTGTTCAGTAGTGGGAAGACGGTTGGTTGTTGGGCTGTTTGAGGAATCACTATGTCATCAGTGACTGTAAATACACACCTCATTAGTGAATAATACGCATCTTTCGTTTACGTGTTCTGTAATAAGAATACACGGCCAGTAGCTGAATAATATACGCGTTGGTTTCACAACCGTCGCCACGCAAGCAAAGTGGTATTCAGCATCGTGCATCAGTGACTGCAGAACTGAGGATCGCCTACTACAAGATATCAGGGAAACTGGCGTATGGAAATGGATTCATCTAGGGCCCACAGGTGCGCAGATCACTGCGATCAGTGTGTTTTTCGTCAATGTCTGCTGGTTTTGCCGCCCCGTTTCCCAGGCTTGACACCCTGTCATTTATACTTGTGGAATGAATGAATGAGTTTGTGTATTGGGAAAAATTGCACTGCCGATAATAAATCTCACACGCTTATGGTCCGTCAAAGATCGTGCCGATTTAAGGAAGCAGCATGTTTTGCTTAACAACGAGCTCGCCAATGCAGGAGGGAATTTTGAACAGCAAGCCGCATAAGTACGTAGGCAACGTCAAAACTTAGGTTAACAGCGACTCTTGAACTGCGCAGTAGTTGACATACAGACCCGTGTCAATGAAACATTTTCCATTCAAAATAAGCCAATGAATAACCACTTGAAATTTGGTGGACGTTTCATGGTACATCCGGTATATACACGGTATGTTTGTATAGGCTATATATACATATATAGTTTTTGTTAAGAAATAGTAAGGTGCCACTGCTTACTCTTTGAAAGAAAAAATTCCGATACCCATTCTGTGACAGCAGGTAAAGTTGTAAATGTCTGTTGACATTCTTGCTTCGCATCGTGATACTATTCCCAGAATAAAAGCAACACTAAGATCCCTTTTTTTCCAGAGTTCGGAATTTATAAATGAAAAGCAATCCCATTACAGGGCTGGACAGGCCCTTAGAGCTTGCAGGAATTTGAGACTCTCGGGTTTCAAGAAAATCGGTACATGAAGGTGATAAAGTTGTCAGCCCTATGCACCGGCCACATTTACCCCCCAGGAGATACTCCTGGTACTCATTACTGTTAAAGGCTGAGTCGACCCAAGAGCCATAGCGCAGCAGGAAGGATTAAGTCAATGAAAAATTCCAATGGCGCCATCGGGAATCGAACCCACGACATTTCGGCGCTCAGGATTTATAGTATCAATTTAATACAAAGCACTATGTACGCAAACACAGATACACGCATTCCTCTTCAGTAGTTTTAAAATAGACAACTTTTTAAATTTCCTACAATCACTAAAAAACGCACACATGCTCAGAGCACTCAGCATCGCAGCTGTATCGCACAGAAAGCCGGCATCTGCTGGAAATCCCGTGACATTTGCGGCGTTGACAGTAATAAAAAGAACTCTCTCTTTTATAAGCAGCAGGGTGCAATTTCTGGTTGACAGTGTGTGTGTGTGTGTGTTTGTCTTATTCACGAAAATACGTCACTAATGGCAGTTATACTAAGAAGGGAACCGAAAGATGGCAGCAATAAAAGCGAGTGAGAAGTCCTTGTGCTTCAGTCGGTACTGTAGTCTCGACCTTTGTCGAAGAAATTACGCAGCATGAAGAAGCAGCAAAATCGCGACATATAAGCGCCCCTGAAGGGTCACAATGGACAGCATTGCAAACGATGTAAAATGCAGCCACAGAGAGCAAGAAAGTATTTTTTTTTCTAAATTACATTACGCACTGCACTGTTTAAATACAGGAATAAACATCGTCGACACGCATTAACAAAGGTTGAAAATGATGGCAGAAAATCGTCGCTTAACAAATTATACGCAGTGGATGATTTGAGTTTAAATGACAAAGATACTTAGGGAGACCGTGTTGGACGGATACTTTGGCCACGTTCCAGACTTTTGTAGCAACCCTGAGAAGTAAGGTAGGACGCTCAGACAAGGCGATAATGGATGGGCTTCCGCTAACGAGCTGCGGGAATGATTGACATGTAGGCAATGTAACACACATCTTACGTAGTGGATTAATTTTTAAACGAACGAACGAACGAACACACGCACACACGTGAATTAATCACTTCTTTTACAAACCCTAACGATTATGCTAAGATTGTACAGGCCTGCTTCAAAACTAGCATCTACTCTATTCCCACTACTTACTTCACGATACAGCTTATCCAGTCTTCTTTGTGAGGTCTGTGTGTCGAGTCCCGACACTTTTAATGTAAGTATGAAGTCGGATAAATTGGCCTGTCTAGCTCCTTATAAACTGCTCAGTCACTTAACTAGTTCAGACAAACTTCACTTTATATGGAACCCGAAAATTTAGCGACACATTCTCAACGACCCTCTGAAGAAGCTTACCGTGAGCCATTGAATCCAGCCTACATCTTCACTCTTCTTACATTTCAGATCCATTTTAATATTATATTCGTACCTATGTCTGGGTCTCTGAAATTGACTCTTTTCTCTTCCAAGTGACATTTTGTAATTATCTGTTGTCGCCCCCCCCCCCAGCAGCGCGTCTAGGGTTAAAATTGGAGTATGTGGGGAGTATTATCAGTGACAAATCAATAAACATTCATATTTAACTTTATATGTTCCGTGTTCCATGCATTAATCAGTTGAATACAATATTAATACCAACAAATGCACAATAATATTTTGATATACTTTAATTACAGGGTATCCTACTACATGTTTCGACCATTTGATGTGGTCACTGTCAGGGACGTTGCAACGCTTCTGTAATTGTAATTGTATTCTTGTTTGCGCCTTCCTGAAGATGACCACACAACTGGCCGAAACATGTTGGCGGATACCCTGCAAATAAACTACATCAAAATATTACTGTGTATTTGCTGGTATGAATAGTGCACACATTCATATAGTTTATTAACCACACTCTCGTTACTGTGCAATTATGTCGGACACACTGTCCATTTTGTGAGGTATATTTAATTAACGCCACTGTTTATGAGTCGGCTATAGTCCAGTAATGTGTGGGTGGCAGTCATTGTACTAACTGGTCCTTTGAACTGTAGAGGGCTGTACGTGAGAAGTGAAATTCCTTTTTCTGGAAATATCCAAACACGGGATCAGAAATGAAGCCCCATACTTAAAGGGTGGGATGCGACTGTGTGTTGGCCGGTCATCGCATACTCCTAAGAATCTGAATGGGGCCTGAAGCCGGACTGGTCTCTATGGAGAAGAGTCTGTCCTTGCTTGGAATCGAACCCCCATTGTCTGGTTGTACAGTCCATAGACCAGCCAACTGAGTGAGGTGCCAGACTTGTGAAGAGTGATAAAGCATAAAACGTTAATTAAGGAAGACAGAAATAGAAAAGAAAGAAACTAGATAAAAAGGAAACGAGAAGAAACAAAATGTGGAGAAAGGAGGGACAGAGATAACCAAGACAGACAATTTCGTACGTAAAACGCAATATTCAGGAGCGTTCGTGCAACCACTGTTGCACTGGAAGAGCAACAAGTATTACATATCCTCAGTATGCCTTTGTTGCCTTAGGCATCCCGCATGCAATGCGCATGCGCCACACTGTTCTGTGGCCTGCCCGACTGTACAATATTTTTCCACGTTACCTCATAAACGGCGCGCTCTTCGGAAAAAAAAAAAGTTACTGAACACAAAATGTGTTTTGATTTTCTCTACAACTTTTGTCTGAAACATTTCTCATTCTAAGAAGAACTTAGGGAGAGACGATCAAAAACCTATATTGGTCTTCATGTAAAGTAACCTTTATTCTCGTAATATATTAACGGAAGCCGAGCTTTCTCGACAGGTTCTCAAAAAAATACACATGTCAAATTTGATGAAAATCCGTCCAGTGGGAGCCGAGTTGTTCCATGCAGACGGACAGATATGACGAAACTAATAGTCGCTTTTCCCAATTTTGCGAACGCGCTTAGAAATGAAGGCGAAAGAGGTATAAGAAAAGGGTGATAATTATAAAAGTACTCAAAACGAGAAGGAAGAGTTTAAAAAGAAACAGCTTAAAGATGCATGGAAGGAAATGAAGAAAGGAAAGACGAATAATTCGCGGCAGAAGCAACTGGCGGAAGAATGCAGACACGTATCACATCGTACCGAACTCTCTCGGTATGAAAATTATTGCCTGTTTCATACCTGCCCCCAGGGGTTGTCCGTGAACTGGAGGATGTGACGTAGGATGATGATTAGAGTTGCCATTCATGGCTGGTCTGCCGCTTGTCACCAGGCTCAGTGGTGACATCTGTGACGGGTGACTCGGTGGCAAGTTGGGCACTGGACTCCGTTGTACCATGTCGGAATATGTTCCATAGCTGCTCCGACGCCCCTCCCTGCGATTCCCTTCAATGGCAACCTGCAATTCTGCTGGCGTGCTCAGCTGCCTCTTCTCGCACTCATATGTATACAAGTACTTCATGTATCTGTCAACAGATGGCAGGCACTGCATATAACAAGACACACGCACGACGCCAATCAATTATAAGAAAATTGGTATACTGATACAGCTGGGAAAGAGAAGATCACGTTACGCTGCAGTCAGTAGGGTGATACTGTGCCCGTGATAATGAACTTTGGGTTTATACAAAGGGAGTTGACCAGGCGAGGAACCATAAAGATAACAGCAAGTATAATTAACCACGTATTGTTCACATTCTCGATTCCTCTGTTACTTGCATTCAGCAGGCGTAGGATGGTGATATATAAACAAGGTATCAGACAGCAGCGTGATAAACAAGCTGACAATATCACGAAAACAAGAAAAACAAGAGGTCGCAGCAGGAAGTGACACCAGTAGCTTAGCAACGAGAAGCGTAAGGAATCACAGAACATCTGGATTATGTACAGGCACGCATTCTGCGTAGGAATTACAGAAAATGGCCATTTTAGGTGTTAATGTGTGAAAGCAAATGTTAAATTTCTCTTTGAGTGCATGTCACATAAACGTTACGCTGTGAACATAAAGAGTGAAGTTTTCCCTAATTCATGCGCATAAGTACTTAGTCACACGCTACATTTAAATAATAATAGTAATAATAATAATTTATTATTATTATTTTTTAATATGTTGGCCCAACAGTCATAATGCCAGTTACAAAAAGAACCAAGAAACTCGAGGAAAATACATGAAACAAGAACATACAAACGAAACACGTAGAAAAGAAATAATAATAATAATCACTCAACCAAATACGAACTCAATAATTAAGACAGCAAAAAAGATCACAGAGAATTAAGTCAACCAAATGAGAAGGGTGACGCAAAACAGGATAGAATACAACACACAAAGGCAAGAAAAAGACAGTCCCTAAAGAAAAAAATGGAAAACAAAGTAATGCATGGGCAGTACATTAGAAATAGAGATAGACAGCTTATTAGTGAAGAAGACACGTTTCTCTGGCTATCGAAGGGAGACCTAAAAGCAGAAACTGAAAGTGAAATAGTGGCAGCACAAGACCAGGCGTTACAAATAAAATATTATGCGACAAAAATATTGAACATAGAGACAGATAGCAAGTGCAGACTTTGCCCACAATTTGACGAGAAAATAGACCACATAATATCAGCATGCCCAATACTGGCAAAAGAACAGTACATAAAAAGACATGATAGAGTGTGTGCACAACTACACTTCAACATATGCAAGGAAACAGGGATACAATTGGACAAAAACACTGGTATGAACATGTGCCAAAATCAGTAGAAACAAGTCAAGGAGGCAAGGTAACCATATTGTAGAACCAACAAATACAAACTGACAGAACTATCCCAAACAACAAGCCAGATATTATAATTCGTGATAATGGAAAGGGAATATGTATGTTAATAGACGATGCAATCTCAGGTGACAGAAATGTGATTAAAAAGAAGCCGAGAAGATTCTAAAATATAAAGACCTTACAATAGAAATACAGCGCATGTGGAATGTAATGGAAGGTGATACCAGTAATAATAGGGGCGACTGGGACTATTTCAAAGTCATTCACAAAATACGTGAGCAACGTACCAGGAAAACATGAAGTCAAGGAACTACAGAAAACAGCCATATTGGGCACTGCACACATACTTCGGAAAGTACTAATGTAAAAGTACAACAGATTCAATACTGAAACTAACGATATAAGTACCATGAATAGTAACAACAGAATAGCTGCAATACTGTATTCCCTAGGGACATAGTTTGTCTCAGGAATATAAGTATAAATACCCTACATAAAGGAGATGATGATAATGATGATAATAATAATAATGTCACACCTGGCGTAATTGTTGCAGTAAAAGGATTAAACTTTTGGCGCCGGAATTATTTTTTTTTAAATTTTAGCACACCTGTATATAAAATGTGAATAATACAGGAACAAAATATGTTAGAATTATGAAACAAACTGCATTTTGAAGAGAAAAAACGGAGATTATTCATCATGTTTAAAATATTCGCTACCTATATTTGTTGAATAAATATATAATATGCAACTTTGGAGGTTAGCGGTGCGGTACGTCAACTATAGTTGACGTTAGGCGTTTAAAGGTTAAGTAAAATAACTTGTTCCGGATATGTTGTTATTGTTATTGCAGATCAGCTTAATTTAAAGTACACAAGTACCAAAATGCAGCACAATTACAGTCCAAACAACAGAAACACAGTAACAAGTTGAAGTAAGTGTTGAGTGATGATAGTTAGGCTCTTTATCGCTGTGTTAGCAAAAGTTCGACATTCCGCCCTGCCTGAGCCAGTTGACTCCAGTCCGCAACTTCACATAATGTTTTTCTACTGATCATTTCAGCATTACATGCCTTTAGATTATTCCGACGAAATTTCTATAATTATTCCTTATTTTCCTCTGATATGTTCGTCTAGCTAATCTTTCTTAGTTAAACTGGAGTCAAAATGACAGACAAATACAGCACAACGAATGATAATAATAATAATAATAATAATAATAATAATAACATTCATTAACGCGCTGCTTCCCTCACTGGATCGGCCTGTTACAGCAAGAAAAAAAGGGGGGGGGGGTAAAATCAAAAAAGAAACAGAACAAACAGCGACAAGTTGAAGTTTAGCTCAACAACACAGTAACGGTATATATATATATATATATATATATATATATATATATATATATGTGTGTGTGTGTGTGTGTGTGTGTGTGTGTGTTACATTGTAGTCTGCTAAGTGCCGTACATCAGCAGATTTACAAACTGGCCAGGGGATAACTCATGGAGGAAAATCTACACACAGAATAACTCTATGCTCCGAGCAGGAACACGAATGCCTACTGTCTTCAAAACGTGCACAACATGCGTTACTGTCCTCGTCTAAACCTGTTGTACACATGAACAGTGCAACAGTGAGAGGACCGCACTTTACCATCTGTTTACATCCAACTGTTTGCGCCGAAAATTGAACAGTTAAATATATGACTGCCGACGTGCGCCCCAGGAGAACGTAGTGTGACGTCATCTGTACAGTAAGTGCATTAAACGTTGGTTCAGCCTAAGACAATTAACGCGAATGTCCACTGTTTAAGAACACAACTTTACGCCATTATAAACACACATCACATATAATAATAATAATAATGATTATTATTACACATGTTTTTCTTGGTTTCCCTGGGCATAAAAACAAATGCTGAGTTGGTTCCCAAGATTCCAAGTTGCCACTACATGTTTCTCATGTAGCCCTCCCGACTTAAATCTATTAGTAACCAATTTCATGTTTTGTATGCACGTAAAATAACCACTGCCACCGGGTGACAACCCAATTGTAGTTAATAAGTATTAATATTATTACTTTTTTTTTCTGGCAAGTCGTGATTTATGACAAGCTGCAATTACGTCATCGGTACCTACATCATACAAGCTACACGAAAAGAAGGCATAGGAAAGCACCTCTTCTGACAACAAGAATAGATAAAACGCCACGTGAGTGTTATGGCACTCATCATTCTGCTGACACTCACACCGAAGTGCCAAGAGTACAGATGGTGCGTAGGATAGCTCTTCCCCTTACCTCTCCTCTCCTCCTACGGAATTAAAAATGACTTGTGTGAATCACAAAAACATATGAAACAGACGGTCTGGACCGCTGCCTGGTACGCAGAACGGGACGTCACCTGTACCTGCTGGACCAGGCGGGCACTGTGGTAGGTTGCTGTCTGTCAGTGCTCGTAAAACACGTCCGTCTCGTTCACAGTATTAATAGACTGAGAGACAGTATTGTTACTATTACTGTACGGGATATGAATTGTCTGCGGTTGCAAACTTCAGATGTGGTCCCCTGGGCTATGACACTGTGTCTCCTGGTTGATGGTTAGCATGGAACAGCGAAACCTGCCATTTGTATCCGCTACTCTGAAGATCGAGGTTGAAAATTGGCAACCACAACTGAGATAACGTGGAGTCATATCATCCAGTGACACAGCTTTTAGACAGAGGCACTAGCAGGGTCGTCAAATGGGCAAATAAACACTGTAAATTTTATAGTAGGTATTAGTAGCTGTGGTAGTAGTAGCAGTAGTAGAATTAGTTGCAGTCAGGACTTGAAGGAATCGAAAATTCAAATGCCACTCCTCTCTTTGAAAACCTTCACATCAGCGCTTACAAAAGAACACTAGAACACATAATTTTGTAATTTCTATAAAGGCTTTTTAATTATGATTGGCAAGTATAAAAAACGAGGTACACCGGAATATATTCTTTATCTATGAAGCATGAAGATAGTGAGAAGTTTACCTAACTGCATGATTCACACAGGCCTCCTAATAGTGATACGACAATGCAAGCTAGACTTGGCTTATGACTAGGACAGAAGACACAAGGAATGCACACTGAATCTTGATGGAGAAGACACTTGGAAAACATCCACTTTCGAGTTAAAGGATTAGGCGACACAGTTATCAGGTGGATTTTAGGAAGTGAGCTTGTGAGATTCGGACGTAACTGAAATAAGTTCAGGATCGCCTCAAGCTGCTGGTTTCGGTACTGGCAGTCTTGAGTCCTTGAGTTCGGCTATAAAATTTTTCGTTATCTCGAAAGCATGCAGCACTAGAAGGCTGGGTGGACCGTGGCTTATGCTCGAAAATAATAAGATGAATTAACAAATACTGTGCTGTAATACACGCAGTATACCACCTATACATGATGGTTGCTGGATTAGACCCCTTGCAAGAAGTGGCTTACCCTGTTAAGCTCATCACTTTACACATGTTTGCTCTTCTAGGTTATCTACATGGGGAATAAACGGCACAACGAATCCTGTGTGGAACCTTGATCACGTAAGTGTAGCGACCAGCAGTGGGCCTCTTGCAGACGGTCCCTCCAGGTTGTGTTAAGGCGCAGAGAATTTACTGATCACTTAAATGACCACAGCTCCTGAAGACGATCTCTGCTACCAGGATCCGTTACTGCTTTCAACGTATGATGGACTGACACGCGGGATGTAGGACGTGCTTTATATCCATTAATTTTTTCTATACAATGTATATGCACGGACCTATGATAAACGATAATATATAAGGATGCTATTTTCAATCGGTTTCCTACCTGATACCTATCAGTTCTCTTCCCTACCATAGGCGTAATACTGAACACCCAGACACGTTACCATATGTAAGGTACTCTGTCATTGTACCGGAAGTAGACATAGAATTATGGCTGTTAAAGGGTGTGTAGAAAGGTAGATTTCCTGCAAGAGATTCGAAACTAAATTCAATTTTATTTCACCAAACGACGGCACTCTTCGTAATTACTAACGACCCATATGGTGGTCGTACCACACCGCTAACCTTTAAACGTTACATTTTATATATTTATTCAAGAAATACAGGTACTGAATATTTTTAACGCGGTATATACTTTCCGTTTTTTTCTCTTCAAAATGCAGTTTGTTTCATAATTCTAACGTATTTGGTTCCTGTATTACTCACATTTTATATACATTGTGTGCTAAAATTAAAAAAATAATTCCGGCGCCTAAAGGTTTGACCGTTGTACAGTCTGTTGTATTTATACTACAGCTCCATTGTTTTGATACTGCCAACAAAGTGTAAACATATACGGAAGAAGATGATGTATCTGCTTCTTAGTGATGTTAACTAAGTAAAATAACTTAATGTGATTCTCACCCGCTGTGTTTACAGTACAACCAGAAGTGTAACATAATCAGTCTACTCACTCCCTGTTCTTGTCACATGCCCTGTCCATCCCATAATTTTTTATTTGATTGCTCTAATAATATTGGCGAGTAGTGCAAGTTATGCCGCTCATCATCTTGCTATTTATCCACTCTCCTATTACTAACACTCCCTTCGGTCCACATACTTGCCTCAGCATCCTATTGTCGAAGACCCACAACCCGAGTTCCTGTCTTAATGTTACAGACCAAATTCCACAAGCAACAGTTTCTCAAGCGCAAATTAAAAAATTAGCATCCCTGATTGAATGTTGGCAGAACTGTAAGGCAGATGCTGTACACCATATGGCAATACAAGACAAGTTCACTTTGTAATATGTGTGAAAGTAGACAGGATAAAGGTATAGTTTTGCTCTTTCTTTAACCTCAAATGTAGATAAGGGTGGGTGCTCAACGCCACTTCCCGACCGCTTTAACCCTGAGGAAGTTTTGATACCCTTTGAGTAGAAGGAGAGAGTTACCCCAGAGAGGGTCCGGGAAGTCTCGCCCCGACGGGGGTTCGAATCTCGAACCGTCTCTAGGTTAGCGAGTCGCTATATCGACTGCACCATCGCGACACACATACAAGAATATAATGGTATACTATTTAATTAGTAAATAACTATTTCCTTTCATATAACGAAATTATTTGAAGTGCCTGTAAAGTGGTGTGTATCTTACTGTCGTATGATTAAGAATATAGGGTACAAAGGAAATGTGGTGTTGCAACCTTTGACTGTCATATTTGTGACTGAACTAACTATGATACACAAAAAAGTACTGCATTTTAATAAACATAGAACCATATAATCCGAAACAAATAAGATACATTTTCATGGTAACAAACAGAACGTGAAAGATATGATCATCGCAAGAATAATGGGCAGTGCCAACCTGATAGGCTCTAATCTCTTTCTGTATTCATTAAGAACGTTAACAAGAAGCCTACACAAAATGCCACGTAATAACAATTACAACACAAACAGCTTACGGAAAAGAAGTGCGTCCATTACACGCATTACATCCTGTAAATTAGTCTCGTTTTGTTAGCCATCTGTGGTGATGCACATCAGACATTTCGTTTATTCCTCTGAACCATGAAGTTATCAATCCAATAGCAGTATTCTTTCAGTGGTAATGTATCTGGGGGAGAGTGCAGCAACATCCAGCGTGCGCGGTCGTTCGAACTTGTCTAGATTTAGTAAAGAGTTTTCTAATGCTGCAGGTGGTAACGTGATTCTTGGAATAAGCCAACGGGCAGGAGATGTGGGGCCTGGTATGGGTGTTCAGTGACTCGAAGCATGAAGTGGGACATGGTTCGTAAAATCTTTGCCCCTATAGATATTAAAAGGAGCCATTTTGATTTCGTTTTCGGAGCCATTTTAACCTTGACATTTAATGTCGCCACGGTGTGATTTACTACGGGACTCCTATAAATTTGGGACATAAAATGCATCGAACCGTTTTTTTTCTCCTGAACTTTTCATTAAGGTCTAACAACCGCTAAATCTTTGGGCTCTGTTCCGGTCTACACGCAGTGGGTAAAGTAATGGCTGTAAGATGTACCTATGCAAGATGCAATATCCAAGTGCCGCACTGAATTTACGAACAAAACCTGTACGTAAATCAGACTCAAGAGTTAATTCGAAAATATTGCTAATACATTTTATAGAGGAAACTTTAACCTTCATTCCGTGTGTTCCAACATGTTAGACCATCTTTGTAAAGGAGCATAATTTTTGACAGAAATAAAGTATTACCAAATTAAATAATACAAATATCACTGAATTTATTATAACCCATGCAACCGCAATAAGAACAAACACTACAATAACAAGGGCAATATTAATCTGGATTTTTTACATAAAATCTCAATTCGTAAGTCGCAGTAAACATTCTACGTCCCTGTTACAAAAATAAATCAGTTTTACATAAGACGGTAATGGCTATTGTACTGAGATCCGTAAATACACTATGTGAGTCAAATGTAATAAGAAATTTAGTTTTTGATAGTTGAATAAAAATAGACCAACTTGATGTCACTTGCTTTATTATTTCATTATTTAATGCTCAACATGTTTCGGATGTTAGTACATCCATCCTCAGGAGCTTGCGACTTATTTGTTGAG
>Ga0131853_10012396_pt1 | contig 15617 bp, 10 predicted proteins | sample TergutLab28metaG_FD_92764 | JGI IMG/M metagenome (GOLD analysis project Ga0131853, IMG submission 92764) | Labiotermes labralis P1 segment gut microbial communities from Petit-Saut dam, French Guiana - Lab288 P1 (version 2) (version 2) | ecosystem: Host-associated > Arthropoda: Insects >...
GTGGTCAGCGCAACGGGTCTCCACAGCCGTTAATCTCTGTTTTCTAGACCTGGAGCCGCTACTTTTTTCATTCAAGTAGCTCCTCAATTGACCTCACGAGGCTCACGAGGCTGAGTGGACCCCTGGCACTAACTTCGCCGACCGGCGGCGGCCGCTCTGTCGGTATAGTTCGCGTGAGGACTAAGGCCACGGAGTTTAGTTTAGTTTAGTTTTTTTAGTTCTGCAATCTAAATCTGCAGCAACTATGACCACTAAAAAGTAAAGCAGTCCCATTACAGGCCTGGAGTGGCCCAGAGGGTTCCAGGAAGTTAAGGCTCCCAGATTTCGTGACGTCACAGGATGGTGGTAAGGTTGTCAGCCCTACGCACCGGCCGCCTTTACCCCCAGGAAATTCTCCTGGTACTCATTTCTGTTAGAGGCTGAGTCGACCCCAGGTCCATAGTGTGATCGGAAGGATTATGTCAATGAAAAATTCCATGACACCGTCTGGAATCGAACCAGCGACCTTCCGATTTGTAGCACAGCACAACTATGACCACTACGAAGATCGATACGAAGATCGAAAGCTCAGAATTGCGCCAAAAAGCGCCTGTTAACCAACAGCAAGTATGGTATAATGTGATTCCTTTCAAATATGAATGTATTAATACGTGCATTTGCTGTTAACACATCGTTACGGTAGCCGTGTAGCTTCTGCAGAATATGTTATATTTATTAGATTTTCCGATAGACGAAAGACGTAGTCTTCAACATTGTGACGTGCGATATTGGCTATGAATCCAATGTAAATGAAGCTACGGTTGAGACACATTTCCACCATTTGTGCTAACATGTGGAAGGATTCACTCTCAATAACATTTCTACATCAAACGAGATGTTCTTGGAATATAACATTTCATAACAGTACGACAGAGAGCACTGAAGTGATCGTCGTTTTGTTTTTCGAGTAAACGTACCTCCCCGGTTAAATTGTATTCCCTTGTTTTGTTAACGTATATCAGACTTCGGAAATAAATGAAATTGCTTCGTTTCATCTATTAAATTACGATACACAACGAGATGTATAACTAAAATCGTTTGGAAACAAATCTGTAATTTTGGGGCATGCTTATAGCTCCATTTTACCGTTAGTTACAGGCATGAAACCCAAAGCAAAAAAGAAAAGCTAACCACACGACCGCCATGTTATTTTTCATTCTACGAACATAATTCCTTAAAAAAGAAATTGTGCATTTTTCTATTGCATATACCGTACTTTTTTTTAACCCTTAGTAAATGTCGCTTCCGTTTCGTGAGTTTGCACGTCTGCTGTGTCAATGTTAATGTGGGCGTAGGAAATATGAAATGATATTGAGGGTGGCTTCCATTCGCATAAAATTCATAACGAGTTTTGCGAAAATCGATTAACTTGTGTGCATCTTGATCCCGTAGGCCTACTTTCTTTGCTTGTAGAGAAGAAAGTCTTCCTAATAAAGAACAGTTGTGTATTGAAGTACTTAATTTAAGCGCTATGTTTAAAAGAAGAAGGAGAAGAAGAAGAAGAAGAAGTATAGTAGTAGTAGTATATCCTTTCGTTGCATTAGGAACCTAGGGCATTTGTGAAATATCTCCATCTGAATGTTCCGCCAACCTTTAACCTCGCTCTATGTTTTGCTGTATTTTCCTTCTTTCTCCAGAACGGTCCTTTTCCAGGTTTGCTTCGGTCTTCCTCTCTTTCTGGGTTCCTGCAGATTCCAGTCCAGTGCATGTTTTTCAATGCAACCAAGACCGATCCGTCGCCGTGTTTCATTTTAATTTGTAATATTATAGGCTTCTCTCCAGTAGCTTCCCACAGCTCGGTATTACTTCTTAGGCCGTCTTATGCCCATTATTCTTCGCAAACTTAGATTAACAGAGGTTTGTAATTCGTTATATTTAGGAATGATATAAGAATAAAATTTTCAGAGGCTGACCGTGTGGGATTTGTGATGGACGGAATGGTTATGTGACAGGATGATCTTCCTGTGTTTCGGGTGTCCCCTGTCAGTATCATTCCTTCAATGTGCCGTACCTCTAATTGCATTCACCCGCGACCGATGCCATAGAGTATTAGAAATTGAGAGCATTGTTAAAATAGCGACATTTCTTGCCTTCGTAACGACAGGTATAGCCCACCATCTGTTGGTACTGTCCATTCCACAGGCGATCTTTTAAATATGCTGTTACCTGCACGTGAGTAAATAACAGCGGAGCAGTTGGCTGTTTCTGTGTAATTACGAGGCTGTTTCCAGCTCGTTGAATGTACCGGATACTATAGATGACTGATTCCCGGTGACGTCAGTGTCCTTCACTACACTTTACTGATCACACGGACTTAACAATATGCTAAACGTCATCCTTGTGTATCACGCCTCCTGAACTGAGGAGGTTCGTGAATATCCCCAGTCGTTCCAGAGAATGGTATTACCTAAACTCATTAATTAAGCGCAGCGCAAGGAATGACGCTTGGGAGAATGTAGGTGTTGCACTGCTGTTGCTTTACCTTCGTCTGTAGGTGGAGTGAGTTTCTGCATGCATCGACTGATTTAATTCCTGAGAAAGAGCTCACGGCACTTAACTGAACCAAGGTTGGGCGTTTTAGAGCAATGGGATGTAATTCATTTCGTATACAACCAGCATGTTGCACATACATATACATGTTATCTGTCCACTCCTCTATGTGTAGGCGGCTGACCGCCATCATAAATGACCCACACCAGTATATAACACCTAGTGAACACTATAAATTATATCATAATTTATCACGTTTTAAACATGATGGCGGTCAGCCACCGAAACGTTTAGGAGTGAAACGATATAATGTACAGTGATATCTCGGCTAACGAAGAAAATTCGTTCCGGAATCACATTCGTTAGCCGAAACACACATACAGACGGAAAAGATAAGCTCCTCGAATGGCCCGACCGTTCATGTTTGCAGCTTTATGTTAGCGCGCGCATCCCCTAAAACATTCGTTAGCCGAATCCATATTCGTTAGCCGAGTCCGAAAAACAGCGAAAAAAATCTTCGTTAGCCGAAAAATTCGTCAGCAGGGTCACTCGTTAGCCGAGGTATCACTGTATATGTATTTGTATGTGCGATTTGAAGGTGTAATTAAAAAGTGAACAAGTCTGGTTGCGTCCCGGAGTTGGTCTGGACTTCAGTGGCGAAGATAAAATTCAATGCCCCTGCCACGAATCGATCAGCCGATTCTCCGGTCATCTCGCCCGTAGTCTGGTCACTGTAGCTACGGACTAAGCTATCCGGCTCACGATGGACGAATATGTGATTATTGTCATTTTTATTGATTCGTCTTCTCTGTTACTCCTGAAATTGGCCGGACGGACCAAAAAGGAGTGCTTTTGTTGTTAAATTTTACTGAGAAAATTCAGTTACGGTAACAGTAATTTAATAACATTGTCACCAAGTTTTGCGTGTGGCAGTTCTTTGAATTTTATTGCTACAGAACTAAGTGTCTTTGTTGGCCAGATTAGTCCCTTCTGCCTTAGATTTCAGCTGTCTTAAGGCGGAATATTTACACACACACACACAATAATATAAACAGCCAACTAGATGCAACAGTAATAATTTTATTAACAATATCAGTCAGATCAACATGTTTCGGGCGATAATTTAGCCCATCCTCAGGAACACTAGACGGTGTTTACAGCTTGTGGTATAAAGCGCTGACGACGCTGCCAGCAGCAGTTATTACTGTTGCATCTAGTTGGCTGTTTATATTATTGTATCAATGATGCACGGTTACACAAACATCAAACACACACACACACGCTCGCGCGCGCGCGTTTTATGAAAACTGAAGTCGGGAAGAATGAAGGGAAATGCATGCAGACTTCTGGTCGGAAAATATGTAGGCAATAAGAGACATGGAAGGCGTGAGGGTAGTTGGGAGAGCGTATTACAGTGAACTATAAAAATCGTGATTGGGAAGGTGTTCGCTAGATTTGTTGGGCTAAGAATAGGAAAGTGGTTGGTGTGCACCTTGTGCTCTCTTAAAATGCGAGAAATTTTTGGACTAAATGAGCAACTGTTAAAAGCTTCTCAATAAGGATTCTCTTGCAGTGAGTTGTTTATTTATTCATTTGATTAGAAATTAAGAATAGTGTGTTTTTAAGCAACTGCGATATATCGTGAACACCGATGCATGTTGCATGCAAGTGCAAAACATGAAATGTGGAGGAGAATTAAACGGGAAAAATGGTTTTCATGTACAAAAATATGGTAACTAGACCAAGACCTTATATTCGCCTGTCTGCTCACAATTGGCAGATCTAGGGACCGCGTCTTTCTGTCGTGTGTGTTAACACTCTGACCCACATACAAAGTTTGGAACAGAAATCAATATGCTCTTGTCAGTCAGGAATGGTTATTCCCCCGTCAAAATTCAATCGTTAAGTACTTAAAGGTTTGAAAAATTGTAGAGTTCTGCTGTTGCATTAGAGTGGGGGCTAATCGTGTGAGCTGAGGCTCGTGCTGTCTAGTATTGCTCCAGCTCAAAGCTCGGGTGCATATACGTGTATGATTTCTGTGATGGACTGATCTCCTGTCTTGGGAGCCTCATGTGTCAAGGCAGTTGTTTTCAAACTCTTTTCCGCGAAATCTGGGACTCCGTGGATGGCAGTGGTTCCGCAAGCGTGTTTCCTTTTTAGTGAAATTGGTAGATGTAATTTTGATAATCCTTCTTTTTATTCCCGTCCCGATCACACTGTATTATAGAAGCAGGTTGCATTTTCAGTGTAAATCACCAAAAACAAGATTCTGATTTCATAAATATAAATAATTATATTATTTTTAATGCGCTTGTTTTAAAAAATGTTTTATTTTACACCCAAAAAGCAAACTTTTACTTTACAAGGGTTCCGCGAAAGTTCGGAGTTGGTCACTAGGGTTCTACAGATGTCGAAGGTTTTGAAGACCGCTGCTTTAGGAGGTTCTTAATTTGAGATTGATATCTCACTTCGAACACGACAAAAAGAACCAACACCTGCTGGCTGAGGACGTAGAAGTTAGGGCTAATAAGCCTCAGTTGTTTACTAATTAACACACAAGAATGTTCAGCTGATCACAGTAAACTTTTTCACCTTGTTATAGTTACCATATGGTTTTGTGTTTGTCAGGCTGAACACATTTACGTGTTCAATATGTGCTTAGACATTTGGATAAGAAGGTAATACGTAAAAATGCTCAACCAACGATTTCACGATATGGAGTATTTTCTTTTACGGAAACAAGAAATACCCCAATAACGAATAGAATTTGTGAAATCGTCCAGATTAAATCGGAAATTAAACTAAATTTCCGGTATTTAATTAGCATGATGACAATCTGTGAAAATATGTAAATGTACTTTCATTGTAAGCACATTGTTTTAGTCTGTTGCAAGTCATGTTCAGTGTTATCTTACCACGCTTTAGTACTAATCAAGTACATTATGTTCAGTATTTTATACAGGTAAAGGTAAAGGTCTCCCTCTAACATGCCGTGTAGTCACAGAGGGTAATTGGAGGTACAGCTGTATCCTGTCTTTAACTTCGGCCCTAGATATGGGTGCGTGGTGAACGCCACACCCCGTCCGCGTTAGCCCCAGGAAACAGCCCTGGTATCCACTGTACGGAACGCTTGGTTGGCCTCGGAGCTGGTCTGGACGGGTGCGGAGAAGAGAAAACTCTTGTGTCCAGCGTGGGGCTAAGCCCGATCCGTCTAACCCTTAGCGGGTCACTACACTTCCCGGACCATTTTTAGTGTAACTCAGTCTAAATGGATGAGAGTCTAAATCTTATGATTTGGGTTTAGTATAATTCTCCTGTAATTCATTACCATATAGAGTGCCGCAGTGCATAGACTTGTCAGGTTTCGTACGAGCAGCATGGCTATCTCTGTGCGGTGACTGTGAAGATGATTGTAATTTGGGATGCGACGGCGCATATTATGGTGCATAGGATCATTCGATGTATCTGTAACTGCGGCACCCATCTGCACGGTAGAGAGATGGCTACAGTAGCTTTCCTCCAGACGTCCGTAAATGTTCGACCACACAACCCGCAAAACAGTAGTCCTCATTTTTCTCGTGGTTTAGGTATTGTATCTGTCAGCTTGTTCAAATACTTTAAAGTAGTATAGAATTTAATACTGTCTTTACGTAAAATCAAACCATTAGCTATTTACTTTCCTATGGTTATAATTATGATCCTTGCCTATTTGGCATTGAATTAGTAACAAGGATGTTTTATTATACGTTTGAAGATGACACGTGTGACTGAACAGACTAATTTACTCAGATTACAAGCCTTCGTTTCTACATTCTATCTCCTTGAACGTAATTTAGGGATATTACTGTCGTCTGGAACGCCACGCCGTGTAGTTTAAAGGGAATGTACCGCCGTATCTGAAGAAGCTACCTGGTTGCTCAGTCTTCTACCTTTAAGATGGTGGCAACGGGTACTCCCGAAACACTGGTAAATTTCTATAAACAGAGCGAGTCCACTTTCTGTTGCGTACCCGTGAATGGATTTCCTGTGCTTCTGGCGTCACCAGTACGATAAGACAATGATTGATGCTCCAGATGTTTGAAGTAAATTCAGAACTGTCCATAACTCACACGAATTTGTTTGCTACACTGTACGGATGAAACAGTTTACTGTTTTATACTGTCCGTTTGTACGTACATAAATAAAGTAATCGTTTCGAAAATAAAGCAAAACCATATGAACACTTGTAGCACTAGACAGTTCTAGGAACGTGTCCGAATAAATCCCGCATTGATTGAGCGTAAATGTTCTAAAGTACTGAGACATTTAGATTCTTTGAAATGGGTGTAGAAATTGTATCAGTGAAGAAATTAAAATCACATCCAAGCATTTCTTCTGCTGGGCGCATGTTGATATTTGCCCTATCCCACAGAATGATAATGACAGCGATATTTAAAGATCGCGTGATATCGAGTTTTCATAAATGTGGAGACATTTCGGAAGGACCTGTTGCCTCCATCTTCAAACTAGAAAATGAGCCTACCTTGTGGTACGCCTTGCCGATGTGCAAGGTATAGACATGTCTTCTAAAAATCTAGGTGCCACCTCAAAATTTCAGGCGCCAGGATGACGAAATGAAGCAAACTCCAAACTAAGGGCCTACAAATGTTAGGTACCACGGTACAAAATCTGGCCACCCGGATAACCTGGCGCCCGGTATCCTTGCAGGATGCGTGTCTGGCTCTTAATAACAGTAGCAGTTAGGTCTATAGAAACTGTAAAATTGTTATTAATTGTGTCCTTACTTTGGTCTCAGGAAGGGCGACTTCTGTTTATCCCCATATACCTCAGGGTAATAAACATACAAACAAACATATGTACATACAAACAAAAAATGTTATTGATAAAAATACAGCAGTTTCTCGAAAACAGTTCTTGTGTTCATGTACTTACGGTCGTGGGAAAACATCCCCTTAGTACTCACTCAGTGGACCAGAACTGCACATGTATTGAATAACTTTTCACTGAAATTAGGAGAAGTTTGAAGGTGACGAAGTACAGGCACTTTACCCTGAATATTGAGTATATGTAGTGTATATACGAACTGTTTAAAGTAGTTTTGTGCAGTGAAAGTTTCCTGCAAGAAATCATGTTGGTTTTTATTTGAGACTGACGAGTGTCGTGTTGTGAAGTGTTGCAGTAGCAGTGCAGTTGTTGATGCCGCAATGTGCGTACAGTTTTCCGTGTCCATAAGTTTTATATTGTACCATGCCGCAGTTCAGTCAGGTGTGAAAGTGGTCATGCTTAGCGGCAGTCCTGCAGCCCCCCACCCCTCATACAGTACAAAGGCAGATGACAAAAAAAAATTGTACGGAAAATTTTAAGACTTTTTTTTTTCGAAAAATAGTTCATTACATGAAAGGCTAAGGAGCCGAGCACAACTTGTAAAACCAAATTTTCTGTGCATAAATTTCTAACCCTCTTACTAATAACATGCGTAATATCTTTGTGTTGTATCTCTTTTACAGGGGTACTAATAAGTCCTTAGCCCGACCAGGAAGAAAACAAGCTAATGTTTCTGTCAATATGGCGTGAATTTCCTTCGGCGCCTTACCTTGCAGGGGGGGGGGAGGGGGGCGGGCTGATGACCGCTCGGGTCTCGATATTGTTGAAATCGCGTGCGTCCTTGAAATGCTCCCGAGCTTGTTTCCTTCCTGGTCGGTTTAAGGACTTATCAGCACCCCGGTATTTAATTTAATTTATATTTGGAGAACTAAGGAATTACTACTTCTGCCTAGGGTAAATGTGTAGCATTCAACACTGAAATTTTGCATAGCCCTCACTTTGAATTGCTGACTTGCAAAGAGTTACGTGTCGCTGCCACATTACAAGTTCGCATATCTGCCACGTTTTTGTCACTCTTCGTAGGTAACTGCTGTTTCTCACTCAAGAGAATGCAATTGGCCCACACAGCGTGGGTAGAGTCCCTGAACATTCGCGACGACGGTTGGGAGAAAACATACAGATCCTGTCAAAAACATGAATCCCTGTCACTGCATGGCCTTGTTTCCACTGGTCGCCATTTGTTAGGTTTTTTTGTTTATAACAAGCGTGGAGTGAAATTTTTTGCTCAGCTTTTACACATAACTGATTATCTCACTCACTATAAACACGACTGAATTTTTCCCCAGTGTATTTTTAAGTGAAATACAGCAGTTACTCGTAACAAACAACGGACGGTCGGCTTCCTTATGCGCAAACAGCTGCCAAGGTCAATTGCAGACTCATTATCAGTAGGAAGTACTTTGCTGGGGTGACATGCAGTAGCAACAATTTCTTCTGTTGGGTCAACGGGAGGACGCGTAAGCTGACACACACACACACCCACCCACACACACACCCACCCACACACACACACACACACACACACACACATACATACACTCACACACACACGCACGCACACACACACACAAAACATGAAGATTTCGTAAGCTTAGTTACTTTCAGTAAGGTAAAGTTGGCTGAAATTGTTTTTATTAAGCCGAAATAAAAGTGATAGCTTCATTGGTACTGCTTTATAGGCACGTCAACGTGTTTTGAGAAGTTGTACAAACTGTTTCAGTATAACTGTCAGTCTCAAACAGAACATTCGTTGATATATATATATATATATACACGTATATGTGTGTGCATGTGTGTGTGTGTGTGTGTGTGTTCAGTTTAAAAGAAATCTCTGAAGTCCCTTTGTATTGTATCAGTTATATTAAACCACATCGCACTGTCTTCCCAAGATCTCATACACTGAACGTAATTGGTTTACTGGAAGTTGTGCTGTAGAAAGGTTGATAATGGTTGAGGTAAATGTCAAATGATTTGGTAATGCGAACTAAAGATGGCGCCAAAAAGTGTCTATAGCGTGTCGAATTCAGCGGCCATCTCACAATGTGTCGGTAATCCGAGGAATTCTTTTTCTATATTTTCCTCAGTTTCGCCGAGCGATTAAGGGGACAGTCCATTATATGTGTTTTACTGCCAGTGTTTTTCATGGAGCCAAAGTATCGTAACCGGTATGGGGACTAGAAACGGGCTGGACGGTCCGGGTTTCTAATCCCGGCATGGGTAAGAGATTTTCGCTTTTCCAGAACGTCCGGACCGCTTCTGGGGCCCACCCAGCTTCTTATTCAATGGATACCGGCGAATTTCCTATCTAATGCCGAAGTTAAGAATGAGTGGAACTATACCTCTGCTCCCACTGTATGCCTTCTTGCCGTGGACAGGGACAATTTTACCTTGTACCCATGATTTCATGCTCGTTTCAAGTCCATGTCCGCCGTAGACCCTGCAGCAGACGGGTCCTTGTCTCCACTTTATCATGTTCGCCTGTGTTTCGGCCTACTAATAAGCCAAACGAAATGAAGAATTCAGTGTGTTTGAAGGCGTCTGGAGCGTAATATCATGTAGTGTGGTAGCCTGGGGATAGTTATGTTCTGGAGGAACGTCCTACCTCGATCTTCGGGATAGAAAATGGCGCTGCCAGATAGTGCTGCGTCGTATTAAAAAAACCCCGGTCTTCATTGTCACCGGCGTGATAACCTGAAATCTTAGATGCACTGTACATTTTATGTGTGTGACTAAATTGTTAGCACGGCTTGACGTTGACCGAAATGGATAAGCGCGTTTTATTAAATCACAAATCTGAATTAAAAATTCGCCTCTGCGACACACCTGCAACCTGAAGGGCGCAAAAATGTCATCCAGGTCATTAAGAGCTGACACTTGGTGCAGTACTATCTAATGAATGGGGGCCAGGACAGTGTTGTCGGTATAGCGACTTGCTACGGGTTTGATCGCCCGCGAATCGTCGAATGCCGTTGGGGGCGATCAAGAAAAGGAAACAATCCGACTTAAAAGTAAAATAAATCAATTGGCTAATAGGGAGAAACTCAAACCTATCACTAGAAAACAAATTATTAGTTTATAAAGCAGTGATGAAACCCATATGGACATACGGAATAGAACTGTGGGGATGCGTCAGCAAATCCAATGCAGCAATTATACAGAGATCACAATCAAAAATCCTAAGAACCATAGCAAATGCCCCATCGTTTGTATCAAATCACACACTCCATACAGACCTCAACATCCCCTATGTAAGTGAATTCATTAAGGAAAGAATTGACAAAAGCCTCAACAAACTAGTATCCCATCCCAACCCACTAGTGACAACACTAACACAACCAATGAGAAATAGAAGGCCAAAAAGACGGACCTCCGACCTTCACGACTGAGGTGCCATCGCTGGATGGGCACCCTACCGTGTAAAACAAAACAAGATAGCAAATTAGATTATAGATTGATTATGCAATCTGATGGCTAATAAATAAAATAATAAAAAAAAAACTCTTCGAGACCGGACCTGGGTACCCGCCCAGTCTAGTGTATAATGAGTACCTGCTGTCTTTGCCGGGAGTAAATCGGCCGGCGCGTGGCATTGACCACCAGCCCCCATCTAGGGCTGAGATTAAAGAAAGAGTAGTGCTATTCCTCTGCTCCCCCTTTGGGACTTCACGGCTTGTTCTCTGATGAACTTTAATTACTTGACATTACTGTCTAATGAATGTTGCTTCTTCCTTGTGAATATTTCGCAGTTTCCCCTTAATGTTACCTAATAATTTGCAGGTGTCCCTCGGCTTAACGCGTTAATTGCTTTACTAAGAATGCTAATAAGTTTAAATCGCTTAACCCGATTTTTTATGACTTTCAGTTTGAATTGACAGTTGCGTGAATTTCGTGAAGCAATAAGTCAGATTCGATGCCATTCATATTAACGGTATACGAATTTTAATTTTGTCTTTTGTTTTAGACAAAATATTTCATTGTACTTTAGTACGTATGGACGATAAAAAGGGTTAAAATTTTCCATATACACGCCATAAAGGCGTATAGGCGAGTGGAAGTATAGTTCCACTAATTCTTAACTTTGATGGAGGATGTATGTGAGTGGTCAGCCTCACGCACCGGCCCCTTTACCCCAAATGGAAAGCGCCTCGGGTACCCAATCATTAGGAGGTGGCTGAGTGTACCTCAAAGCTTGGTGGTACGTATGCCTATGCCGAGTTTCGAACCCCGGATTGTCCAGCCCGTAGCCTAGTCACTCTGCTGACTATGCTGTGCCGCCTCGTCGTTAGTGCTTATTAAAAATTAAATTATAGGTAATTCGTATGAAGTCCTTTTAGTTGGAAACTTGTGTAAACCATTAACAAATACGACGTGGGTACCTATATATCCGCTAACGCTGGCTGTTCGGTTTGGTGTAGCCATAATATGTGCCAAACTGACGGCTGTAGCCTGCGCCAGAGGCTGTCCATGGGCGCACATAAAGACAATAAAACTTGACTTAATGCCACCACCTGCGTCAGAAGCACGGTTTCCAGCATACAGGCAGGGGCCTGTGTTCTGGACTTCGTAACTGCCTGAGCCACGTGTTCGTAGTTCCGACTGTGGTGACTCAACAGCTGAACTGAAGCCTATTATTGGATCTGCGTTGTTTGTGAAAATCCCGCATTGATGTTGACGGGGATGCTGAGTTCTCATTGGTTTATCGACCGGTTTCCTACCCGGATGACGTCAGTGATCTTCAAATGTGCTCGTCAGATATAACTATAGTCAGACACAAAAATCTTGAGTGCTGAAAGGAAACTGAGCCAAGTTGTGGCTGACGAATGGTCGTGAGCGTAGTGTATGCCGGAGGGAGGAAGGATAAGATAAAGATGGGAAGCAGAAGTCTAATGCGAACCTGTTAATATTTAGCTCCCAGCTGATAAAATGCTTAACGTGTTCCAGAGGTTGTGCCAGAAGAGCGTACCTTTCTCCATTTCGGGTAACATTTCATGATGAACTTTTAACGAACAGGCAATTCCTGACTTGTATTTACGACTGTCCGATTCATGACCGTACGCGCACAGGCAAACCTGACTATTGAGTTGCTTTATGTTCCTCAGCCAGACCACGCAAATGTCACTGTGGAGCCTTGCAATTAATACAGGGTCTTGAAATAAACTAAAAGAAGATTACAATTTCGTTAGCGACTCAATAAGATACCGACCAGTGACAATCACTATCAGATATTGTCTGTATCATACTTAATCCTGGCAGTTTGAAATAGTATGTTAATCTGAAACGTCTGTAACATGGGCGGCCAGCCTTTATATGGCAAAGGGCCACAACCGTTAGGGCTGGTTTCGCGGGGCGCACTTGGGAAAAAGCACAGTTTAGTGGTTAAGTAACCGCATAAATTAATGTCTAACTTTTGTAGTATTCTTTCTCTAGTCTGCCTTACTACAGGTCCATAGACTTTTCCAAAGCCAGTTCTCCAAGTAGGGCGATCTAGTACTTCCTCTTTACATTTCCAGTATCCTATCGTTTCCTTAAGATCGTACAGTAGCTGCTTACTACTTCTTACTCGTATTTCCATCCTTTCTGTCCTTTCTTCTCTCTTCCCTTCAATAACATGTTCTTTTTCTATTTGTAGGATATTATTTTCCTCCTTGACTGTATATAATACTTCATTTGTCAATTATATATAGGCCTTTTTGTAAAGATTTATTGCACAGACAGTATATACAAAGTGTACAAGGATATATTGCAAAATTGTTCCTGTATTCAGTAAATGTTTACATTATGGAGCAATGGAAATGAATAATATGTATATAAATATGGGTGTAAATAACGGCAGTGAAAAATGAACAGAAAAAACACTGCGGCTTCTGGTAAGCTAATTAAAGCAGTATATGGTTTTATGTTTGTGTTTATATGTTACGTGCAAGTTAGTCGGGTCGACTAGAGCATAACACTGTGGTGGTTGGGGAAAATGGTTAGACAAGAAGGTGTTTGGATCGTTTGTGTATGTATTTCTTATACTGGCGATGGAGGTCAGCTAGGGAGTAGTTTCCTATAGAGCGGTCGAGGGGGTTAGGGATATATAGGCCTATTCTACTCTTGTAGATATACATACAGTAGAACTCCACTTATCCGAACGCTGGCTATCCGGATCTGCTTGGTCCCTCGGTTAAATTTTTCTAGAATTTTATGTAACTAACTTTCCTTGAAATCAGCGGTTATCGGATCAAGTACAGTACAGTGTTATGTCTTCTAGAACTTCAAATCAGGCGTGGTTCAAAGGTTTAGGCGCTGGTACATACTGTACATAGTAACAGCCGTACTTCAAAACTGCGAATTTAGTGTGTTTTCAAATAAAATTCCAGTTATCTGGATTTTCTGCATATCCGGATAGCTCGCTGTCCCAATTAATCTGGATAAGTTGAGTACTACTGTATTATACATATGTGGCCGCGCACTGGAGACTTGTGGTTTGTAAACTTCTAGCACAAGAAGCGGTGATATAACTCAGACAATGTCAGTGTGGATCATCTCGTGATATCCTTCCACGCAAATGCATGGGTAGTAACTTACCTCGATTAGACAGTGACTGTTTCCTTTCAGATCCTTTTCCATTTTATCACACCAGGCGCTCTACCATCGACGCTGTAGTGTTAAGATACTAAGAGCGTCAAATTTTCTCTTACGTCGCGAATAAAAGCGGCCGGAGCCTGAAGTCGGTATTTCTTCTTATATATTTCTCCACCCCAAAATTCTCAATTCAGTATTTCTGTGTTCCTGGTATGGATGTGTGCCTCGTGTGTACATTTCTGTTAATTCACAATGATCGGTTTCGATGGTGATCAGTCTCTTTTTTTCTCTCTCTCTCTGATCGTGAGTTAAAATATGGTGTGTTAGTTGAGACGTCGCTGTACACACAATAGTAAAGATAACACAGGAGTTGGCGTGTTTTATGAGTTGTGGCTTGAGATAATGTTGTTTTTACTGTAGTTTGAAATTACACATTATTGGAATTATGTTTATTTTAAATTTGCTATTTCGAAACAATCGCAAGAATCTCTCATTATTGCCTTTTTATATTCGTTCTGCCTGTGTATAACCGTACCTGCAGGCAGCGAATATGTGTTTACAAAAGACAGTTCGAATTGAAAGATTTATGAAAATCGTCGGCGGACGGTCATTTGGCTGTTAACGTTCGCTGATGCGTTTCGGACAGCGTGCTAAAACCTGATAATCCCTTACCCCAGTTTATGTTCAGGTATAGAAGGATATTGCATAGAGCAAGCAACGTGAGGGGAGGCACATGTTTGTTTTTTTCGTACGGACGTTCACCTAAGTAAGTGCGTTTCGCTAGAGCTTCCTGTATGCGGGTACGAAAAAGAATTTCAGAAATTTGCTTGAAATTTTGTGGGCTTCTGTAATAAAAACCGATGCACTCCAGTTGGTCAGATCTGCTCTATAGTAAAATTCTTAGCTTACCGTATGTTGTCCCTCGCAACTTGTAGGCTCGAGGATTTACTTGGCCCTCTTGAAATGTTTACAATATATGTGGCGCTTATGCGTCTGACACGGCGGTTCTGAAACGGTCGTATCTACCGGCGTGTCTCATAATCTTTCCGTGGTGGAAACCCAACAATTATTTTTCGTATCCCGAGGAACCCCTGTCATCAGTGTGGTTTTCGACGCAACAGGTCGACGATTTATCATATATTCTGCATTCGCAAAATACTTGAGAAAAAATGGGAGTACAATGAAGAAGTTCATCAGCTTTTTATAGATTTCAAGAAAGCTTATGATTCAGTTATGAGGGAGGTCTTATATAAGATTCTCATTGAGTTTGGTATCCCTAAGAAACTTGTAAGGTTAATAAAGATGAGTCTGGCTGAAACATATAGCAGAGTCCGGGTAGGCAAGAATGTGTCTGACAGGTTCCCTATTAGGAAAGGTCTGAAACAAGGAGACGCTCTATCACCACTGCTTTTCAACTTTGCTTAAGAGTACGCCATTAGGAGGGTTCAGGTAAACAAGGAGGGCTTGAAACTAAATGATACACATCAGCTTCTGGCTTATGCCGATGATGTTATTATACTGGGAGGAGGTATACATACTTTAAAGGAAAACGCAGAAGCTTTAGTAGCTGCTACTAGGGAGAATGGACTGGAAGTAAGTGCTGATAAAACTAAGTACATGGTCATGTCTCGAGATCA
>Ga0131853_10012397_pt1 | contig 15617 bp, 14 predicted proteins | sample TergutLab28metaG_FD_92764 | JGI IMG/M metagenome (GOLD analysis project Ga0131853, IMG submission 92764) | Labiotermes labralis P1 segment gut microbial communities from Petit-Saut dam, French Guiana - Lab288 P1 (version 2) (version 2) | ecosystem: Host-associated > Arthropoda: Insects >...
GCGGCTATCATAGCGGCGCCAAAAACAATTATCACTCCTATGGTAGTGCCGCCGGCTACTGCTTCAAGCTCTTCGTCGCTGAGTTCTTCTCGTTCATTTGTTCTTTCCTTATGATTTTTTGTTTTGCTTTTCTCGCACAACGCGCCACTTCCTTTTGGTTTAAAATTCACTTTTAAACGTTATACACGCGAAACCCGAAAGTACGGCAGAGAAATAATTTTACCTTGATTTTCCATCTGTAAGAAAAGCTATGCGTTAACAGCATTGCTGCACTATGATTCACTGAATCATAATGCAGCAATGCCTTGACGGCGAATTGTGACTATGCTACAATAGTTTCACTTCAAGAATTGGTGAGAAAGGAATGTTCTTTAATATGTTTATTGGCAGAAAAAAAGAAATGAATACATTAAATAGCCATTATGCAAATGATGGATTTAGTTTTTTTTGTATTTACGGGCGGCGCCGGGTTGGAAAAACCGAACTTATCAAGGAATTCATTAACGATAAAAAAGCGATCTTTTTTACCGGAGTTGAAGACACAAAAGAAGTAAGCCTTGCACTGTTTTCCAACGTTATCCACGAGTGTTTATACAACTCAAAGAGTAAAGCTTCTTATTCTGACTTTAAGGATGCGTTTATTGATATATATGAAAGCTCGAAAAAAGAAAAACTGGTATTAGTTATTGACGAGTATCCATACCTCGCCAGAAGCTATCCGGGGATATCATCTCTTTTGCAGGTTGAGATTGACCACAGACTAAAAGATACAAACTTATTTATTATTTTATGCGGCTCCTCGATGTCATTTATGGAAAGTCAGGTTATGGGACATAAAAGCCCGCTTTATGGCAGAAGAACAGGGCAAATCAAGGTTCTACCGTTTGACTATAAAACTTCTGCGGAGTTTTACCCGAAAAAGAAGGCGGAAGAGAATGCTATTCTATATAGCATCACAGGCGGTATAGCAAAGTACTTACAACTTTTTTGTAATAATAAAAAAATAGACGAAAATATTGTAAGCAACTTTTTTGACAGTAATGCGTTACTTTTTGAAGAACCTTCGAACCTTTTAAAACAAGAGTTGCGTGAACCTGCCTTGTACAATTCTATTATCACTGCCGTTGCAAAAGGTGCTTCGAGGGTTAATGTGATTTCCACAAAAACCGGGTTGGATAGTGCTGCTTGCGTAAAGTATTTAAGTAATTTGGTTGAACTCGGAATAATAAAAAGAGAAATACCGATTATGGAGAGGGAAACTTCGCGCAAGAGTATTTATCGTCTCGATGATGGTATGTTCCGGTTTTGGTATATGTTTGTTTATGAAAATTTATCTAGAATTCAATTAGGCTTTGGTGAACATGTATATAATGATATTAAGCCACAGATTTCGGAATTTATGGGGGAGGCATTTGAGCAAATCTGCAAGGATTATATATGGAACACAAAACATCCATTTTCCATATCAAAGATCGGCAGATGGTGGGGTAATAATCCCATTTCCAAATCTGAACAGGAAATTGACTTGATAGCTATTGACAGCAACAATTCCAAGGCTATTTTCTGCGAGTGTAAATGGCGTAACAAGAAGATGTCCGGAGATGTTCTTGATGACCTTATCGGCAAAGCCGGTATGTTTGAATTTAAAGAAAAATACTATATGTTATTTTCCAAATCCGGATTCACCACTGATATAAAAAAGAGAGCAGGTTCCGAAGTTATTCTCGTGGATTTTGAAAGCATGTGGAGCGAGCCGTCCCCCTGTCTTTAAGATTTGCTATCGGTTTAACGGCTCTTGGCACCATTTATGGTCCCGTTATAGTCGTAATAATTCTTCTGACATTTATGTCTGAATATAAATTCATATTTAGGTTCTTTTACCGGATGTGAATAAGTTCTTTCGTAGTATTTACACCAGTTCACACCAAAGAACCCGACACAATAATAATGAACCATTTTATATTGGCGGCATATCTCGTGGTTATGACGGTCATGCTCACCGCCGGATATGCTTTCAAGTTCTTCCTCGCTTAACTTGCTTGGCGTACTCAACTTGCATGATCCGCAGTGTTTTTGTTCTTCCTCGCTTAACTCGTTGAGGGTGCTCAGCTTGCTTGGCGACCTCATTTGCGCCATGTCTTCCTTCGTGAACGTAAAGCCGTATTCGACAGCCAGTGCGATGACTTCATCGTCACTTGCTTTTTTCACGCCCAGAGCATCAAGCTTCGCCGCAAGATCGCTGTCCGTTTTTGCTTTTTCTATAAAGACTTTGAGTTGTTCCATAAAAAAAATTTCCTTTCCTTTTTATATACTTACTTATACACGCGAAACCCGAAAGTACGGCAAACCGTCCCCCTGTCTTACGGCAAAGTCACCATTTCAAGTAAAGATTGTTTCTGTCGTCGTACTTGTGCTTTTTTTCTTTAATTATTCCTTCTACGATATCCGCTGCCAGGTTTTCGCTTTGTGTGACATCTCTGTTTTCGCCGCCATAGACTGCTGTAAACTCAAACTCCGCCTGGTTGTCAGGGAAACTAAAATCAACACTGATTAAGTCAGCTTTCGGGATAAGGTTAACTGTCAGTTCTTCGGATAGCAGCCCTGCCTTGTTTGTGTTTGATTTTGACAGCGCGTTGGCAGTACAGAAATTTTGCAAATTGTTGGTAAGCTCGATATAGTCAAAATCCTCTGAGTTAATCTCGTACCGGAACCGCTTGATCCGTTTAATAAACGCCTTTGTTTTTTCACGCTTGGGATTATCAAAAATCACTTCAGGCGGACCTTCCTCGTAAATACCACCCTCGTCCATATATATAATCCGTGTGGACACATTCTTAGCGAACTCCATCTCGTGAGTCACGATTGCCATAGTCATACCGCTCTGCGCAAGCCGCTTGATGACCGCCGTGACTTCACCTACCATCGTCGGGTCAAGTGCGCTGGTCGGTTCGTCGAACAGCAAAATGTCCGGCTTCATTGAAAGGCACCGGGCGATGGCAACACGCTGCTTCTGACCACCTGATAACTCATCGGGATATGCATCGGCTTTTTCGGCAAGCCCGACAGTCGCAAGCAGCTCCCTCGCGAATTTTTCCGCTTCGGTCTTTGAAGTGCCGAGTAGCTTCCTTTGTCCGACCGTAAGGTTGTCGAGTACGCTCATGTGAGCAAACAGGTTAAAATTCTGAAACACCATCCCCATTTTTTTGCGAATTTCGTTAATGTCGGTGCGTTTATCCATGAGATTTTGACCCTCGAACTCGATTGTCCCGCCGGTTGGCGGGTCAAGCATATTCAAAGCACGCAGAAAGGTACTTTTCCCCGTGCCGGACGGACCGATGATGGTTATTACTTCGCCTTTTTCGATAGTGGTCGTAATGTCTTTTATCACGTCAAGCTTGCCATAGCTCTTTTTAAGGCTTGTTATTTTTATCATCACTAAACTCCACCCCTCCTCAAACGCTTATTGGTTTTCCGATTGATGAAGCTAAACAGCCATATCATCAACGATGCAGCAATCAGATAAACCAGCGCAACCATAATCAGAGGGAAGAAGGCATCGTATGTGCGGCTTCGGATTATATCACCGGCTTTTGTTAAGTCCACGATGGCGATGTAACCGACCACCGAGGTCATTTTGAAAAGGGATACAAACTCGGACATATACACAGGAAACGCCACCCTTGCCGCCTGCGGGAATGTCACGGTAAAAAATGCGCCTGTTTTGCTGAAGCCCATACTCCGTGCCGCCTCGACCTGACCTTTGTCTATGGTCGAAATCGCGCTGCGGATGATTTCTCCGACAAAAGCAGCACTGTTGGCTCCGAAAGCGATAACAGCTATCACCGTGCCGCTTAAACTGCTCCTTGCGAAGATGACGTAGAAGGTTATCATCAGCAGCACTACAATCGGAGTACCGCGAAGGATGTTTACATATATACTGCCCACGGCTCTTAAAGCCGGATTTTTGCTCATCCGTAAGCCGCATACAGCGAAACCAAGGAGGGTAGCCAGTGCAAACGCAAAAAATGTAATGATTAAGCTTACTTGCAGACCGTCAACAACCATCTTCCATCGTTGTTCATGGATAAGATTACGCTCGAAAGCGTCTTTGAGACTTTGAATAAATGATACAGACTGCGTATCTTCAAAGTTAGGATTCAATGTCAGCAAAACCGCGCCGCCTGTATGATAGGGGTCGGAAAAATTGATAACCTCTTTCCGCTCATCGTTTATAACGAACAAACCCGCACCGAAATCGGCTCTGCCCGAATTTATATAGGGAATCACCGAAATCCACTCAACATGGGTAGCGGATATATCCATTCCCATGTACTGAGCAAACCGCCTGGCTATTTCTACATCGAAGCCTTCCATTTGACCGCGCGCAAAAAAACTGAACGGTTCAAATTCGGCGCAAGTCGCAAACAACAACGTACCGTTTTCGCCTGTTAGCGGAATATCGGGCATTGGTGGGGAATCAGCAGTATAAATCCAGCGATTAGCGATGTCGTCAAGAACTCCGTTTTCTTTAATCACTGCCAAAAACTCATTAAATTGCCGTAAAAGCTCCGCTTTCTCTTTGTTGAAAACAAAGCCGTAATCAAATTCCGCGAAAGGCGGATACACAACCATTAATGCAGGCGTTATTCTCGACCATTTTTCAGCTATAGGGCTATCCGTCATAATCGCGTCAGCCCTGTTGTTTTTCAGCAGTTCAATCCCTTCGTGTTCGTAAATATAGCTGACCATCGTAAAATCGCCGACATTCTCATAAAACATCAAATCAAATACTTCTCCGCCGATAAAACCTATACGCTTTCCGATAAAATCCTCGGGGCGTAATTGCTCCGCGTCAGCATTTTCAATATTAAACTCGCTGAAATCATTGCTTTGACAAGCAGTGACCGACAGCACTATTAACACGGCAAATAACACCATGATTGTTTTTCTCATGCGATCTCACTCCTTATGAATATATACACGCGAAACGTAAAAGCACGGCAGAAATAAATAAAAAAATCGAGGTACGAATACCCCGGCTATTGTACATACCACCGCTCGCAGTCCCCTTGCATCTAATCGATTAGGGCAGATGAACCGTCCCCCTGTTCCTCCACCGACAATCGTATAGCTCTTCAAATTAGTCCCCTTTCCAATCTTAATTTATGCTCATCTCAAATATCCGGATATATGGGTTGTTATCAAGTTTGCCACGATAACTATAACATATATAATATGTTATGAACAATATAAACTTTCAAAGTTCACCAAGGGGGTGACCGCCCGTTAGTCAAGTTTATTAGTTATTACAAACGATACAATACAATTGGGAACCTCTGCTTTGACCAGTTCTTCAAGTTTGTCAAAGGCTTCTTCGATTTGGGCAAACGTTTTTTCTTCGTTGAAGCCAACCAGCAAATCTATATATATCTTTTGCCCGGAGCTTCTTGTCCTTATTGTGTCAAACGTATCATACAAGCCATATCCGGCGGTCATCGCCTTCATGATTTTTAGCTGTAAATCCTCGTCCATCGTTTTGTCCAGCAAGTCATAGGTACATTGCTTAAGCGGCTTCCAAATAATAATCATCAAAACAACCGAGTAAATGATACATAGTATTGGCTCGAAGTATAGAACAAAAACACCTTCTCTAAAAATATATATAATGGATATGGCGGCGAGTGCAATAAAATCAAAGGCAAGGTTATCCTTCAAGAGACGGTCTTGCGCGTCGGTCATTTTACCGGAAAGCGTTTTGCTGATTCTGCGGTGTTTTAAATATAGCCACATATCAATACATGTATTAATAGTTTTAACAGCGATGGCATATATCAATATATCGCTTGGTTTTATCGGCGAGGACAGAACTATTATTGAAGATACCAGCACGGTAACAAGTCCGATTTGCAAGAGCAGATTGGCTATAAAACCGCCGAACGACTCGAACTTACCCATGCCGTAATCATATTCGTGGTTTTTATTCTTTGCGAGCTTCCTTGAAATCTCATAAACTACCCAGGCTTGAACAACCAAAGTAACCGAACCGAGAGCGTCTGCTACAAGGATAAGTGAACGGCTCATGACAGCAAGGACAACCAACACAATCAGGTTTGGCAGTTCTGCTAATAGTTGAACCAATGCCACGTTTTTTTGTTTAATTAGCATGCTTGCGTTATAGTCCATTAGTCACCTCGGTGAAGCGGAGTTAAACTCCTGCTACAACCCCACGTACAACGTCATCACAATGAAAAACACAAGCAATGACCCGCACAATGTCTTGAAGCCTGCACGCAAGCTGCCCAAGGATTCCAGCCAGCGTATTTTATCAGCGTACTTGAAAATCCAAAAGCCCGCTGCGACGCTTGCAAAAAATATCATTGTTTTTTGAAAATAACCAAAAGCGTTTATGGACACCGGATAACGGAAGAAAAACTCAATTATCTGTGGGCCGAATATGCCGCCCGCAAGACAAGTTACACCGAGAAAAGCGATGGGAGCTACCCAGCATTTTTCTATTTCTATATCTGAATTATCCGCCTTACCTGTAAACATGACTGAAAACTTATAATAATAAACAATCGTGCAAAGACTTAACACAATGACAACAGCATACAACCACTGTGGTATATCATAAGTGATAAAATACTTTGATATACTGCCGTTAAAAAACGGCGCGCCGATTATGCCGAGCACAGCCAAAAACGCCGCAACACTCACAACAGGCATACGCTTGAACACTCCGCGTATACGGGTTATATCCGCCGTGCCATATACACGTATGATAACACTGGCGCATAAAAACAGCGTAGTCTTAAACACCGCATGATTTACAATGTGATATAGCCCGCCGATTCGCGAATACTCGCAGCCGGAGTTAAGCCCGATCATTATAAGTCCCACCTGCGAAATCGTGGAGTACGCAAGCAGCAACTTTATATCCGTTTGACAAAAAGCCATAACAGCACCGAACAGACCCATTATTATACCCAGCACTACAAACAACTCCGGTGCAGCTACGGGAGAGAATAAATCACTAAAGCAGATATATATATATATCGCGGATTTTATTTGCAAACCCGACAAAATCGCAGCAACACCCGAAGGTGCGCCCGGGTACAATCGTACTTTTGGAAGCCAACTGAAAAACGGGATAAGTGAGCATTTAAACGCCACGGCTGTCATAATCAAAGTGTATGGCAGCACAAGGTCGCTCTTATCCGTGGTAGCGAGTATTTCCGTTGCTGCAGCTAAATTCAGAACCCCCGTTAGCCTATATAAATACCCAAGCCCGAGCAGGAAAAATTGTATCGCAACGATGTTAAGCAACAGGAATATCTTGCCGTAAAATACATTGCGCCGTTCTCTGTCGTACATGGTGAGAATGACAATAACCAAAGTGCTGACTTCAACCAACACGAATATATTGAAAAAATCTCCGGTTAAAAACAGGCCTATTAAAGCCGCTTCCAAAATAAAAAGAAGAAAACGGAACATATACTGCTCCCGCTTATCCTTGTAGGTGAAAATAAATATCGCCAGAAAAATAAAAGCAGTAAGAAAAACAAAAACAGCGGAAAGAGAGTTTGCACGCAAAACAATCCCGAGTAACGAATCATAATCGCCGATATTGAAATATACTACCGTTTCCCGCGTTTGAATCAAAAGCCAAACCGATGCAGCCAAAAGCCCGGCCTGAAAAACGACGGACAATGCTTGCATGATACGGTTGCCTGATGTGATAAATAATATGACTGCAACCAGCACCGGCCCGATAACAAAGAATGGTAACATTAATCAACACCCCCTGTCGCCAGACGTTCCATCGTTTCCCAATCCGCGGTACCGTATTGCCTGCACATGGAGTTAAACATCGTGATTACAATTGCCGAAACAGCGAAGCCGATAATAATAGCGGTAATTGTCGCGGATTGAGGTACAGGGTCGGCGATAATTTGTATATCATCCAGTAAAGCGGGGTCATAAATAATCGGAGCCTCCGGTGTCGTACCCGTTACATTAAGCGTCAGCCAAAATAAAACAGTAGCAGTCTGCATAATCAACACCGATATGATGGTCTTGATTATATTATTACTAAACAGAACCCCAAAGAAACTAATAAAAAACAAGATTATTGAAAACATCGAAATATCCATTTCCTACCTCCGCTCGATGGTGATGAAGCGATAAAATAATACAAAGAATCCGCAGGCTACTTTTAAGCCGATTAGAATGTTCATCATGATTAGATAAATAACACGGTACACAGGCAGAATACTATCGGGAATATATGCTGAAATTCCCAACACAACCACAAAAATCGCAACCGCTACAATTGCGATAAAAATGACTTCCTCCAGCCGCACAATAACCTTGACCGGCAAATCATAAATACCGTGGATCAAATAGCGGCAGATAAAGAATGTTGCCACGGCAAGCCCGCCTTGAAATCCTCCGCCTGCGGAAATATGTCCGTTAGCAATCAAATATATGGCAAATATGAATATAACAGGGCAAATAAGACGCATGGTAAAAGCTGTCATACCGGAGCGTTCGATTTCGCTGCGCCGTCCTTTGTCCGGTGTGCTTCCAACAAAATAGGAAAGATGCACAACAGCAACCACCGATATAACAAGGATTAGTGCCTCAAATAGAGTGTCATAAACACGATATGCAAGATAAATTGCAGTGATGGAATTTTCTCCGCCCACATCTGTCATAAAGCGGGTTAGATACAAGTCTTTTAAGAATTCCGCAGGTTCTGCTTGGGGGATAAATAGTAAATATACCACAAATCCTGCTGCGGTTAACAATAAAGAAATAGCCCATCCAAACCATTTTGTTTTTTTATTTACAGACTCTGTATTGCGTTCACTATTGTAATAACGCTCAACGCACACAATGAAAAATATCGTGGAAAAGGCAGATGTTACTGCTTCTGCCATTGCAACATCCGGCGCACCCAGTAATAAGTAACCGACACTTACAATCAGCGAAAAAATGCCGAAGTAAATAATCATCCGGTACACGCGATGCTCAGCTATGATTATTACTGCACATACAAGTGCAAGAATTAGTATAGGGTAGGTCATTCGCCTTCCTCCTTGGGCTCGCTTTCCACATCGGCATCTATTTCATAGCCGCTGTAATACGCTGAGCGGACCATTATATGCGCAACAAGGGGGTTTAGAATAAGGACAAGCACAGTAATCAGCAGCAGCTTACCGGTAAAAAAGGTAAATCCGTGCCGTAGCATAAAACCGATAAATAAAGTCAGCAACCCCACGGTGTCAATCTTTGAAGCAGTAAGCACACGCGGGTAAAAATTCTTCATCTTAAATAGCCCGATAGCACCGGAAAACATAAACGCAAAGCCAATGCCGATAAAGATGTAACTGAGAATATTCATCATTATTATGACCATTCCTTTATTGAACTGTGGATTGCCACACCATCTGCGGATGGTTCGCAATGACGGGTTTAGGCCGGTTTTTTCATAATCGCAATACTAATCACTATTTGAAAGATCATCTTTTAAACGCTTTCTCCTCTTTGTAAACTGTACCCTGAATAAAAACAATGCAAGGAAAATCGTACCTATAAAACCGGTAAGGGCATAGATAATGGCGAAATCCATCAGAAACGCAAGCTCACGGTAAGATGAAATCGCAATGATTATAACAATGATTTTTGTACTGATCAGGTTATAACTCATCAGCCTGTCCCAAACGGAAGGACCACGCACCGCTCGGATTACATACAGCGATAGTAAAGTAAACAATAAAGCAAATTCAATCATTTTTTATCAGTCTCCTCGCTTGAAGATAATTCCGTCTTGGGCGGTTTTGACTTGGCTGGTTTTGACTTGGCTGGTTTCGTCTTGGGCGGTTCCGTCTTGGGTGGTTTCGTCTTGGGCGGTTTCGACTTGGCTGGTTTTGACTTGGCTGGTTTCGTCTTTGGCAGTTCCGTCTCGGGTCGTTCCGTCTTTGGCTGTTTCGTCTTGGGCAGTTCTGCTCTGCGCAAAAACGTCTCCAATTTATTCTTTAATGTTTCCTCGGCAATTTTCGGGTCAGGCGGCGTACCCTTGTCGCGTATCCATAATAATGTCATTTCATCGCCGATAATTTCAATCAGAGTGGAGCCGGGCGTAAGCGTAATAGAATCACCCAAAATTGTTTTGAGCGTTTCCGATTTGATGTCTGTTTGGATTGTTACAAAATCTACCTCGTATCCCCTAAACAGCATTTTAATCATATGAAAACCGGATATATAGATTTGCCCCACCAAATAGAACGGGAATAAAATCAGCTTGCTGAAACGAACATCGGTTATCTTTTTAATCGGAAGAAATTTTGCGAAAAAGAACAATGTACCGCATGCCACCAGCAAACCCACTGTAATATTCAGCCACGTCAAGCTCTCTGTAAAGAGAATCCAAATCAGCGTAAAAGATGTAACTGCAAAGATGTATCTTCCCATATATGTCTGTTCCTTACTTACTGTTCGGCGGGGATTACTCCCAGCTTTGTCATTCTGCGCGTTAGTCGCAGAATGACAAGGATGTATTGAATTGTTGCCTTTTTTTTATTTTCAAATCCACAGCGCCCTCAGCTTCCTTATCAAGCGGCTCATCATTGAGCTTACGCTCTTTTCTCTCATTCCTATGCGGGTTGCAATTTCCTTATGTGTCATCTCACCCCAAAAGCGCAGAGCAATAACCTCGCGCTCCCGCTCCGGCAGCGTTTTCAGAAGATTAAACAGACGGCGAAAATCTTCACTTGTGTCAATAGCTTCCTCAATGCTGTTTTCCGCCGCCGGTGTGTCGAAGTCTTCAATCGCAAGTGTGTTCTTATTGCTCCTGTAGTAATTTGCGACTATATTGTGAGCAATGGTAAACAGCCATGTTTTATACGATGCCTTTCGTTCATCGAAAGACGCGGCATATGCCAAAGCCCTGTAAAAAACATCGCTTGTCAAGTCCTCCGCCGTTTCCTTGTGCAGGACACGGTAGTATATGTAGTTATAAATTTTGGGGTAATACTCCTCAAAGTCAAACATGCTACACCACCTCTTTCTTTTTCTCATAGACTAATTACTCGATGCATAGTTATCAAATTCTTCTTCCGCAAGAAGAAACACCTCAACCAAAAGAGGATCAAAATGAACTCCCCTACCCTTGTGAATAATATTACGGGCAGTTTCTCTGTCTAACGGTAGCTTGTATGGTCTTAGCGAACGAAGCGCGTCATAAACATCTGCAATTGCGGTAATTCGAGCGCAAAGCGGGATTTCCTCACCCTTTAAGCCATACGGATAACCCTTGCCGTCCCATCTTTCGTGATGAAAACGGGTTATTTCACAAGCAAATTTTAAAAACTCATTATCGCCAAAAATCATCATAGACTTTTCCAACGAGTCTGCACCCAACACGGTATGGGTCTTGATAATTTCATATTCATCTGCGGTAAGCTTTCCCGGCTTCCTTAATATATTGTCAGCAATTGCAATCTTCCCTATATCATGTAATAATGCAGCCTGTGAAATTATACAAGCCTTTTTTGCGGTTAATCCCCAATCATCATTTTTTACCATTACATCAAGCATAAATGATATATAATCCTCTACGTGACGAACGTGTTCACCAGTATATCCATCACGAAGTTCCAACATATCAAGCATGGAAAATATGATAGCGCTATGACTTTTGTTTATCTGTTGTTCCATAATTTTTCATCCTTATAAAGTACCCGTTTTTATGTTATTAAGCGGTAACTGATTCCACCGTTTGACGCTTAACAAGGTCATAGAACTCGCCGCGTTTACTCATAAGCTCATCGTAGCCGCCTTCTTCCACGACTTTGCCATTGTCTAACATAATCACGCGGTCACACCCGCGGATGGTGGAAAGCCTGTGCGCGATAATAATACGGGTTGCTTTCAGCGCGTTGATAGAGTTGGCAACATGGCGCTGTGTGATGTTGTCGAGCGCACTGGTTGCTTCATCAAAGAAAATCAACTTAGGCCTTGATATCAGCGCGCGGGCTATAAGTATCCGCTGACGCTGTCCGCCTGACACACCTCCGCTGCCCTCGGTTATCATTGTGTGCATATTCATAGGCATATCACGGATGTCCTGAGCAATACCCGCAAGCTCCGCCGCCGCCCAAGCGTCATCTAAAGTCTTCCACGGTGCTGCGACAACTATGTTGGCGAAGATAGAACCCGCAAATAACTTGCCGTTTTGCAAGTCAACACCTATACATTGCCGCAGAGCGCGCAGGTCAAGAGAGTCAAGACTGTGCCCGTCGTAATAGATGCCGCCTGACTCCGGCTTTTCAAAACCGAGCAGCAGCCGCAAGAGCGTAGATTTTCCGCTGCCTGTCTTACCAACGACCGCTACATACTCGCCGGGACGGATTTTTATACTTAAATTGTCGAGAATCAACGGACCGTCCTTGCTATAGCGGAAGGATATATTGTTCATTTCCAGCGAGCCGGATAGTGAAACGATCTGCTTTTTACCCTCTTGGGTTTCAGGCTGCGCTTCCATCAGCGGTCGCACCATTTCGAGATTTGTCCGCACATCGGCGAAGGTGCTCGCCATGCTCGACAGCATCATTATCGCGCCCGACATCGCCCCGTATGCTGCCATAAATGCTATATAATTTGCCACTCCGATACCCGATGCTCCTGCAACATAGTACAGCAAAATCGCACCACCCATTGAGATAAACAAATTCATGGGTTCAAGCAGTCGCAGGAACATAGGCGGTGAATAGGTCAGTTTCCCGATTTCCTTGTAGCTTGCCGCCCATTTAGCGAACGCCCGCTTCTTTGCGCCGGTGAGTTTGATTTTTTGTATACCCGATATCAGCGCGAACAGCAGTGCCGTCAGTTTTGCAGATGCTTTCATACGCTTGCGGGATATTCTCAAGGTTAAGACTGTAGTAACAATAGACGTTACCAGCATTGTTGTCATAACCAGGAGCGCAGGTGCGACCATCGCGGGTGCGTAAAGATTCATCTGAAACAGGAATACAAGCGAGAAAACGGCTGTCAACCCCGTGGACATAAACGTATTGGAAATGGTCTGACACAGGCCGGTAAGGCACTGCATGCGATTTGCGACCTCTCCTGCGGCATAGTCATTAAAGAACGTGACGGGCAGAGACAGTACCCGCATCATAGCTGCATTCTGCACACGGACAAACAGCGTAGAAAACCGCGTCAGCACAAGGTTTCGTGCAAGTCCGAACAACATGGAGCCGATAGCCGTGCCAAGAAGCAGAAATCCGACGGTCAGTATATTGGTCTTTATACCAGACGGGATGACTGTGCCGTAAAGCTGACTGTTTACATAAGGCGCGGCAAGCCCCAGCAGCGATACTATAAGGCTGATGACCATAACATAGATAAAATCCGAAAGCCGTGCGTTTTTAATCATAAACATCGTCAAATCCGGAAGCCGCAGCTTTTTAAGCGCAAATGGTTTGTAGAAGCAAAACGCATCCTCGGCAATATTCATCGCTGTCTTTTTGTTAACCTTGATCTTCTTGCCATCTTTATCGCTGTATGTGTAACCGCCGACCCTACCGGGAAGCAGAGTCACCGGTTCACCGTCAATTGTACAGCCGAAGAACGGGTCAACCGAATCCTTCCACCACTGCCCTTTGAGTTCCACCCGCCGCCGCATACAGCCTGAGGGACGGAGCATATATTCAACTTGCGCTTCCATATCGGTAAGATTTTCCGGCAGTTCAGGGATTTCGATTTTCAGATAAGTCAGTATTATGCTGATTGCATCGGTCACGTCCGTCGTTTTCATCCCCGGGTTTTTGTACAGAATGGATACAAGGTCGGCAAACGCTCCCTCAAACATGATGTCATCACCGGTTCTGCGTATATTTAATTGCTCATCGAAAATGTTGATTTCTTTCATACTAATGAACATTCCCTTCACTGTTTATCCTATATGTTTGCCTGTAGGGGTGACCGCCCTCGGTCGCCCGTTATCCCTTTGTTGCCCATCTTGCGGGCGACCGGGGGCGGTCGCCCCTACATAGATTCCCCTACTCCGTTGCAACCAATTCTTTATACCTGCCGTCTTTGGCATATAGCTCTTTATGTGTACCGCGCTCGACGACTTCGCCTTTTTCCAATACGATTATCTCGTCGCAATCACGTACTGTTGACAAGCGGTGCGCTATAATCACACAGGAGCAGCCGATTTTGCGAATGTTGTTCATTACCGTTTCTTCAGTTTTAGCATCCAGTGCACTGGTGGCTTCATCGAGTACCGCAATTGTCGGCTCTTGCGCCAGCACACGGGCGATTTCAAGCCTCTGCCGCTGACCGCCGGAAAAATTCTTGCCGTTTTCCAAAACTGTCTGCTTATAGCCGCCCGGACGCGATACGATAGTTTCGTGTATATCAGCATCACGCGCAGCAAGAATCACAACAAAGTCCTCAATAGACGGATCCCACATCCGTATATTTTCAGCTACGGTATCTTCAAACAGCGTAACCTCTTGATCGACCATAGAGACCGAGCTTCGGAAGGAATACTCGTCAATTTCTATACGTTTCTTGCCGTCGAAAGTGATCTCACCCTCCCACGGCTCGTACAAGCCCGTTATCAGCTTGGCGATTGTGGATTTACCCGAACCCGATGCTCCAACGATTGCAACCGACTTTCCCGGTGGCAGCTCAAGTGAAAAATCTTTTATTAATGCCTGAGAGAGTTTGTTATAACCGAATGTAATATTGTTAATCTTCAACTCGCCCGACAGCTTTCCGGTGCTGTCTTCCGCGTCACCGGTAAACTCCGGTTCTACCTTGTAGTTCATAACATCTTCTATGCGCTCCATATCCGTGCGCATAGTGGTAAAGCTCTGCATAATGCCCGAAAGCTGACCGACAGGAGCGAGGAACGATCCGAGAAAGCCCTGAAATGCAATCAGCATTCCAATCGTCATATAACCGTCCATAATGAACATGACACCGAACATCATCACCGCAAGATTCAGGATTTGTCCGATGATAGAAGGAATCAATCCGAAGTACATCGAGAACTTTTGACTTGCCATACCTGCATTGTGTTGCTTTGCCAGGTAACCGGCGTAACGCTCGAATACGCCACCCTCCGCACCCGACGCCTTGATCGTTTCAATCATGTCAATACTAGACATTGTCAGCGAACTCAGATTACCGCCCGACGATTGCGACAACCGGGCAAAAGTGACACTCTTCTTTGCCATGTACTGCGACAATATCATGTTGAGAGCTGCCGACGATATTCCGATTATCGTCAGAATCGGATTGTATTGCAGCAGCATTATAAAGTAGAAAATCATCAGCCCGAAACTCATCAGAATAGGAGAAAGCTGCGATATCAGCGTGGACGCGATTCCCTCATTTGAACCCTGCCGCATGAGAATGTCACCGGTGTACCGCTGAGAGAAGAAGTCCATAGGAAGACGCAAAACGTGCCACATGAACTCCGCGTTTGCAGTAATTGCGAACCGCCCCTCCATACGCAGTTGGTATATTGCGTTGACTACCGCCATAATTACCCTGACGAGCATGGCGATTGACATGGCGATGATAAACGGGATTAGCCA
>Ga0131853_10012399_pt1 | contig 15615 bp, 9 predicted proteins | sample TergutLab28metaG_FD_92764 | JGI IMG/M metagenome (GOLD analysis project Ga0131853, IMG submission 92764) | Labiotermes labralis P1 segment gut microbial communities from Petit-Saut dam, French Guiana - Lab288 P1 (version 2) (version 2) | ecosystem: Host-associated > Arthropoda: Insects >...
ACCGGAGGGAAGGAGACCACTGGGGAGACCTAGGCGTAGATGGGTGGATAATATTAGGACGGATCTCCAGGAGGTGGGATGTGGGTATATGGACTGGATTGGGTTGGCCCAGGATAGAGACAGGTGGCGGAGGCTTGTGAGTGCGGTAATGAACATTCGGGTTCCGTGATATGCGGATAATTTCTTGACTAGCTGCAAACCAGTTAGCTTCTCAAGAAGGACTCTGCACCATGGAGTAAGTAAGTAAACCTTTTAATAATTCAATTTTAATTTCTGTTTGTCTTCTCCAAATATTTGAATCTTGTCACATTTTTTAAAAAAATTCATTTCTTTCTATATAATTTTTATAATTTGGTTTTAAATTCCCGTGAAATGTATGAATATGGAGGATTATTATCTTTTTCCAATTCCATGCCTCCACAACCCTCTTTACTACGGTACAATAGATCTGCTGCCTTTGTTTGTAAGACATTTATGTTTGCATGAAGGTCACCAGCAACGAAAGCGTTCCACAGAATTTCATTTGAGTTTATTACATTATTTAATTTAATAATTTATGCCTGTTTACACAAGGGGTTTATTAGTAATTTTCGCAAAGCGGAACTAAGGGAGAATATTTACAGTGCTCATAAAATTTACTCCTTTTTGCCAACATCAGCAGTAGTTGTTGAAGCGGCATGAAAGTATTACGGTAGAATTTCTGGACGTGGTTTGAGTGATCATTCCCAGTCGGCTTTTAAACACGGGAGTAAACTTTAATTTCTTAATTAGAACATTGTTCCTTCTTTGAAGTTCTGTTTCGTACATTGGTTATTTTCATGTTGAGACAGGAAACAAAGATATTCCGGGCGAAAAATTCGTAGTTCTGCTAACATTAAACGATGCTTGTTATATTGGTTTTCGTTTATTTTCTGAAACCCTTGCCTGCCGCCATTGTAGATCATCACGTCTCTAAATTGTACTAGAAAAATGGTTCCGGAATATCGGAGAGACAATTTCTCCCATAAATTTCCGTGCACTCCAGTTTGGACTCTATCCTTGATTTGCGGCCTTTTATTTTATGCCAGTAATCCCCTCTAGACCTTTTATAAGGTCCATACCTATTTAAATAAATTGTCAAGCAGCTTGTTATACAACTGTGCGTACAGCAGTGCATAGAACCGCTCGCACGTGCTTCGCGTTTCGGTTTGAATCAGTCAAAAGCAAAGTTTTTTTTATGTTCTGCCGCCACCACGGCCTGACACGCAACGGGGGTGTCCGCCCTCTTGAGACCCACACTCACCCTGCACAGCCCTCGAGAAATTACATACCTTACGCGTGGCGCAACCGCAAAAGAGAATTACTGTTCTCCACACCCTCTGTGTTCTTTTCAGTACTGCCTTCTCTAAAGCTAAAATTGCTGCTGATGAGACGTCCTTTTTGTCTGGAAATTAACAGCCTAATGCTACGAGCTCTGGGAGGAAACATAAGAGAGAGACGAAGATAAAAATGTCAAGAAGAGAGACGTACTATAAATACTGTTACACTGTAAACAGCGCCTGGTTTTCCGAAACGTGACACAAAAGCTGTAAACAAATTAGGTTTAACATTTTTCCGTTCATACAACTTAAAACACATTGGTTAGTGTATGTACCACCTGCTTTAAGAGTTAAATTTTTTGCATGTTGTCCGCACAAGGTATTTATTTGTTTTATATTTTTGCCCTACAATCAGAGATTATTACCCTCAACGTCTTCAACCAACTGGTGTTCCTAATGTAAAAACAGTGTTTGTGTAGTGAGAATTATGTATTTATACTCCGTGTACCTATATTAATTAGGAGAGGACTTACATACTTCAAATAGTTAAACGTAACTTAATGTTCATAAATGTGATCTAGTGTTTTATGTGTGTTAATAGATAACTGTAAATATAGAAATACGAAGATTTATCAGGTAGTATTAATAGGATAATCTTATCAAGGAAGATGAGTTAGTCAGTACCTAGGTATATAAATAAGCATTGTTATAGTGATTAATGCTTGTGAAGTGTTAGATGGTAACCCAAAGTTGACAGACCACCCAAGACCTAGGCTTAAGTGACTGTATAATATGACAATAAATCTGACAGGAAGACTGGTGGGAATATGGGTTGGATGTATCTGGCTTTGGGTATTGTCCAGTAGCAGGTGTTGTGGAAACGTCAATGAAAATTTGGTTAGTACAGGGGGAGGGGAATTTCCTGATTATCGAAGCGACGATTAGTTCCTGGAGGTACATTATGCTCAGTGACCTTAGGTGATTTTGTTTTCAATCCAAAGTATAAAAATTATACAAATAGAAGCAATTTTCTATATTAATTAAAGAAATGAGTTGGAACTCTAGCAGCGATACGAGATTTAATGTTCTTACAGCGGTTTTGCTGAAGATTCAAGTCTTCTGGTTCGTTACAATCCTTCAAAACTCCAGTAATTATGTACGTACCATGCGACATGGCCTAACAGCCCAGGAGACTTAAGCTGCAGTAGATTTATTTGAAATCCAGATAAACTGGACTATATATCCAAACTGGTACAGTCCTAAAAGAACTGCAAGAAAAATAGTTCTAATGAGAGTTTTGAGATTCTGTCGGCAGTGACTATAACACGAATTCGGCTCTTTGAAATCTGGTAAAAAATGTTCTACCCTGAAGATGGAGGATTCAAATATAAACTCAGTTATGTGTAACTTATAATATGTTGGGGACATATTTTGTAAGTCTACATCAGTGGAATTTTACATGAACTGAAAGTGTTAAACCTAAAAGGCACCCCCCACCCCCCTTCCCCGTCGTTGCGTTTCTGTCAGGCAGAATCTGACAGCGCCCCTCCCTACCTTCACAAGGCCTCCTACACTTTTTCGAATGAGTGGTCCTGTAGGTGACAGTTTGAACTCAGCCATTCCTGTCTGTCAGCGCTACGGTACGATTTCGATCACTGGCAGGGCGTCCTGATTTCGCAGTTCGCTTGGTTTCTGAGTCAGCCAGGCTGGGATTCGGCAGTGCCACCCCTCATGTGGACGATTTAACTTCCACTGAAGGGAGGCAAAGCAAGCTACATGCAGTCAGCATCCATCCCGCAGACGGCCGATCTGACTCTTGTCATACACGATGAAGGTTCGTCTTTTGTTCTCTGCAAGTCGAATAGGAGGAGACAAAGAGATTGTGAGGCACAAGAATGTCTTCTTTTTATTTCCTTCTTTTTCTTGTTACGTTCTGTGGAAATGATGGATAAAAGGGGAGAAAGAAGGCGAACAAGGATTGTAAATGTATCATATTTCAAAACCGTCGATGTTACGGTACCCTGGAGGATTGAATTCCTTTACTTCCTCCATCCTCGCTCTGTACATAGTAACCACAATATGGTTACGTATATTGTTACTTTGACGTCACAGGCTTCTTGCTAGGCGCGTGACAGACACTTGTTTGTACAATGCATATATTGCTTACTGAATTGGTACCTGGGCTTTTGACAGTTACGCTAAGCTGCAGAAGCTAAGCAGTTAAGAATCAAATGGGAATATGATGGTTAATAACACATTTGAGTACAGCGGTTACCAAACAGATCATCTGGGTGTACGCGGTGGCGCTGTCGGTTGAAGCACTGCACTACAAGCCAGAAGGTAGCGTGTTCGATTCCCGATTATTTCATTGCAATTTTTCATTGACATAATGCTTCTGACATCTCTATGTCCCTAGAATCGGCTTAGACTCGAACAAAAATGAGTACCAGGAATATTTTCTGGGGGGTAAAGGCGTACGGTACGGAGGATTGACAACTTTACCAAATTCATTGCCGAATGTCTCGAAAGCTGGAAGCTTCAAACTCCTGAAACCCTCTGGGCCTCTAACAGGCCTGTACGGGGATTGATTTGCCTTTATATAAACCAAGTATTTCAAGTTTAGGAACCTGTGGTTAGCTCACACTTTGTGTTGGTACTTCTCACAATCAGTGACGACCGTTTCTCTAAGCAGCGTTCAAATGTTGGTCTTTGAAACGGAGACGGAGTGTGTTTGTGTGTGCAGTAGGAACCAAATTTATATCACTATAATGTACGTAAATTCAATACTTTAAGAGGTAAATAGGTAATTATACGGATCTCAGCAAACCAAGGTTAACATGAGAGTCACGTTATGAGGGAGTGTGATCCACTCCGCTTTCAGGACCTGAGCACTATCTTGAATTTTCAAACAACTAAGGGAAATTCTTGGTCATTCTAGTGACTATCAGTTTGTCTCGTAGGACTGCACCTAACAAAACCACTGAATGAAATAATCCGAAATAGATGCTGTCCATGGAATGACAAACCTGTTTCAATTTCGATTTAACACATATAAGGAAAAGAAAATTTCAGACCTGAACATAGAAGGGAGGACAGCATTTATAAGAATGTCAAAGAAAGAGTATGAGAGAGTATGGACACGGTTAAAGTAGCACAGGTTAGGTTCCTTTTGTAGGTTCCTTTGAACAAGGTCATGAACCTTGGTTTTCCACTAAGGGCCGAGAATTACTTGACTAGCTGAGTATCTCAGACACTATCTGCTTATTTACTTTCCAAACAGGTCCGTGAACTAGAAGGAGGCGGGATGGCTCAGCACGTATGGAGACTAGGCTACGAGCTGGACAACCAATGAACTGCTTTTCGATTCCCGTCACGGGCATGAGGGTTTTTCTTCTCCAAATTATTCAAACTTGTACGGCTAAGTAGCACTCTTTAAGTACGAGTAAAAGCGACTGAGGCACGAAGATGACCACAATCTAGTGTCATAGTTAGGAATTAATGGAGCTATGCCTCCATATCTTTGTATGGTCACAGGGATAAATGCACCTTTTAATATAAGGGAGGTCAATTACGTAAAATTGTAGGCCTATGGATTGTAACATTAAAAATGAGACGTTGTGTATTGTATTGTATTGTACCTGTTGTGTCTGACTGGTGTTTCAGTGATACAGCCATCCTCTAGCAAAACAAATCCATACTCACAGTAGCAGGTCAATAAAACTGATATGGCATAAAACGTAATTTTTTAAGCCCAGAAATCTATTATACTCCTAACGCTTCTATTACGCAAACCTTTCTATTAACTGCAATGTATTCGAATCACAGCACACGTATATGTTGTTTTCAGAAGTTATCAACGTTAGAATGGTTCCAATGCGATTGTAGTCAGCCAGTTTATGTAACAGCTAATTTAGAAGTAATTAGATTTTCATCGCGTGAGTTGTGGAAGCGGATGTCAACTCACGAAACAATGTTACTGCAGATGAAATGAACAGTTTAACTCAGCGATGCATGTTTTTATGTTATTCCATTCAAAACGTGATTACAAATTGTGGGCGATGTAGTTTCTAGCCATTATAGAGATCGTAATTTCGTAGCTGAATGGTTGAAAGAGAAAACATATTCCAGCCACTGCAAACTTCAATTCTGTCATAAGTTTCACTTTCCACAAAGATAACTTTCTGGAGAATTTGGAACGAAATGTTGCAAAAACGCGCCCATTAATATCGCTATATTCTTCTGTCTGTCTGTCTGTCTGCTTGTGAAATGCAGCGAATTGCTGGAAGGATTGGTATGAAGTCGATTTTCAAAATTCTTCACAAAATTTATCGAAATATTGTAATTTTGTTTAAAAATCAGACAGTACATGTAACGGAACTCAGACGGTATAGCGACTGACTACGGGCCGGACGATCCGGTATCGAATCCCGGTGGGGACGAGAATTTCCGCCCGTCCAGACCAGCCCTGGGGCCCACCCAGCCCCTTGTAAAATGGGTACCGGGTCTTTCCCGGGGGTAAAGTGCGGCCGGGGCGTGCTGCTGACCACTCACACCCTTCTAGTGCCGCGATCATGGAAGTGTAGAGCTATACCTCTACCCACCCTCTGGGCCACACCGGGCCTGTAACGGGATCACTTTACCTTTACATGTAACGGAATGCACCGTGTCCCCATTGCAAAAACCTGCTGATTAATATTATTTTGTATAATTATTCGTAATTATCGTAGAAAGAATACGAAAGGAATAAATATTCTATGTGGGTAAAATTCAAAGTTTTTGTTGTTGCAAAGTTCGTAAGTATATAAAAAGTGTGTTCTTTATGGTTGTCATTTTGGTTACTTAGGCCTAATATTTGGCAGCTGCTGCGTCTTCGTGTGAACTGCATTGACCGCATAACCTAATATTCTAATATATTCAGTTTTTATTCTTGCGTAATTTTCCGATAAGGTCAATTTATATTTCTGCAAATGGCGACAGAAAACTTACCATATCTGTACAGAAGAATAAGTAAAGTTATTCTTTCGTACGCCTTAAATCTTAGCGTCTTCCAGTTACGATTGGAAAATTTAAGTACTTTTGTGTTTTAGCAGTCCACCGTTTGAGGTACTGGGGAGCAAGTGGACGTCAGACTCCACGCCCATTATGCCTAGTGACAAGAGCTGTTGACGGACTCACCTTTGTGTGGCATTTTCCAGAAGGCTTCGGCGCAGGTGGGATCCCTCCCCGACCCCGCCACGAGGCTAGCCCCGAGGCTCAGCGTCTTGCCCGCGTATGCGATCGAGTCTCGAGGGAAACAAGCAGGGCCGGCGACCTCTTCCTCTCGCAGCGGTAGGAGACTAGCGCCCAGCCTGCTGCCGCCGGTCGCACTTGCAGCCACTCTGGAACACACAATACCATATGAAGCTTTAGAAAATGGAAGCATCTTGTTGAATGACACCGGTATTAGCTCAGTTCATTCGGCGTCGAATGATAGGACTGTCTACGAAAAATAAACTGGGAATATTGTGGAATGAATCGATCGTTGTTTAATTTGAGGTATTGTTCAGCAGCTTGTTTAGACTGCGAAAAACCACGATAAACTTCGGTCAAGATAGTTCCACGCCGAGTTTTGAAACACGGTTATCTTAAATACAAAAAAAAAAAAACATTGGTAACAATTATACCGTTAACGGGGGCTTAGAAACATGAAAATATGTATACATATGTAGCAGTACCTAGAATTCTTTGCTCAGAATTCTGTGAAGGAAATTATTGAGCTAATTAGCAAATACACAATTCCGTGGTTTTTTCAATTTTTAATAGAGCTAATAGTTATTGTGTGCGATCATGGAATAGCCATGGGTCAAGCATAATTCAAAGAATCTCCTGCCTCTAGTAGAACCAGTGTTTCATTGTTGTGCTCAGAAGAGACCACCACTAGTTCCTGTCCTAAGTGAGGTGAACCCAGTCTAGGCCCCACAGCAAGCTTAATGAAACGCATAGTTTTCTGACTCCGAAATATTAAGGAACTAACGCTATTCTGTATGGTGTGTAAAGACACGCCCTTAAAATTTTGCATAAGACATAAGGCGGTATTTACTTGGATTATGTGATTGTGGTTGCTAATCCACTGATTAGACTGCACGGTGTCACAACTAAGAATTCATACGCGTGTTTGTATGCGCGCTTTTGATAAGTTCTTTCGCACAGTAAGGAAACATTGCCCCCCCTCCCCCCCCACATTTCCGTTTTTATGAAATACGGGAACATTTTTATTTAACTGTTTAAGACAAAATGGTCATTGTATTCACCACTTGGTTTAAAATTAGAATATCTGCATTTTCCCGAACAGTTTATTTAAGTATTTCACAAGAATTTTTTAAATGTAGCCATTATTTCCATAAACAATATTCACTCGTTGGTCATTGCACTGTTTTTCAGTCACAAAGGGAATCTTTGTGTATAATGTCAAGAACCTTCAGTTTTCAAAGAGTTATGTATGTAGGTATAGAGTTAAATAGGCCTACCTTTGTCTACTTTGCTGCAACAGTTAAGTAGGCCTACGTTTGTCTACTTCGTTATAACAGTTAAGTAGGCCTATGTTTGTCTACTTTGTTATGACAATTCCCACAATCTATGTCTCCGCTGGCACTTATAACTGCACGTACATTCAGTATTACTCAAAAGTGTGCAATCTTGAAAGCACAAGAACAGTGGGAAAAAACTATTTATATGAGACATTAAAATTGATTTTTTACTCTTCAAAACATTTATTTCCTATTTTTGATTTAATTCTTCTGTAATGTTACGCCGTGTAAATTATTCAGTAAACGCAACATTCGCCAGAAAGCCTTAACGTGTCAAGATGTATCGAAACGTCGGTAAATATGTACCAATCTAAGCAGACTTACATCCTGGAAGAATTTTGTCTGCAATTTGAATGTTGTGAGAATCTCCAGTCTGTCACATCGCTTCTCCATATTAAAGGACAGCCGGTTGGTGCTGCTTTCGGATTTGGACCTTGAGGCGAGAATTGCACGTTACAAAAACAATAATTTGTTAAAATAGAAATTCTTTTTGATAGTAGAGCGTACATTACACTGTTCAGCACCTTGCTTTAAAATATTCAATTTGATTTCAGCTGAAATTAAACAAGTTCATGATTTCCTTATTTTTTCAGCGAAACTCTACATTTTTATATGCACCTGTGTATACAGGGCTATATTTTACTATAATTTTGTCTTTATTGTGTGAAGAGAGAGAAGACCAACAAGATGCAACAATCAGACGTTTATTATCAACTTCTGTCTCAACATGTTTCGGGCATCATTATGCCCATCTTCGGGAGAACAAAGACCGTGTGTTACTGCATATGGTGTACTGCGCTGGTTCTGCTGGATGTGGTTGGTAACGATTGTGGGGCGCTGCGCAGCGCATAAAGTTCCTCTATATTCATTCAAAATCTATATATATATAATTTAATTTTCGACATAACAGAACGAAGTTAGTCACTTCGAATCGCCCGATTCCGACGGTTAGATTATTGTTGTCTGTGACGCCAAGACCACCCGTTCTTCACAAGGAAGGTCGGCCTGCAGATCTGCAGAGAGAGATGACAAGTGGCGCTCTCTTCACACGAATACCGACCGACATAGGCTGCAACTATAGAGAGGCTCCAACCGGTGATTTATGTTGTGCCTCCTCCGTGATTCGCTGACTCACTGCTCAGAAGAGCAACCCTGTGGTTCTTGCCTATTGTCACACGAGTTCAAAGGACCATGGGAGCAGACCATGCCATGTTTAATATACATGCACTAAACGATGACAAATAACCGAAGATCTTACACTGCCACAACGTCTAGCGACTGCGTCTTTTGAAAAGTATTATTTTTCTTCTTGTTAGAACTAATATGTCAGTAGGTTATTCAAAGGCTTCTACCCGTTCAAAGTCAGGTTCAGTTTCCATGTATTCCGTATGCGGTTTTTGGAGATAAGGAAGGAAAATTTGTTTTAAATTTATGGTTAAACAGGAATGAATAAACAGCGCATGAAAAATAACTGGATGCTCCAAGATTAAAGAAGAGAAAACCCTAGGCAAATTTTCAAGAAGACGAAATGCAAAGGGGAGTGTGCAAAATGTAGAGGAGAAGGAAGAAGAGGCATTGCAAATAGAAATACAACATTTCATTAAATAGTATGGATTAGAATCGAATAAACACGAACAGCATGAGATAAATTCTAAGAGACTAGTCAGTAAATGTACACTGATAATAACACGGTGTTAGCAGACTCATTCAAGGAAATTAGTATTTGAAATTAAAGAAAAATTTTGATATCTTACTTTAATCGTGCTAAATAAAGTGGCGGTGGAAAAGGATTCAGCCCGAGTACTTCGGTTTTGTCACACCGGTGTCATTCCACCAGTGCTCCATACTTGTTTACGACTGTCGTCACGAGCTGATACAACAGGCCTATTTGAGACCAGAGACAGAAATGTCTATTGATACAGTAAAAAACGGGCCCCCTATTGTTGCTACTAATAACGCTACTTCTTTTGCCACTCTCGTTATTGGTATTTCTGGTATTACTACTGCTACTACTATTACTACTACTACTGGTGCCACCACCACCACCACCACCACCACCACCATCACTACCACTATCATCACTACCATCACCACCACCAATGTTTGTTTTCTGAAACCATTCAACGATATTGTGCATAACTAAAGAGGGAAGGTACAGTACATTAGATTGTATTCTATAAAATTCTATAAAATTTTTATGTTAATAATTACATCTTTGTACGTAGTCAAATTTGTGTATCAACAAATGAGAAGCATCAATACAGTGGCAAAGCAATTCCACGGACCGTAGCAATGAATTTCTTCAGCTCGGTCACAATACACAATTTTTATAAAAGGGGCAGTTTCAATGTGTAATATTTCAAATGTATTACCGTGAAGGTGGAGGCAGGAGCTTCCATCCAAAATTTACTCGCTACAAAACCACATTCGGTAGGACAGTTATTATTACATTCACCGCCAAATGTAGTCTTAGTAGTTAATTTTAGCAGTAACGTGGGAGGGCCTCACTTGGTAAGCCTACTGTCGCCTATAGTGCTGCGTCCTGATGACAGGTACTATGTAGCAATTGTGGAATGCTAATTGGCAGAGAACTATCGTTGTGCTCTGAGAAAAGCCTATTTCAGTTTTTCTCTTTTCGTCATAAATCTCAAGTGAATAAGGTCTGCGTGGTGGGCAGCAGGCTGCAGAACGCCTGAGGTTTGCATGGCCTAACGTGTAGTAACGGACGTCAATTCGTGCTTCCCATGCAGTGAGTCAGGTGGTGCGATGCGGGCGCCTGTAGCTTGGTCGCTCGGCTAATGGCTTCACCTCTTATTGCATTTCACACGTCACAGGCTCCAAACATAATATGCAACCATTAGAGAAGACCGCGCATCACGTATTTAAATTCAGATTAATGCAGGCACAACATCGTTACTGGCTAATGCATATGACTGACTGCTATTGCCCTATGAGGTATCGGCCCTCGGAGCTTTTAACGGATAACACTGGGGGCTGACTGGGGCTGGTCCATATATTAATACACGTTTCAGAATGGATCACAATTAAACTTTTAAATGTGGCGTAAGCGAGAGCACAACATTGGCGTGTCACTGTTTAAGGTGCTCCATACATTAAACATCTGGGGAGGTGGGGAAAGGGGGAAACGACGCTTCTGAACACTTTGTATTCATGGAAAATTCATTAGGTTATTTATGCCATTGTGAATACGTGTTAGAGCAGACGACTTTCATTAATTTGATTTGTTTAAAGATGTCGCTTGGTCACATGCAGCGTGTAAACCGGATGATTCAGTTGGTGTGCTGTCTGCTGAAATGCTGTGGGTATGATGACAGGAGACTCAGTGTTTGAATTCCGGGTGGACACATATTTTGCTAGTGGTCACTGCATCCAAACCAGATCTGGAGCCTCCAAGCTGCCGATCTAAAGGGTAACGGGGACTTCTTTTAATCGTAGCCCTAACGTTGCAATTGTAGTTTTGGTTTTATGTTCAAAAGTGGCCTGAAGAAGACATATAATTGGTCGAAACGTATAGCCACATTTTACAGTACAATGAAACAGTGGGGGCGTTTTTGTTGCAAATCAATCTGCAAGAATGTGACGATAGCTGTTATTACAGCCTTTGTTGCAAGTTAAAATCACGCTGGAGCTCTACCTTCGAAACAAGGACGAGGCTTTCCTAAGTTTCATTGCAAGCCTTTTCCCTATAATTTATTTAAATATGATGTAATTTTATAAATTTATTTCAGGATTTAACTATTACAAAAAAGATATAAATCTTTACTCTATCAGAAAAGGTGGCATTTTTTTTTAATTACAAATTTTGCTAAACAATTTTAGATTCTGCGCTCTTCTTCTGTCATTGCGAATAACTGAAATTGGTTTATGCTTTCTTCTGGGTAATTCTTCTGCTTCTGAATTTTAAGTGCCAACGTTTCGGAACACACTGTCTGTTCCATCTTCATATCTATCCGCCTATGAATTTGGAACAGACAGAGTGTTCTGAAACGTTGGCATATAAAATTGCCCAGAAGAAAGCATGCAATATTCCGAATAAGACGTAAGTTTGAAATCAAGAACTGAAATAGGTTTTTGGAAGTTCCTTGGCTTATGTAATTACAATTTATATAATCGCTCGACTATTGCTGTACTTTTAGTACCGTAAATTTATGGTAAGCTTGCAGAAGTCAAATGAGGAATATGAATCAGAATCCTTTGACGAAAATTGGCAAAACCCTGGCCATGAATTTAGATGGTCAATATCTGAAGTTGGATTAGAACGCGAGACGTCTACAATCTGGAGCAAGAGTATTGCAAATTACGGAGTGGCTTTAAAAATTGATTGTTTAGTGTCAGTTTACGTTTCATTGCTTATTATTTGTGTGGCGCAACAGCCCAAGTCAGGTCTAGGCTTCCTCAATGTTGATGTTCCTGGACCACACACATTTCGGCACACAAGCACACGGCAGGAATCCTCCGAACGAGTGATCAGCCGATCGCAGATGCCGCTACTTGCACAACACACAGCAGACACAAGAGACGAACATCCGCGCTCCCAGCGGCATTCGTACTTGCCATTCCATCAGTCCAGCGGCTACATACCGACGCCTTAGACTGCACGGTCACCGGTATAGGCTCCATTCTTTATTCCTGCAGTATTTTTTCTGATCTTTTTGCTGTCATAAATTAAGCTTAGATGAACACAGAGATGAAATCTTCAGTTTTCCACAGACGGTCTACAAACTAATATTCACATCTGAATACGAACAAAAACTAACCAGAAGCCACGCGTGTTACTCACAATGTGGAAATAATAGCCGTTTATTTCGAGAATCATGTAAAACACGTACAGCAAGGTACACTATGTAATAAATAGAGTTTCAGGATGTTAAATTGGGTGATATTTACAATTATGTGCTTCAGAACTTTGCGTTTAAATACATAACAACAAAAACTGGAAGCAACTGCATAGCTGCCGACTTTTGTCAAAAGCAAACAGATGCTTAATGCTCCTGTACACTTTACAGCTACAGGAGTGTCTGTTTGGCACAACTCGTTTTGAAAAACGAAAACTAGAATGAGGGAGAAATGTTAAAATAATTAGGAAAGGTTCTGTCTGTGTGCAGAGGTTCAAAGTGGAGGGACAGGTTATTGAGACTATTTTATGCTTCTCTCTGTGACATTTTTCTTCTTCAGTTTTGTAGAAGATGGGTTTAAATCTCGGCCTTTTTTAATTCTTGACCCAGTGTACTAAGAATCACAGTTCGACTGTTTTTGAAACTTTTGGATAACACAAAATCTTTCGTCTATAACATATTATTTAAAGTTGTCACTACAGTTTTGTTTGTGGGTTAGGTTAGGTTAGGTTAGGTTCAGACACTGAAGACGCGTTCTGAGTTGTGGTAGCCATCTTTATGTTGAAAAGTGAGTTGATGGCGACAGGACGACGACTGTAGGGGACAGACAAAGTACCAGATCGCTTAGTATTCGGTAGGACCTGGAGGGCGACTACATTGACTGTGTTTTGCCGCGGTTTTGCTCAGTGCCTTCATGAAGATTCCGGACAAGTGTTTTCAATTAATCCACAATCACTTTCTTCCACATTTTTATTTCACTGTTTAATAATCACCTAATATCTAACGCCATATTACCTGAGATATTGAAAAGGTGTTACATAAATCATAAATAAACAAAGAGCCATGTCGGATAATGTGACTATACTGTGGTTTCATTTATTAAATAAACTTGTGAGATGTGTTTCGTAGTGTGTAGACTTCAGAGACTAGGTATGTGGCGTGCATATGCTTTATATATATATATATATATATATATATATATATACAGGCTACTACTCATTTATCCCACACGCACTCTGTTACTTAAACCACTTCCACATTGAATCATGACTGCGGTGGCAAAACATCGGTTTTCTTTGGCGGTAGAATTAATGATCTTCCCATATTATATCCTCAAGTAGTACATGCAGCCTCTTCACACGTATAGAGCAGCATTCGGGATCAAAGGAAAAAGTAAAGCATCATTTGTAGAGCCACACTTGATCTACGCTGTCTTGTGCTGCGATCTGAGAGATGTTTGACAAGGGAAGACTAGACTGGGACTTTCAGCTGAATTTAATCGGGGGAGTTGAATGGCAATATTCAAAGAGAAACCACCCATACTCATCTACAGTAGCGAATATCCTATAAATGTTTTTCTGCAGCTACTCTTATTCTAACGAGTGGGACATTATTTCTAGCAAACTTATTTTCCAGATCCTTTCTTTGTGCGTATTCTCAAATTATTCCATTTTTTCTCTTTGCCCTTCTGTCTGCATCAGCCGTAACGACCACACAGCTGTCTGTGCAATTGGTAGTGGTTAGAGCATGATGCTTTTCACCGAAATCCACCTAATCTTCCGACAAATAACACGAGAATTTCTAAATTCCACACCCAATATGCCTAGGTGCCCGGAGGTATGCTGCTTACTTAAGGTGCCAACTTTACCTTTACCTTCACCTTCACCAATAGTTGGGCTATATAGGTAAAATGAAAGATTTTGGAGTTTCGCGCACTTGTTGCGCATAGTTACCGCTACCCAATAACTGGTCAAAGTGTAAACAAATGGTAAGCTTGAGGCAGTTTTGGATACCGTGATGGGTCACGCAGACAGCTGGCTGACCCTCCGCCGAACGCCAGGCTCTGTGCTCGCCCGAACAGACCGTTGCTGTTACAGTTTGCACTTCAAATGTCACATCAAAAGTGTGAACTCTATTCTTATAATAAAACCAACTAGATACACTAATTTCTCAAATTTATTTTTAGAACAAAACTCTGCATGTTTCGGACAGTTCCTCTGTCCATCATCAGGAGTTTTTCACTGTAAACACAGCACTGGTATGTGTCATACAGGTTTGCTGACAGCTTGCGAGCAGGATCAGGATGGAAATAATAATGGAGAGAGGAACTTTCCGAAACATGTAGAGTTTCATTCAAAAAAATAAATTTGAGAAATTAGTTCATCTAGTTGGTTTTATTATAAGAATTGATCACGATACGGGGTCACTTGGAAGTCTAAATGTGTGAACTCTAGGTTCACTTACACCACATCCCACACCATGTGTCGTGGATTTCGTGGAATTCGTGTGTGAATGTTCAGGTCTTAGTAGAAGTATAATAATCGTATTTCAATTAGGCGTATCAGCTTCGAACATCCATTGGTAACAGCTTTATTGCGAATGTAATATATCCGCCTTCTTACTTCCCTAAAAGCTTTTTAGATGGTGAAATAAGATTAGTAATAATTGATTCAGCATTTACATCATTACGGATAACTTAGGTTATGGTCATGTAGATTGTGTATGGCTTTAGACAGAGCCTATATCTTTCAATCATACGTAAACTCGACATCAGTTAAGGTTTCTACATAACGTAAAACAGCAACATAGCATTTATTTAATTACTGTACCAACTGATGCACATATATAAAAGTTTCACATTAAAACACTAAAATTGCTCCGACATGTTTCGATCCTAAAATCATCCTCAGGGAGCTATACTTTCCTTGCTAAAGTCACAATCAAAAATAGTCACTGATTAACTTCGTTGTACTAATAGGGTGCTGTGGCAGCATGTCCTATTATGTGAAGGTATGTTGCTTAGAGTGCCATACTGCGGGTGTGTGTCGTGTTTTTCGCAACACACCTTCACATAATACGACATGCTGCCACAGCACCCTATTAGTACAACGAAGT
>Ga0131853_10012400_pt1 | contig 15615 bp, 9 predicted proteins | sample TergutLab28metaG_FD_92764 | JGI IMG/M metagenome (GOLD analysis project Ga0131853, IMG submission 92764) | Labiotermes labralis P1 segment gut microbial communities from Petit-Saut dam, French Guiana - Lab288 P1 (version 2) (version 2) | ecosystem: Host-associated > Arthropoda: Insects >...
AGTTATTACTTACATAAAATGACAAGAACCCATTTCTTATAATGCAACAAATAATAATAATTAATAATGAAAATAATAATAAGGAATTATAAATAGTCAGTTCTTTAAGAAATTTATGATTCATTTAATTGTTATTCTACTGCAAATAATTTCAGGATGACCAGACTATACTTACCATGTGAATATTAAACTGACACATAACATATATTGGCAATAGTACATTGTCTTGCTTATGTTCATGAAATATATTTTAGGGAAGTGATCAGGGGCTGAACGAATAAGAAACATGAGGAGTATTGGCAGTCCATTCATGGACACAGGCAAGCTATTGAGGGCTTTCTTAAAAGACCCTCTGCTTTATTTAAAAAAATGGAAATAAAAAAAGAAGAGTTAAGGAAAGAAAACAGCTACAAACAATGATGGGACTGTTAACAGGACACTGTCATTTGAGAGGACATCTACACAAACTGGCAAACAGTCCTGAGTATGACAGATGCCAACAGCCTCACATGTTCCTTGTGACTGTGAGGCTTTTGCTGCATTAAGATTCAGGCAACCTGGGTTGACATTTTATGAAACCATGTGACTTAGAGGAAGTCTTTGTCAGCAGGATGCTGCACTTTGTTCAAAGTTCAGGGCTGCCAAATGCATGACCATAAGGGCTGCACAAAAATCAAGTATGGTCTAAGTGCACAGGTCAGAGTTGTGCCTGTCCTTGTATTCAGTTCTGTTCTATTCTGTTCAATTCTATTCTAAATATGTTATTTAACAGTGTCAGTTTGTTAGATAATGTAGCACTGGTGATAGATGAATTAATGAGTATGGAGCATTGATGGAATGGTACTGGTTGGAAAAATCTGAGTACTCTGAGAAAAACCTATCCTAATGGTACTTTATCCAACAAAAATCCCACGAGTGGCCTGGGATTGAACCCGGACTCCCACAATGAGAAGCTGGCTGTTAACTGCCTGAGCTGAGTTACAGCTCTCCAGCTTTTATAAATGTGACTTAGTTGCAGTAAGTTTTGGGATTTGTTAGTATATTGATAGCAGAATGTATGACTAGATGCAGTGTTACCTGCTGCAGCAACCATTAATTGTTGTTGAAAATTAAATTTAGATGAAGAACTGCTATTCATAAGATAAAAATATTTTAATTTGCCCTGCAAGGGGCCATTCTGCCTTGTGGTTTGTCAGCAGTACTGTTTCACAATTCATACTGTCCCAGAGTGAGCTGGTGTTTTGGAGGGCCATATTCCTCGCAGTGTTCAAACCTTGTTCACACTGTAATTACTCAGCATCAGCTTGGGCTAAATTACTTCAGTCCTGAAGAGGGAGGCAGTGTTTTTCCAAAATGTCAATATATACTTGCAAAACTGCCTGCTGTCAAAACCCAGATGGCTATGGTGTGAACATTACCTACTGTGAAAGTCTGAGAACTTGTATGTTACATGATTAACTTATGTAAAGAATATTTTGAATATGCTCATACCCGATTCAGTGTGTCAGTTCAGATTGTTTCTTAGTGTCTGTAAGAATCTCTTAATTTAGGTGAATATGAATTATTGCTTTCTCTTCTTTTTTTTCTGTATGTAGTGATAATGGAAGATTAAAAGAAAACATAATATATTTTAATTTTAGAAACAAATAAATATTTATTGTAGAACATTGTTTCTCACACTGTGGCATGCATACCACTACTGATATGCCAGCTGCTGTTTGTGGGTATACAGCGTTTATGAAAAATCAAAATATACAAAAGAGAATAAACACTGTAAAACATAAATACAACATAAGCCATATATATTTGCTAATAATCTGCATTGCTGGCAACATTATATAAATCATCCCCACTGCCAGCCGGTATTTCAACTTCCAGCCTTTTATTGAAATAAAAAAATACTGGTGGTACATTTAAATTGTTCAATTTTGTGTAATAGTACACCCGGGAAAAAATTTGAGAACCTGGTGTAGAAGGTTTGAGGTTTGTGTGGCAGTGAGTATTTATGTTGTGGTCATCTGTATTATGAGACCATGTGGCCTGGTAAGTGGGTATTTCTGAGAAGAGGGAGACAGTAGGTTTTTAAAAACATTGGTACCCACCTACCAGCATGATGTCATAACCTGTTAGACCACAATGTAGAGGAGTAGCAGTCAAAAAGTAAGTTTGACGTATCTGTATGATGTCAAAACGTACAGTGCATTCAGTGTTTGCATAGTTGTATCTGGAGCCTCAGAATATTCCTCTTCTTCCTTTCTTCCTCCTCTTGGCCAGAATTGAAGGAGCTAATTGCACCAAGACGACGAGATTCTGTGTATTGCCATTGACAGGGTGATGTGTGTGTGTGTGTACACATTTAATTCTCCCACCAATCCTCTGGCAGCTTTTGCCTATATATATATAAGCAAAAGCTGCCAGAGGATTGATGGGCAAAAACTGCCTATATATATAAATATATAGGCAAAAGCTGCCAGAGGATTGGTGGTAGAATTATATTCCCCCATGCATGGAGTTTTGGCTTCATCAGATTTAAAGGGGATGGACCTGGCCAATCTTAGATATGAGATGTCTGATACCAAAGTCTGAAATGGTACCATTATCTTCCAGGTACCCTTAGTAGAATAATTTTTTGTGCCACCAGTTCATATACTGTTGCTAGTAAAAGTGCTTTCTCATGATTGCTCCAGAGAGAAACAATTAAAATACTCATTTTTCAGCCTCATCCCAGACTGTGTAAGTTCCCTGTTTGCTTAAACAGCCTTTTTATATTCCACCTGTTGAACTAGTAGACTAACATCATGAAGTATTTAGGGCTTCTCGTTTGCACTTGGTCCATCTTTCTGATTTTTAAGCATAAAAAATGCAGTGTTTCAGAAATAGATTCTTTTTTCTCTCTTCATGTGGAGAGGATATGAAGAGAGTTTTATTCCACTTGAGGTAGAGCTTGTCATACCAGGTATGTTGTGGTTTTTATGTAAAAGAATAGGACTCCAAATAAATGGCCTTAAAATGTAGTGTCATTCCACTCTCCAATAACTGCAATGTAATAAAAAAAAATACAACATTGAATAAACTATCTGTATTTGTCTTGGAGCTGTCACAGGGACAGAATTTAGTAAAATCAACTGACTGCAGTGACAGAGTTGGTTGCTGAAACATGGGTTTATTTGTAGCACCTGATGTGGCTCTCAGTCCAAGAAGATTTTACACAACCATCTGTATTCCTTCAGTTCTTTCATTTGGTTCTAAACTCTTTAATTGCAATTACAACTTGCTTATTTCCACACATTGCAGGCAGTGACAAGTTATATTGGTGCCTTGTTTTCTTCAGTGTTCACCATCTGTTTTCAGAAGATAAGTAACCAACTTAAAGCTGTTGACGGATTTCATTGTATTCATCCCTCTTTTCTTGGTTAAATCTAAAATGAACTTTTTTTTACATGTCAGAATATGCATTTAATTGCATAGTTTGGAACATCCGACCAAATGCATCAGAACTGAGTATGGACATTCAGATGTTGTGTTCTTGAATGTGGCCAGAACAGATTTCTTTTTTGCATAAAGTTAATGTGTGAATTTATTATGAAGAGCATTTATGGATTAATAATTTATAATTTTGGAAGAAACAAGCACTAATAATTAACTGAGAGCTGCACTTATCTGGCTTGTTATGCCATGTGTAGTGATAATTTCTTCTAATGTACTGTTTTTGTGTGTCTTTAGGCTGTATAACCATATACATCACTGTAATGAAGATAGTAAAATAGTTATACAGAAGTAATTGAAAGCAGAAATGTTTCTGGCTCAGATTCATTAAGTTCACCACACCACATGGAGAAACTGTAACATATAATTCAGCACCACTGGAAGACTTTCAGGACATGTCCTTTATTTTATGAGGCATTGTGGGTTATGAATTCACTGACAAAAATGAATCCAATAAAACATTTCAAACCACTGGTTTTGGATGATTTATTTTTGTAATTAATATGATTTTTATTTGATTACCAATGTTTTTATGTTTTAATTAACATGTGTTTTTCTTTGTAAACAACAATTGGGCAGTGAAGATTCAAGTGAGCTTTATATAATGTGAAATGTTGTAGACTATTCTTCTTTCTGCTTTGTTTTCATGTCCCTTTGTATTTGTTCATAAATTGCACTAGAGAAAAAAATAATTGTGGTTTATAACTTCAAAACGTAGATGTTCATTTCCGCATACTCACACTGTTGATTGAATGAGCCATCACTGAATCAGTCAAATAGTTACAGTTTATATATTATCAGAGGAACTGACTGCACTTAATAACAGACCGTCTGTAAGAACTCTTCACCCACATTCACACACACATTTACAGTTGTGACATAGACTGATTTACTTGTCCTTTAAGAAGTGGATTCCCACAAAATGGTCTGGTTCAGTTCAGCAAAACCTGGCCTAAACAGATGTGTACCTAGGCTTAGTAGAGGAAGATTTTTTTCCATGTATTGTCCATTAGTTCACTAGTGTGCAAGTCAGTTGTTTTTGAATCTACACAAACATACCACTTCTGGTGCTGAGTTATCATATAATATCACAAATACATACATAAATTTTGCCAGTAATACAACATTTAATATTTTTAGATGTAAGATGTTACATACAGTAACTGAGTCCTAATTGGAAGAGCCTGACAGGATTTTAAACAACTGACCTGCCCCACATATGCTACCTGACATTCCCAATATTGTTTGGAAATTAATTTTTTTTTGGTAACTTTAGGACCAATTACACAACTTTGCTGCAAGCAAAGTAATGCTAGGTGCAACCACTGGAACTCTATCTTACAGTGCAATACCAAATTCTGGGAAAGCATGTCACGTACGAGTATTTCCTGTTCAGAAGGTGATCATTCCGAAACACTAGGGCAGTGTAGTTGAAACAGGCATCTGCTATGTCTTCACTCAGAAGTGCAAGACCCTACAGCTGTTTGAAATTCATTTCTTTTTTACTTTCATAATCTCTTTTATAATTGATATTAGACCTGCAAGACACAGTAGAAATACAGATTCGTTTGCCAAATTTTTAATGAAATGTAAGACAGAGTCCAGTGATTGTTACAGTTCAGCTGCTGCCAATCATTCAGGGTGTTTTTACTGTCCATGTGCCATGACATATGATCCTTTACAAATTTATCTTACCAGATTTACTGTCATAAATATCTATCACAGAAATAATGATTGTGAAGTTGGAGAATTTAATATTATCATGTTTATTATGAGGTGTTGCTGCATAAGACTGCCAACCTCAATCCAGATATCATACTAATTGGAGATTAAGTCAAAAGTTAATTAAAAGGAGGGTAAACAATGTATGGTATGTGCACAGCGGTCTGTAAAGAGAAAAAAACCTAGATATTTGGAATGTAGAAATTGAGTTATTCTGTTGCTAGACATGTCAGCAACAGTGTAATTTGTATCCATCTCTGACCAACAGTTTGAGTCTATGATTAGCTTGGTCATGCCAGTTTAGTGAAAGATCTGTTATTAACCCTGGATTATCATTGATAGCTTCCTAAGTTGATGGAATTATATTCTTGGTTATTTTGTAGCTTATACTGAGATCTGCACAGTGTTATGTGTTTATGTTTTGAAATGTGCTGTGGTTATTGTATGCAGACAGTTGTCAAGGATTAACTCTGCATTTTGTTCTTTCTGCTTTTATGTTACTAGCTAGAGAGTAGTTTCTGTTGAACAACAATGGCACTTGCATTATTTTTTCTTATTAATCCTGTTATACTGTGGCTACAGAAAGAAATACCTTGGATCAAATCCATGCATGTCACCTTTGAGCTAATATGCTTTTCCCTCCAGCATACTTCTGTACATCCTTCTAGTCTAGCTATTTTTTCACATGAATACTGGCTGTGATAGCTATATGATAATATATGCTACCAATAAGTACTTTGGACTGGATGTAGGTCAAATAAGATTGAAGGGGTGCAGTAGACACATTGGGAAGCTTGAAGCATCCTCATCCTCACCATTGATGGAACTTCTTTCCATATTCTCTGAGTACTCTATAAAGTCATATGTTTTATATATTTTCCATGAATTAAACATATGATTTATTCCAACAAACAAACAGATCTGTAATGTTCTTTTACACTTCTCTGTGTGTGTGTCATTACACAAAACATTTAGTTAATCCAATGACTGCAGAGCAGTTTATTAAGCACAGATAAAATTGGGTCTGCAACGTGCATTTCAAATGCTACGTGTTCACTTTTGAGAACAAAAAAGTATGCAATAACAAAAAAAAAACCGCTGTTTTGTTACTTTTGGGAGTATTTCAGTAATAACCATACTAGGTATTTCCCACTAGCAGACTTTGGCTTCACTGCTGTAGTATGTTGTAGCTGAAGTAAATGATGGTTTAGTTTGTGACATGGTTGTAAATCTGCACACATCAATATTGAATGGCTTGTAATGCTGTACACACTTTCTTAAGACATGTCTGGAACAGAATTTGTAGAATGTACATGGTAAAAGTGAAAAGGTGAAATTGTTCCTGTCCACAACATGAAGACATATAGGGAGACTAGAGGTATAATTCTACTCATTCTTAACCTTGTCAGTAGATGGAGTTGAGTGGTCAGCTTCATGCCCCAGCCGCTTTTCCCCCAGGGAAAGATTCCCTGTACCCATGGACATTTACAGTGTTAAAAATTTGTGAAAATTTAGCACAAATCTGTTTTAAAATTAGTGCAGTTTGCACTTTGCAGTATGAGGTAGAAGTGGCATTGATATTTCAGACAGGCAATTGAAAACTCTGTAGTCCATTATGCACAGATTTCATTAGATGCACATATGTTATTAACTCAAAACATTAAGCAAAATTTCTCACTGTATATTCTGACATATTATGTTCTTAAGCAACCACAGTTTCCTGCTCTGTATTTTAATGTACTATGTAGAAAAAGTTACTTGCACTGCATGCCTTTCTCCAGTAGTCTTAGCAGTTTTATTTTAATCAGTATGTAAACACTTATGCAGCAGGTAAATGCAAGTGAATATTTATGTATATGTATTATTTGAAATCAGTTCAATGTTTCCAAGCATACAGTACAACATGGAGGGGGATGGGGCCAGAGATAAAATATCCATATTTTAATGTTGAGGTCTTAAGGTAAGCACAGAGAAATTTAAAAACTGGAAATTGTAGCTGCCATGAAAACCTTTTTCTTGTCATAGATGATGAGATATGGACTCTGGTGCTGTTCATTTACTATATCATTAGATTTGTTTCAGCACTTGTCTTCATGCAGCAGGTTAATATCTTGTAATGGTAGGTGTGGGTGCATAATTTGTTGTAAGCCTTTTGGCTCTTCTGTTGATCACTGATGTACTGTACAAAAATGCTCTACTGTACCATCTTGTATGGGAGCATACAGCAAGATAATGGAGCCATAAGTTACTTGCACAGCAGGTTTGAAATCCACAGAATAACTGACATAGCATGCCTGTTCACACTCTTACAGCATACTTGATTGAACCATACAATATAGGATTTCATAATTTAACATTTGGTGATTACATACTTTATAATACTGGTCAGCACAAATTCCTCGCTGGAATAATTCTGATATATTTTTAACAAACTCAAATGTATGAATAAAATGTTCATAACACCATCCATTTGGACAATACCCTATTATACCTTAGTTGAATGAAAAACAATTGAAATATGGGGCTCGGCCAAAGGTTTTTATGCTGTTCATTTATTTTTACTTATTTAAGTTATTTAAATACCTAGAATAATATTGTCTCAAACTGAAAAGGCGCAGTTACTTGGATCATGGCTTAAACAGTGGAATTTTCTTGAGAAGGGTGTAATGGTATCATTTTTTAGGAAGAAGCAGTCAGACATAGCAATGTTGGATGGTGATCTAGTGCACTAAAATAGCATGCAAGAATTAATGGAAGAATTGTGATTTGAACACGCCTCTGGGCAATGGAGGCTTTGAATTGATTCAGCTAATGTCATTTTGAAGGTAGTGTTACTCCACAATGGAAATAAGTTGCTATCTGTCCCACTGGCTCATGCAGTTCACATGACAAACAAATGAAAACCTTCAGGTTTTGTTGCAAAAAATATTCTATGGAGAATATACATGCTGACCTAAAAGTTACAGCAATGCTGACTGTGCCAGAAGGTGGATACACTAAATTCTGCTGCTTTTAGTGTGAATGGGACAGCCAAGTGAGGGACTGCCACTACGGAATAAAAAAGTCACCACTCCATTCAGAAACAATACCATGTCAGAAGAATGTGGCACATCCTGCTTTAGGGGACAAGTCACAGATCTATTTGCTTCCATTCCATATCAAGATTGGTTTGATAAAAATATATATGAAAGAAATGAATAAAGAAAATGAAGAGTTTGCCTATTTAAGGCAAAAATTTCACAAAATAAGTGAAGCCAAGATGAAAGACGGAATTTTCATTGGTCCTCAAATTAACTCAACTATTTGAAGACCAAGACTTTAGTAACAAATTAAATTCTAGAGAATGAAGAGCCTGGAAGGCATTTGAAAATGACTGCAGAAACTTCATGGCAATGAAAAAGAGGAAAATACAGTGAATTTGTGCAGGAGCCAATATCATTGTACAGTGCTACTGGGGTGTAGCATGTCATTGAAGCTTCATTTTCTGCATTCCCATTTGGATTTTTTCCCTGAAAACATGGAAAACATCTCCGATGAACATGGTGGAAGGTTTCATCAGGACATTTCCCAAACTGAGTAGAGGTGTAGTGGAAAATGGAGTCCAGGTATGTTGGCTGACTACTGCTGCAGTCTTATAAGGGAGACATAAACTGGCGAAAATAAGAGGCAAACGATGACGAAGTGAGTGTTTAATGAATTTTTTTCTTGTTAGGATACTGTATAGAGACATTGTTCATTATTTGATACTGTATATTTTAATTAGAAACCAACATATTACTTTTTTATTACAAACATAGTTTTTTAATTTAATCCCCTGTCCCTTAACACTGATGGGTGATAGGGCAATTTGGTTGTTATATTTGGGTTCAGCAATGTGACAACCTTTAGATTTTTTCTTTTTTTGCTGACCAGTATAATCTAAAGAGCAGTATGTGCTATTTTTAAAGGAAGTGTGCATAACTTTCATCCGCGTGGATCAATAATAATTCTACTTTTTTAAAAAAGCTATATTGATATTATATAAAATAGTTGTATTTGTTGACCATTTTTTTTATTTCTCTATAATTATTTCACTGTTGAATTGTTTTACTGTTTTCTAATATAACATGTTTAATTACATTAAAGCATAGTGTTGGAGAATTAAAATGGAACATTTTACTGTCTTACAGGTGGTGTGAAAAGTAAAAGGCAGCAGAACTGCTCAATTCAAAGGTGGGTGGGTTGGCAGGTGGGTGGGTTGGCAGGTGGGTGTGGAAGTTGGGGGACAGTATGGTTACAAACACTGAAATATCAGCCTGGCAGATGTCTGCTTTTTCATTAGATGCCTTCATATCTGTATGCTAATTGAGATCTGTATTCTAGTATAGAACAAGGAATTCTTGAGTTTTGTTTTATATAAGACCTTTCCTGCTTACATGTGTAACCCAAGCAAAAGCAAAATCAATTTTTTTTTTTTTTTAATTTGGCCTTAGTTTTAAAGTACCCAACTTTGTAAGTAATTTGCTTAATGTTTATAGTTAATATAGCTGTGGGTGTAGCAAACATTATTTTGAAGTTATTTTTCTTGAGACTATTGTAGTTAAGTTGCCGAGGCTGACTTTGTATGCCTCTTTATTTTGAAAGTGTAGCATTTGTTTAATATATCTTTTGTTTGTATATGTGGGTAATTGGTTTCATGTCTCAAAGTCCTCATTTATACCAATCACACATGAAAACATAAACTCAATTATCATTGTCACGAAGGGTCATAAATTGCAGGCTAGTTACAGTGCAGTGTCACAACCTTTTAAGAGACATTACCTTTTCATCTATAATGAATACTTCATTATTATATGTTATTTCATTTGATTATAATGCTGTCTTAATGGCTTCATTTATGTCCACTGTATTGGAGTAAATGCTGTACCAGTCTGTTACAACATGTTTGCATTTGATTGTGAATGTTGCATCAAGAAAACTATCAAATTACATTACTCTTATAAATTACATTATCTTAATATGTGCTTTATATTTATTTATTTGTAAGACTTCTGCTGCAGCTGAGAAGATAGTTACAGAATTGCATAACTTGCACATTTCTAAACTATGGAACTGTAAACATGCAGAGAGTGATGCAAAATTTCTAGTAGGTCCTGCACCAAGCTGCATTTAATGATGCAATTCTTTGTGAGTTTGAAGGACTTCTTGGCAGTGACTATGAAGATGATTATATTCTTGCTTATGACACTATAGTCTGGGAGGTGTATGCCAATGGTAGAATATGAAGGCAGGACTTTCTCAGAAATGATACCTATCACGCAAACTACACAGCATCGCATGCCAGATGGTTTCCAAATACTAATTATACTAACAGGTTAGCAGATACTGCTCAGGAAGGAGTGGAAGTTGGTGGTGACGATTGAAGTGTATTACAGGTGACAGGTGAAGATATAATAACAGTTTGTTATCCTCATTTGGAGGTGGAAAAACGATAGTGAAGTTATGCCGTCTTACCCCATACGCCTGAATTCCCGTGTGGGCTTCAAACTTCAAACTAAACGGAGTAGCAACGAGCAGCAGTAATTATGGTTGGAGATGTGATAAGCAAAAGAAGTGAGTTCTGCTGCTTGTATATGTAGGTGGAGAGGTTGGAAGGATGAACGTCTACGTTTTGTGTAGGTATGTGGGTTGCGGAAACAGTGTGTAGGCGGCCATTGAACGAGCAGTGGAGCAACCTGGTGGCACGCTCCTGTACTCCGGGAGGGGTGGGTGACGGGGCATCTTCCACGCATGCTGCTCCGAGATACGCATTCAACCCCTTTCACCCTGTGACCCGGTTCATTCATACGACAGGCCGCCTGGGCGGGAGAGGGTGTACCATGTGGACCGCGAACCATCGGCCTACCACTTATTATTCCTTTCTTAAACAATCTGCATAACGAACAGCCTGCTGCCTTAACATGACTCTGTCCTGAAATCGCACCATCAGATTATCACCTGTTTCATCGTTCGATAAAAAGCCCGCGATTACACCGTTGTGCCAATAACGAGGGACCGCAGAACGCTGTGCTCCAGGGGCTGCAGAGGACGGACAACTTTTACTGGGCGGGACACTTTGCACAACGTTGCAGACTACACTGAAAAATAACTATGCCTTCAGCGATGCTGCAGTGAAGTCCTGTGAAATTTTCACACGTCCAGCTTATAAAGAGCATGAAATTTAAAACAATCATTTCTTCCAGACCGCCTCTTGTAACAGTAAAGTGCACTAAAGCTTAAGAGGCCACGATGGAAGAGACGAGGGGTGGGTGGGGGGAACGTGGGGTAACATCAAGGATGGGAGGTGGATGTAACTAGTTCACATCATATTAAAACCGTGGGCCGTGTCTTAATTTTGTTCAACCTACCATAATGTGTGTTAACTTGTGATTTATGTAAACCCATAATTTTGAAAGAATTCAGCAACAGATCAGTCTGTTATATAAAGTAAAAGAATGTCGGCTATGCGTGACATACCGAGGATACTTTAAATGTAAATGGCGTTTTAAACAGCGGATGTATACATAATAGGAGATTTTAACTGGCTTTGTGTATTATGTCGTTCTAACACAGTTACCATGGGAGTGCAGAGTTTTCACAAACTGACACATATGGTAACTGTACGAGGTGCTACAAAAATGTTCCCGAAATTCCTCTGAAGTAGCTTAACCACTTACCGAAATTTCTATTCGTCTCCATCCCCTTCGAAATAGTTCCCTTATGCATTGATACAGCGACCCCAGCGGGATTTCCATGATCGGAAACACTACTGGAAGTCATTTCGCGTCAGCGTCTCCATCACGTCCTGCGATTCGGTCTGGATCTCTTCATTGCTGTCAAAACGTCGCCCCTTGAGCTTCAATTTCATCTTCGGGAATAGGAAAAAATCACAGGTGGCGAGGTCCGGTGAGTAGGGAGGTTGGGGGATGACTGTCGTCTTCGCAGAAACCAAAAACTGTCGCACAACGAGCGACGCGTGAGCCGGAGCGTTGTCATTATGCAGGACTCAGGAGCTGTTGCGCCACTTGTCTATAGGTTTGCGCCGGATGTTTTCCCTCACTCGCCTCAGAACGTCGCAATAGAATTTTCCATTCACCGTCTGTCCTGGTAGAACAAATTCCTTAAGCACGAGGCTTTCAATGTCAAACTTTTGCCACATTTTCAGTCGTGATTCCGGTCGAAAGTCGTCAAGAACGCACTTCATTATCGACTGACATCTATCCGTTCTTGAAACGCTTAAACCATTCGTAGGTTTGCGTTTGGCCTAGAGCATTATCACCAAATGCTTCTTTAAGCATTCTGTGTGTTAATGACACCGTCTTGACGAGTATGAAGCAGAATTTGATGCAAATCCATTGATCCTTCACATCAGTCATTTTAGCAGGTCCGTACGATCGCAAAACAGCACTAACATGACGTCACAAAAAAGCACAGACCAAACACACACAACCTCACAGCAGACCGCCGCGTGGCAGAGTGGTTCGTAAAGGGTACAGCTCGCGATACTTAGCGGCACGCAACTGTACTATAAGCTGTTTTTGCGCGGCATTGCAATTTCGGGGACTTTTGGTTAGCACCTCGTGTGTCTGAAATTGTGCCTTCTGAAGTTGTAAAGATGTACATACGCATCCAACTTAATTCACCTTTTCAATGGAGAAGGGAGAGGCGAAGATAAAAGTACGAAATAGATAAAGGAAAGAAAAGAAGGCAATGAAGGATGAAGGTAAGACAGAAATCAGTCCCCGTTAAATCTCAGCGAGCCTTTTCTACTACTTAAAGTAAATGTTTCAACAGCCCTGAGAACGATGTCTTGTGGTAAACTTCGACAGACGAAGTTTGGTTCAGGTCTTCAATTGCCTTGAATTTGGTTCAAATAAGTAAGCAGTTCATTGTATTTGGATTGTGCATCAGAATGGTGTTTATGATTATTACAAATAACTGAGTTTAATGGAAGGTTTTCAATGTAAATTAATGTTAAACAATTCGGTATGATGTGAGAGTGTGGATAGCTTAATCTGCAGAGACGATCCGTGATACGGTGGAGATGTTCTGCCGAATAATGATGAAGTGGAAGTTTATAGTGGAGCAGTACAAGTGTTGAGTGAATTTAGGCCAGTTTTACTGTATTGCCATGGATATCATTTTGAGAAGTATATCGAGGCACACCCAGCAGCTTCGGTCAGCCAGGTTTAGTTGCAGAACAACATAAGCCTAATTCTGTCATTTAACGTCTCCCAAAATGAAGGCGAAATATGGAATAACTTGGAGGCAATAAAGGTGGAACCAGGTGTATATCATGTGACATACACAGCATAATTTATTGATGGAAGTGAGTTTATTGAAACGAAGGAGATCTGCCTTGTGCTAATAACATATCCTGTGATAAAGAGTGAAATTCAGAAGGATGAGATATGGGATTTTACCGCCATAAGAGAAATTCCGTCAAGAAGTGGAATGTGGGGACTATGCAGGTTTGAGGAACTTGGTGTCATGCAACACGTGCGCGCGCGCACACACACACACACACACACACGCACACACACACACACAGAAGGAACCTGATGACCAGTTGGATACTGAATGCCGCAGCGCAAGCTCTGTTTCTGTAAGACATGAGCCAGAGAAACTATGTCATAGTCGTCTAGGAGATGAACCATTTAAAACGGATGGAGGCAATAAATGCTTATCTAAAAAAGTGCCAAAAAACTGTTTGATGGGCTACGGGGTAGACGGAAGGAGAATCCGGCTAAGATTACCGTCAGGGTCGTATTTTTTTCACTTCATTCAGGCCGGCTCTAGGGCCACCCGGGTTCCTACAGACTACTACCTAATATATACCAGGGGTAGAGCGTGCGGGAGGTGAAGCTAAGTAACGTCCATCTGGTTCCGAGTTTAACCTTTTGGCGCCGGAATTATTTCTTTAATTTTAGCACATCCTGTATATAAAATGTGAATAATACAGAACCAAATACGTTAGAATTATGAAACAAACTGCATTTTGAAGAGAAAAAAACGGAGAGTATATACAATGTTTAAAATATTCAGCGCCTATATTTGTTGAATAAATATATAAAATGCAACTTTAGAGGTTAGCGGTGCGGTACGACCACTATAGTTGACGTTAGGCGTCAAAAGGTTAAGAATGCGTCTTCATTGTGTGGTGCTTAATTAAGCACTCCGACAACTTTACCTTTACCTTACCAACCGTGCAAAATTGTATCCCTTGGTAGCATATGTATTCGACCCAAACAGTCGTAACTAACAGTACTCACAACTTCATTTCCAACATCAATTTTCTGATCCAATGATATTAACTTTACTGTGCCTTTCTTTAATTCATTAATTACTTGCTACCGTTTCTATCTCAGCTACCTCCGCAGCGTAACTTGCTGTGTGGGTTTTTTCGCCGTGACGCAGTTAAGTACAGCGAAAAACCGCCTGAGGACGCTAACATGGTCTATCTCGTAACGTCATGTATCTGTCATCTGCCGACACGCGCACACGTACGCTCACGCAGTGATACCCTCCAGTCGTGAACCTTCAACCACGACAGACTTCTTTCCAGCACAGTCGTTTCCAGACATGGTTTATTTTATCGCAGGGGTTTCAAAGAAGAGAACGACTTGTCGTATGCGACCCGTTAGTTCTCATTGAATGTTATTATAATTATACACAGTACGACCACCTCATGGTCGTGGAATTCGTTGTTTAAACAAACGCTTTCTTTCACGGGTCAAAAAGGATCAGGGGGTTTTCTATCCCTAGTCGGTAATGTACAACTAGAAAATACGCACCAAATGATAACAATGCAGTGACATTTTAAATCAAATTATTGTAATATATTTCAGTGCTGGAATGAGATATTACTACTGATATATTTAATTTCAAGCAAAAGGCTTAACTTCCTGACTACTCAAAAAATCATCTGTGGCCAGCCTTAAATTTCAAGATTATCCGCTTTGGGTGCGTACAATTTGTGTTTGAGACGCTTGCTCTCTCTCGATTACCAAGTAGGAGCTGGGATGGCTCCCCCAGTACGTTTGATAGTGCGAAATCAGGAAAGTTCAGAGGGAAGGAAAGTCGGTTCAGCGATTAATGAATCATACCAGGAAAACTCATTTCTTCTTGCTTTGTCTTCAGAAATACTTCTCGGTTAGGACAGTATTTTCCGTCATCAATAATGGTTGTCAGAATGACTGTTTATCTTCCCCCACTAAAACGAGCACAAATGGTCCTTTGTGAGCCAGAAGACCGTCAGGATAGTGAAGGCTACGGGCTGAACAACTGGGGGAATCGAAGTTTGATCCCCGTAGAGAGTCCCCCCCCCCCCCCCGGGGGGCCAGACACCGGTGGGGGGGCCACCTTCCGTCCTACCCACACGGAACGGGG
>Ga0131853_10012401_pt1 | contig 15613 bp, 14 predicted proteins | sample TergutLab28metaG_FD_92764 | JGI IMG/M metagenome (GOLD analysis project Ga0131853, IMG submission 92764) | Labiotermes labralis P1 segment gut microbial communities from Petit-Saut dam, French Guiana - Lab288 P1 (version 2) (version 2) | ecosystem: Host-associated > Arthropoda: Insects >...
ACCAAAAGGACGAAGGAACATAGGACGACCGAGGAAGAGATGGAGGGACCAACTTCATCTTGAGGATCAAGGAACAGGAAACACACCTAACCCTTCAGGAACATGATGATGATGATGATGATTAATATAATATAATATAATAATATATACATGTAGTACTCGTATATAATATATTATAATTATGTATTAGTATTACTAACAGCATATTAGTATCAATAGCAGCGTATTTTACTCATTGCAGTTAATCAATACCAGAAGCTGTAATTACAGCTGTACCAGCTCCTGATGATGGGTGTCAACACACGAAACATGTAGAGCTGCCTACAGTAATGTAATAAACTGAATAAGTCGCATCTTGTTGGACAGTCATTAAACAAAATTTAAAAAGGATAGAAATGTATTAGTAATATTAAATATACAATTAGAAATGAGGATTTTTTGCGTACAGGAACTGGACCGTACTACGAATTTGAGTTCTAAAAACCATGTTGAGGTTTATTGGACTGCTAGACCCTGCTGACAGAGGAAGCACGCAACTCCGAAACGTAACTATCCAACAGGTAGCATAGCTTATCAACCCAGACGACCTTGACCTTCAACCGCAACACTCTGACATCAATTTAAAAGCAGCGGGTGCAGTACGTATTGGCAAGGACACGGAATACGGTTTATAACTGTTTTGGGTGTTCCCTATTAGGTCCGCCTCGTGAAGCAGCAAAGCCACATTTATAAATGCATTAGATTATGCGGAACTCTGCTAATACCTAAGCCACGACATGAGTTCTATGAGAACACAAGTGTACAAAATAGACCCAAAGATGTGTATAGTTTACCAGCTTCCAGTTTAATCTATTAGCGGTCCATTAACGTATTAATCCTCCCTTTAGTAATCGACGACCCGCGCAAGATAAGCTGTTCAGACAAGCAGCAACTTCAGCACGAGGGGCTGTTCATTGTTCTGTCTCGCCCCTCGCTATGAGACCACATGTGCTATTAGCAAGTACAAGCTAAGCTCAGATATACAGGTAGATTGACGACACGTGTACTGGTTTCTTTGAGTCGAGATTAGGCAGATATGTGCATTGTTTCACCCTCCGAAACCTGAAATGAAGGCCTACTTTCATAACGGTGTATATGAGTACAGTTCTTTTTCAAACTTACAATAAATTTACTTGCAAATTCACTGATTTTTAGTGAAATAATCGGTGTTTTTTTTGTGAGAGTAATACGCCACGCTTATTGCTGGGTAGAAGCAGAGTTTGTGAAATGTCGAAACGTCTCACATATTTCATTTCCAGTTAGTTTAAGGATCCAGTAACAATGTTCACTATATTTTATTGACCATATGATCACTTTTTGAGAGAATCTCTAGGGAAAGAATCAATGAATATTTGTCCTTGTGCACTGCATGAAGGCGTATAGGGGGAGTAGAAGCATAGATCCACTCATTCTTAAACTCGGCTGTTGACTAACGTGAGTGTTCGGTCGCTTTGTCCGCAGAGAAAGGGCTTCTATTACGTTTGGGCCCTCGGTCAGTCTACAGACTTCGGAGAAGAAAAATATTCCTTTCCCTTAGGTGATATCGACCAGCGGTTCCTCGGTTATCCAGCCGCTCGTCAGGTCACTATAGCAACTGAGCTATTCCGGATCATAAATAATGTAAAGATGCACCGTTAAATTAACCATACATAAACAAATAGGCCTACATCTTACAGATGGAATCTTTCCCTTAGATTTTCAGCCTAACTTTCTATAAATTTCTTTTATTCCTCTCGATGTAATTATCCAAAAACAGCTGGAGGAAAATACGTACAAAGTTTTAAGTTTCTTTCTATGGGCTTTATGGTTAGCTTATGAAGACATGTGGAGGACCGTAGGTAAATTTTCACCTTATAGACACACCATGTAAGTAGCGGGGAACGATTCCAGACGGGCTGAAAATATCAGCTCTGACAGTGTAAAAATCGTCTACAGAAACGCGTTTCTTTCATCCAGTACGACATATAAGCAATTTCCCGCATTTTCCTGATAAAATCTGACACTTTTGAATTAATTTCTTGTATCGTAATGAACTAATCCTCGAATAAAAATGAATATTTAATCTGTATTCACAATGGCCTGGTGGCCTTGCTAGCAGTTGGTCGTCTCCCAAGGGGCTGGTACATGGGGGGAGCATCTGAGGGTGAAGACTTCATTTCTCTGGTTGATTAACCGCGGATCCAGTTTCATGGATGTGCCGAGATGGGGGGGGGGGATGAAAACGTAATTCATTAAGATAGTTCAAAATATAATTCATTATATTAAAGGACAAAGGGTACTGAATGCGCAATTAATTCTGCATGCTTGAACCCACAGCAGTCCGAACTGCGACGGTGCTTCGTAAGGGCGAAACCCATCAGCAAAACTTCCATATAAAATACCTTGCGCCCGCGCTAAGAGGAGAGCAGAGATGTCTTGGTCCCTTGGCTAGGAGACGGACCATATTAACTAGGAAATGGATTTCGATTACTGGCTGGTGCAAGTTTTCTGTCCGCGTCACTGTTTCCATACCGACTCTGAGGTCCATTTAGCCCAGTGTTTCTCAACCGCTGACCCGCGGCCAGGTACCGGGTCCTGGCATCAATTATACCGGGCCGCGAGAGGTTCTCCTGGAATTAGTCATTTTAGTTTTCTAAGAATTTTTCATGAATAAATATTTCATAGTGGAAATATTCTGAGGACAAAAATATTCGTTAATGTGTCGAAAAACTCAGACCCAGATGTTGGCCTGAGGAAACTACAATACTCGTATGCTACAAGATTTCATTAGTCTTGTGATTGATAACTAATTTAAATGTAATTTTATATTTGTCAACATACCACAACGTATACATAAGTGTACTAATACTCTTTATGATTATGCCATAATTAATTATTAATACTTGTGTTAGTTTAATGTATGAACTTAATAAATAATTGGAAAGGTACTGACGAGTAAATCTGTTGGGACCGGGCCCTCGTCTTATGAAAAAAGAATTTACGGGGCCGTGGTTTCACAAAGGTTGATAAACACTGATTTAACCGACCCGATAACACTCCGCCCCACCTGGTTACGGTGGCTACATTATGAAGGCATCCACTCAACTGCTTCAAATGTCTATGTTAAGAATGCATGGAGCTTAACCTCCTTTTCCTCATGTCTTAAAATTGTGGTACTTGTAAGTGCAGGAAACTGCCCCGGTATTAATAACGCTGCAAATTTGGGATATCAGTCATATTTCAGGAAAGTGCCTGGACTTTCCACAGTCCGAAAACTGAAAGTAAAATGGTAAGTGGACTCCATTCTGGAGTACTTGTAGTCTATAAAATAGCCTTAGTTTTGGGTTTCATCATGAGTAATGTCCGGTTATTGAAGAAGATCTTATCTCCTGAACATGACGCCGTGAACTTTGAAAAATGTAAGCACACACGAGCTTTGCTGGGAAGCGTGCAGTCCCTACCTTCAATGTAATCCAATAAAAGACGTCTGTCTTTGGACTACCTTGAAGAAGTGGGCAGCAGGCTTTCCCGAAACATATTTACCTGCAGCCAATCCATATGGCTACATATTGCTACAATAAGCTGCAACATGGCTCCGAGTGCCTTAAGTCTCTCCTGATTACCTGTGTGGTGGCCGGTGATGGGATGGTGGGTGAAAAATTAAATAGAAAAAAATGTATGGCACGAAGCCATCATGCTTTACTTAAGGCTGGGGCATGCTGCTGCTGGCGCAGTTGGTTGAGGCACTGCGCTACAAGCCGGAAGGTCACGGGTTCGATTCCCGATTGTGTCAATAGAATTTTACATTGACATAATCCTTCCAGCCGCACTATGGCTCTGGGGTCGACTCAGCCTCTAACAGAAATGAGTACCAGGAATATTTCCTGGCGGTGAAAGTGGCCGGTGCGTAAGGCTGACAACCTTACCACATCCTGTGCCGTTGTCATGTAATCTAGGAGCCTCAGCTTCCTGAAACCCTCTGAGCCTGTACAGGTCTCTGAAGGGAATGCTTTAACTTTACCTTTATTTAAGGCAGTTCCCAATATTTGGCTACGATAAGATAATGCATCATACTGGACTCAGTTCTGAAGTCGGTAGGAACTTCCGAACACGGAGAACAGAACTGTTCTACTGCCGCATTCGGACCTTATACTGTTTTGTTGCCAAACAATATTATATATTCTCTACAGGATGGCAATTTTCTTTTTCGCTTTTTTTAATGTGCACAGATTTTTCGAAATGTTTTTCTATCTGATATTTAGCGAGATAGATGTAGGATGTCTGAAGATAGGCAATTTGACGTATGTAGACTGTTTACTGTTGGTGGCCGATTCTTGACAAATTCAGGATGTGTTGAGAATTATCGATGTATTTCTAAAATATCAAATTGTACCTCTCCAGGCCGGCCCTGGTGCCCACCCAGCCTCCTATAAAATGTGTACCGGGTCTTTCCCGGGAGTTGAGCGGCCGGGACGTGACGTTGAACACCACCCTTATCTAGCGCAGAGGTAAGAGAAGGAGACTCCCCCTCTGGGTCTTCGTAGCCTGTTCCCGAGTGAACTTTTTACCACTGTCAAATTTAAGGAAAATTCTTTCAACGGTTTTCGATTTTTGACAGGCGAGGAGATACAGTCATTGACTGGGTCACGAGAGTCAAAATAAAAGTGGCATCCAGTCGCAAATTTTTTAGATGAGGCCAACGCTAGTCAATTGTCAGGCATGTAGTTATGGAAAATAACTTTGTTGTCTTTATGCAAAAATTAACCTTACCACCTTCAAATGCGGATTGTCTTAAAATCTGGGAGCCTCAACTTTCTGGAACCCTCAGAGACTGTCCAGGCCTGTACAGGGATTGCTTTACTTTTACCTTTTACTCCTAAGACACAGAGATGAAGAGAATTATATATTTTCACACTTCCTGAAATTTGCCTCCTCGACAACTTCGATAGAAAATCCCCTGCCGCCCTCTGGTTATGGGGCTGCGTGGGTTCCAAAATTTTCAGGGCTCTCTGGAGGAGACAAAATCTCCGCCCAAGAACGTAATTGAACCCTGATCATTTTGTCGTCAAGTTCTTTGGGCAATCACTACTTGACTGAGCTAACCCATGTCACACTCTTCATATTTTCACTTTTTAAATAACTTTATCTCCCTTGGTGGTTTGTATGGCCACGCGGTTTCCCTTCCTGTCTTTTGAAATACCCACATTCCCTAGTGCCTGTAACAACCCACCTCATTTACAGACCAAAGCATCCCCCCAGCCTCAGTCCACAAGTTTCAGAAACCCCAGAGCGAACCACCCCATCACTAACTCATTCTGCCTCTCCCCACATTTAGGAACTTCCTCGGTATGATGAAATGATTTGATGCTCAACTCTAGAGCTTTGAAAGCAACAAAATTAATTAGTTCTTTGCTTAGTTTCCTCATGTTGTCTGCACGACCTGCATAGTGGGTACATAATCTGCCAAGGGATTCTCTTTCGTTCATTTATGAAGGGCTTAATGCCCCCCCTCCCCCCCAACCACTTTCTCCTTACAACAACTAGACATGGTCTCGTTTTTAGTTCCAAACGACCTTCCACAATTCCTACTCATCAGGAAAAGAAGAAATCTTGTATCTGTTGAAGCCCGTTTATAACGTTTCTTCTGTAGGGTGGAGTGCTTTCATATACCAACTTGGGAATTCGCTTGTCTTGATATAATGTAGGCCTGAGTAGTGTGTCAAAGTTGTGTACATTTGTAATACCTTACTTCAAAAGAGTTTTTTCTCAGGTAAATTTTAAGCGCAATTGGATATAATGGCCATATGAAGAGCAAACTTTTTGAACTTGATGATGATAACAAGAAAGGCAATGAACGTATAACGTAACACTGAGGCGCGTTCATGCAAACACTGTGCAGTTGAAAAGCAATAAGTATTATATGTTGTAAGTGTGTGTTTGTAGCCTTAGGTATCCAGTATGCAGTGCGTAAGCGCCATAGTGTCATCTATGGCCCTGCCCGGATCTACAATATTATTCCACGTCATCTCATGAAAGGTAAGATTTTCCGGAAAATGCTATCGAACATAAAATGTGTGTTTTGATTTTCTCTGCAACTTTTGTCTGAAACATTTCTCATTATAAGAAGAACTGACCGAGATATGATCATAAATGTACACAGGTCTTCATGTACAGTACCGGTTCTGCTTGTTACACTTTAACCACACTTGAATTTTTGCGACAGATTTTAGAGAAATTCTCAAATATCAAATTTCAAGAAAATCCGCTCAGTAGGAGCCCAACTGTTTCACACAGACACGAAGAAGCTAACAGCCGAATTTCCCAAATTTGCAAACGCTCCCAAAAGTCGATCAGGTTTTAATACAAAAGGAATTATTTCTTCAAATTCGAAACGACTATCCTTATAGACCATAACTTTGTTGGCAGCCTGTGTGACGTAGCAGCACGTCATGACACAAGACACTCTTTAGATCAACGGACACCACCAAGCATCAATTGCGCAAATTGGCATGCTGTATCGACCCATCGGTCTATAGCCTAGTACCGCATGAGTGTGCCAGTGCAGATAATCTGGTCCAGTGATTCATGTCGTGATGCTGAATGGGTTCACCGGACGCTAATCCGTGCGGGGGGGGGGGAAGGTTAGTTTTTCCATACGCACGCAACGTGCCCATAACAGCTCAATCCCCAGCAGCAAATGTATATGTTTTTATTAGCACTTCACTTATCACATGCTTCACAGCTAGACACTGACGTACCCTCAACTACTCTCGACTACCCTCAGGCATTTCCTTCATTATCGAGGGTGACTTTAGACTTCCTGGAGCACCCGAACTAGCTTCGTGTTGTAACTTGAGGCAGAAATAATGATGATGGATATTTATTGTTTTTCACAACACATCCACACACACACGCAACAACACACACACCAACACACCTGTTTCTAATAGAGATAAATGGAAGGAAAGTGCTTGTGTTAATATTCCTTTAATTTCGACCTAATTAAGAGCAGATTAAGTCTGGGGAATGCTTGATAACTGAGCAACATTAATTTCCAAATTCTAGTTTGGAAATTACGCGTGTTTGCTTTCCTTTGATTGGCAAGGAATTGAAACATGAAATCGGTTATGGTTCTAGCTTTCTGTGTGTGTGTGTGTGTGTGTGTGTGTGTGTGTGTGTGTGTGTTTGGGTGTTGGTGTGCGTGTTTGTATGTGTCTTTATGTGTGTGTGTTTGTGCGTGTGATTTTGTGTACGTGTGTTTGTATGCGTGTTTGTATGCGTGTTTGTATGTGTGTTTGTGTGTGTGTGTGTCTTTTTGTGTGTACGTCTGTGTGTTTGTGTGTGTGTTTTTAAGTGTGTGTTTATGTTTGTGTGTGTTTATGTTTGTGAGTGTGTGTGTGTGTGTGTGTTTGTGCGTTGTGTGTCTGTGCGTGTGTGTGTTTTTGCGTGTGTGTGTTAGTGCGTGTGTGTGTTTGTGTGTGTGTTTGTGTGTCTGTATGTTTGTGACAGCGTGTGTTTCTGTGTGTTTCTCTGTGCTTTTGTGTGTGTTAGTGTGTATGCATGTTTGTGTGTGCTTGCGTGTTTGAGTATGGCTTTGTGTTCGTTTGTGTGCTTGTGATTGTGATTGTGTTTGTGTTTGTGTTGTGTTTGTGAGTGTATGTGTATGTGTGTGTGTTTGTAAGGGTGTGTGTGTTTGTGTGTGTATTTGTAAGGGTGTGTGTGTTTGTGTGTGTTTATGAGTGCGTTTGTGTGTGTGCGTATTTGTGTGGGTGTGGGTGTTTGTGTGGGCGTGCGTGTTTCTGTGTGTGTGTGTGTGCGTGTTTGTGTTGTGTATGTGAGTGTGTGTGTGTTTGTGTGTGTGTGTGTTTGTGAGTGTGTGTGTTTGTGTATGTGTTTGTGAGTGTGTGCGTGTGTGTGTGTTTGTGTTTGTGTTGTGTTTGTGAGTGTGTGTTTGTATGTGTGTGCTTGTGAGTGTGTGTGTGTGTGTGCGTGTCTGTGTGTGTGTTTGTGTTTGTGTGGGTGTGTGTTTGTGAATGCGTGTGTGTGTTTGTGTGTTTCTGTGTGCGTTTGTGTGTGTGCGTGTTTGCGTTTGTGTGTTTGTTTGTGTTTTGTGTATGTGTGTGTGTGTGTGTTTGTGAGTGTGTGTGAGTTTGTGAGTGCGATTGTGCGTCTGTTTCTGTGTGCGTTTGTGTGTGTTTGTGTGTGCGTGTTTGTCTGGGTGTGTTTGTTTGTGTGTACGTGCGTGTTTGTTTGTGTCTTTGTTTTTGTGTTGTGTTTGTGTTTGTGTTTGTGTATGTGTTTGTGAGTGTGTTTGTGTGAGTGTGTGTGTGCGTGTTTGTGTGTGAGTTTGTGTTTGTGATGTGTTTGAGAGTGTATGTGCGTGTTTGTATGTATGTTTTTGTGCATGTGTGTATTTGTTTCTGGGTGTTTGTGAGTGTGTGTGCGTGTGTGTGTTCCTGTGAGCTTGTGTGTGTTTCTGTGTGTGTGTGTGTGTAATTTGTGTGTGTTTATTTGTGTGTATATGTGTGTGTAAGTGTGTGTGAGTGTGTGTATGTGTGTGCATGCGTGTTTGTGTTTCTGTGTGTGTGGTGTGTGTGTGTGTGGTGTGTGGTGTGTGGTGTGTGTGTGATGTGTTTGTGTTTCTGTTTGTGTGCGGTGTGTTTGTGTTTCTGTGTGTGTGGTGTGTGTTTCTGTGTGTGTTATGTGCGTGCGTGTGTTTGTGCGTGTGTGTGTATTTCTGTGTGTGCGCGTGGTGTGTGTGTTTCTGTGTTTGTTTGGTGTGTGTGTGTGTGTGTCTGTGTTTGTGTGGTGTTTCTGTGTTTGTGTGTTTCTGTGTGTATGTGTGTGGTGTGTGTATGTGTTTCTGTGTGTGGTGTGTGTGTGTGTGTGTTTCTGTTTGTGTGGTGTGTGTGTTTGTGTGTGTGTGTTTCTGTGTGTGTGGGTGGTGTGTTTGTGTTTGTGTTTCTCTATGTTTTTCTCTGTGTGTGGTATGTGTGCGTGTGTGTGTTTCTGTGTGTGTGGTGTGTGTGTGTTTCTGTGTGTGTGGTGTGTGTGTGTTTCTGTGTGTGTGGGGTGTGTGTGTGTGTTTCTGTGTGTGTCTTTGTGTGTGTGTTTCTGTGTTTGTGTTTGTGTGTTTCCGTTTTTGTGTGTTTCTGTGTGTATTTGTTTTTGTGTGTGTGTGTGGTTTGTGTACGTGTTTGTGTGTGTGTGATGTGTGTGTGTGTGTGTGTGGGTGTGTGGTGTATGTGTGTGTTTGTTAGTATGTTTCTCTTTGTGTGTGTTTGTGTGTGTGTTTGTGTGCGTGCGTGTGTGTTTCTGTGTGTTGTGTGTGTGTTTCTGTGTGTGTGTTTGTGTGTTTCTGTGTTTCTGTGTGTGTATTTGTGTAGTGTGTGTGTGTGTGATTCTGTGTGTGTCATTGTGTGTTTGTGTTTTTCTGTGTGTGTGTGTGTTGTGTGTGTGTGTGTATTTCTGTGTATGTGTTTCTGTGTGTATATTTTGTGTGTGTGTGTGTGTGTTTCTGTTTGTGTGTGTTTCTGTGTGTGTTTGTTTTTGTGTATGTGGTGTGTTCCTGTGTATGTGTGGTGTGTGTACGTGTTTGTGTGTGTTTGTGTGTGATGTGTGTGGGTGTGGTGTGTGTGATGTGTGTGTGTGTTTCTGTGTTTGTTTCTGTTTGTGTGTGTGTGTTTTTTTATGTGTGTGTGTGTGTGGTGTGTGTTTGTGTTTTTCTGTGTCTGTGTGTTTCTGTGTGTGTGTTTGTGTAGTGTATGTGTGTTTCTGTGTGTGTGTGTGTGTGTGTTTCTCTGTGTGTGTGTGTATGTTTTTGTGTGTGTTTTTTGCTTGCTCAATTTTTGACAACAGAGGGCTCTTTTCCCCTCTGTAATTTTTATTACATTTCTTAAAATGTTGTATTGATTTTACAATTTTTTAATCAGTGATGTGTTACCCTTTTTGTAAGTTTTGATTTTGGCAATTATTTCGTATCTTATTGTCTGTTTGTGTCGTCGGCCTGGATTTTACGCTTTTTCAGAATTATTCGTGTGTTGGTACTCACTGACGTTTTCTGACTGTGTGCGTGTCTATGGACGGCTGTTTGATTTGCGTTCAGATTTTATTTACCTGACGATGTTAAGCAGTTGTTTCTGAAACGCTGTGGCTTGTTGCAGAAGGTCCAGATTAGCATCCGTCGTAAAACTAGCTGCATTTCAGTAATGAAATTCTTTCTTCACGCCTTTTATATATAAAAACAAGTTTTCTATATAAAAGGACCGCTACCGTAATGCCGTTTTGTGTATGGGTGTGGACATTGATGTCTTTTATTAAAGAAAATATACAGGCGGACATTTTTTGAGAGCGTTATTTATTATTATTATTATTATTATTATTATTATTATTATTAACTGCAAATGAGTTTATACCCGGTGGCAGTGTGCTACAATGCAAGACTGGAAAACGCAATAACACACATCACGCTAAATAACACACAACACTCACGATAACACTAAAAATAAATTTAAATTTAAAAAATCAGGAACATCAAATATACAATATTAAGGCTCAGAACGTAAAACAGAGAAATGTGAACTGAGAGGCGGTCGGTGAAAATTTGCATAATTTGTGGTTTCCAGCAATTACGTGTTATGTCGTTGATACAGATAAGAAGGATGATATTAATGGAGGCAATGATAGAAAGGGGGGGGGGTGCGGGTTGTTAAAGATCGATCAGTAGCTATTGTGAGGATGTTACGGGCTTGGCGACCGAGGGAACGTGGTTTGATTTCAGGCAGGGGCGAGATTTATTTCTCTTCTTTAAATTCCACAGAACTATAATTTTTCCTGTTGTTTTGTATGGGTGTGAAACTTGGTCGCTCATATTGAGGGGGAAACGTAGACTTGGAGTGTCTGAGAATAGGGTGTTGAGGAGAATATTTGGGCCTCAGAGGGACGAGGTAACATGGGAATGGAGAAAACTAAATAAAGAGGAGCTTAATGATCTGCACCACTTACCCATTATTGCTCACGTGATCATATCGAGAATAATGTGGTTGGCGGGGTATGTAGCACGTATGGGGGAGAAGATAGGTGCATACAGGCTTTTGGTGGGGAGATCTGAGTAAAAGAGACCACTTGTAAGACCCAGGCATATATGGGAGGATTATATTAAGATGAATATTCAGGAAGTGGGATGTGGGGATATGGACTGGATCGAGCTGGCTCAGGATAAGCACAGGTGGCGATCTCTTATGAATGCGGTAATGAACCTTCAGGTTCTATAAGATGCGGAGAATTTTTTGACTAGCTGACAACTGGATAACTTCTCGAGAAGGACTCTGCTTCATGGAGGGAGTAAGTAAGTAAGTAAGTAAAGTCTGGATTGGTTCAGCGGGCGCCAAGCGCTCTTTCGTGGAGCTCAAAAAGGCCGAAGCGTGAGTCAATCTTGTTCCAAGATTAAGAATGGCCTGAAGCAATGATTCATATTCTGCAGAAAAGTAATTTTAAATTTACAGTAAAACTCCACTTATCCGGACGCTGGTTATTCGGACCTCCAATTTTCCATACTGGCTTGGACCTTCTGCTAAATGTGTCGAGACTTCTACACAACTAACTTGCCCTGTAATTACCGGTTATCGGATCAAGTACAGTGCAGTGTTATGGCTTCTAGAACTGCAAATCAGGCGCGGTCGAAAGGTTCAGACGCAGGTACATACTGTAAATAGTAACAGCCGAACTTCAGACTGCCAATGGGGCGTATTTTCACAGAAAAATCCAATTATCCGGATTTTCTGCATGTCCGAATGACTCGCTGTCCCAATTAATCCGGATAAGTGGAGTTCTACTGTATTTTATTCTAGGAGATGAAGCCTACATATCCAACAGAAACGAGTTTAAATAGACCCCACAGATCCCAACCGCACGGAATGTTCCTTAGTCAGTCAAGAAATTCCCCTCATTTATGGAACTCGAAAATTCATTACCGCTTTCACAATAGCCCGCAAGCTGTCTCTATCCTGAGCCAGATCAATCCAGTCCATGCTCCCCCATCCCACTTCTTGAAGAAACATTTGACTGTTATCCTTTTATCTAGGTCTAGGTCTTCCAAGTGACCTCTTTTCCTGACGTATCCATGTCAAAACTCTTTATGCACCTCGCCTGCCTTCCATAGGTTCCACATGCTTTGTACATATCATTATTCTTGATTTGGTCACCCCTGGAAGAGGTGGAGAAGAGAAAATAAAGCCTCTTCCCGGCCGGTAATCAAGTCCCAATCCTTTTGTCATTCAGCCCCATAACCACAGTCATGGCTGGAATCGTTTCAAGAAATTCTTTTATTAGATCTGTCCCAGCACTGAACCCAGTTCCCCTTTCTTTGTTGTCATTTAATAAGATTTTAGTTAACCTCTTTGTGGAACATAATTTGCTGTGAGATGCAGTGAATATTGTCTGGTATGACTGTAACACAAGAACATACCATTTATTATCCTCATTTGTACTCTGATTTACGTTACACAAATATCTTGACAGTGCGTAATCAATCAACACAGCACATGCTGCTATAAGATTTTGGCTTATCACAGGTGTGTTTATCTGCTGCTTCCATCTTCAAGGTAGAAATTTCATGAAGTTGGAAACAGTTGGTACCCATGTACCATGTGATAAATCATTGAAACAGAGGGTAAGAACACGTATCCTTTGAAAGGTCCGCGGATCACGGTTTAAAAAACATTTTGCAGACTTGAAGGAGATTCCAATGATTCATGTGTCCCACCCAGGATCCCCCACATTTGTTTCTCCACGTCTATGCACTGGTTTCCTCATAAATAAAACGCCCATAAAATTCCGGACAATCAAAATAAATTGTGTTATTCTTTTCTTCTGTATCTACCAACGTTTGAAAGGTCAGGAAGTGACACCATTTTCACTTCCGGTCTTGATTGTGACCACGGAGGGCATTGTGCTGCAATAGAACCTCCCCATAATGCACCTGTCCCTTCACGGTCACTTCAGTCAACACGAACCATACAGTGTAATGTGAAATGGTCCAAATGCATTGTGTACCTTTTACAAAGCTCATGTCTGTTGATAACAGAGTAGCTCAATATAAAAGTTACATAGATCCGTCTTGACATAACACACTGTGCGCAGAGTGTTATGTCAAGATTGATAAAACATGCAGGATCTGATCTGCGTTGTGGGAAAAACTAACCTTTCTGAGATTAGTTGTCTTTCTAACAAACTAGAAAATGTTATGTGAATTATCACTTTGCAACATGAATTTAATTTCAAAATACAGACAGACATATAAGTCAGTTAAACGGATGGTAAAATGTAAATTGCAGGGGGCTGATAAGTCCTTAGCCCGACCAGGAAGGAAACAAACTCATGTTTCTGTCAGATTGGCGTGAATTTCCTTCGGCGCCTTGCCTTGCAGGAAAAAAAAACTTGAATGCAGCTCGCGTCTCGATGTTGTTGAAATCGTGTGCGTCCCCGACATGCTTCCTCCTGGTCGGGCTAAGGACTTATCAGCATCCCGGTAGAAGGCGTAAGTTTTTCATTACGTAATAAATTTACGAAAATCTTTCGTCATGGATTTCTCCATGTTCAGTGTACCAACAAAACACTGTGATAATATTGTAGAGACTGACTAGTATAAATAAGCATTGACATAACTCTGTATTGACATAACTCTGTTCTTACGTAACTCTGTATTGACATAGCTGTGTATTGATGTAACTTTGTATTGATATAACTGTGTACTGACATAACTTTGTATTGACATAGCTCTGTATAGACATAACTCTGTATTGACACAAATCTGTATTGACACAACTCTGTACTGACATAATTCTGTTACTCTGTTCTGACGTAACTCTGTATTGACATAGCTCTGAATTAATGTAGCTTTTTATTGATATAAATCTGTACTGACATAACTCTGTACTGACATAACTTTGTACTGACATAGCTCTGTATTGATATAACTCTATACTGACATAACTCTGTATTTGCATAACGCTGTACTGACATAAATCTGTATTGAAATAACTCTGCATTGGCAAAACTCTGTATTGATATAATTCTGTATTGACATAATTTTGTATCGACGTAACTCTGTACTGACATAATTCTATTGACATTGCTGTACTGACATAACTCTCTGTTAACATTGAAATGATGTTCAGAATATTTTCATTGTTCTGCCTTCTTTGGGCTATCAAGTATTTAATAGGTTCTACCTCACAGAAAACACATTTCCTCATTGCAAAACACTCACTTGATTTTGCCTAGAATACTGTGAAACCCAGAATTATCTAAAAAGGGCAACTTTCTTTAAAGCTAAAACAAGCTGTAAATATTTCAAATCACTCTTTGGACCGGAAGCGACACTACGGAGTTCAGTATAAATACTGAGATACATTCTTCGAAGCTGATCCCGGTTGCCGCTCGCTTGCTGGGATTACGGGTTTGAATCCCGCCGCGGGCATGGATGCCCGATATTCCGTGTCTGTGCAAGAAAAAGATAACCTCACCTACACTGCTGGGGAACTGTCGAAACACGAGGGAACTTATTATTAAGCAGAAACGCTGTAACAATAGAAGTACATATTTCACTTTTCTTCTCACGACCCAGTAGTACTCTTTTGTAGCTGGACTGGGCAACCGGAATTCTTTAGAAGGCAAACGGAATCGTCAAAACCAAAATGTAACTCAATATAAAATGTTACTTCCGGATGTGTACAGTTGAATAATAGAATACAACATAAGTCAAAATACTCAACAACAGGTGAATAGATGCTGTATTTGCAGAGACACACACATATAAAGTTTTGTGTCATGTTAAGGTGGTGGATGTAGCCGTATGATGAATTGGTGTTTTATGATAAACATTGGTAAATACTGGTGGCCTTTCTGCTCCCACGGTGAAAAACTTTGGCTACGGGCTGTCCCTTTCAACACAACCAGCTTGACGAATAAGCCAACAGAATTATTTTTCAGGAAAGCGACTGCGTATCACGTTTATGTCTGTTTCGCGCTACGGGGAACGGTCCGGCGATCGAACCCCTGTGTGGGGCGAGATTTTCCACACCCGTCCATACCGGCCCTGGGGTCCACTCAACCTACTGTACAATGCGTACCTGGTGTCGTTCCTGGCGGTAAAGCGGCCGGGCCGTGGCGTTGACCACCCACCCCATCTAGCGCCGAGGTTAAAGAGAGTAGAGCTATACATCAGCTTCCCCATTGTGCCTTCGTTACCTGTTCTAGGGTGACCTTTTCCTTTACCTTTGTCTTTTTTTAAAACATTTCTTCAACCTAGTAGGCTTTATATACCTCACTTACTTACTTACTCCATGGTGCAGAGTCCTTCTTGAGAAGCTAACTGGTTTGCAGCTAGTCAAGAAATTCCACGCATTTCATGGAACCCGAAGGTTCATTACCGCACTCACATCCGTCCGCCACCTGTCCCTATCCTGGGCCAGCCCAATCCAGTCCATATACCCACATCCCACCTCCTGGAGATCCATCATAATATTATCCACCCATCTACGCCTAGGTCTCCCCAGTGGTTTCCTTCCCTCCGGTTTCCCCACCAAGACCCTAT
>Ga0131853_10012402_pt1 | contig 15613 bp, 10 predicted proteins | sample TergutLab28metaG_FD_92764 | JGI IMG/M metagenome (GOLD analysis project Ga0131853, IMG submission 92764) | Labiotermes labralis P1 segment gut microbial communities from Petit-Saut dam, French Guiana - Lab288 P1 (version 2) (version 2) | ecosystem: Host-associated > Arthropoda: Insects >...
AATAATAATAATAATAATAATAATAATAATAATTCACATTAATAGATTTTGCAATTCCTGGATACAAAAATGTGATCAAAAAAGAAGCCGAGAAGATTTCAAAATATGAAGAATTCATAATAGAAATTCAGCGCATGTGCAATGTGAGAGCAAAACTGATATCGGTAAAAACAGGGGCGACTGGAATCATTTCAAAATCACTCAGAAAATACCTGAGCAACACAGAAGAAAAGCAAGAAATTCAGGAAATACAAAAAAACTGCCACATTGTGCACTGCGCACACACTGCGGCAAGTGCTGACGTAAAAGTACAAAACACATTTCAAGGGCGAAATAACATTACATGTAGCACAAACTGTGAATACAGAACAGCTGCAACACTATATACCTTACAAAAATGGTTTGTTTCAGGTATGTAATTGTAAATAACCTGCATAAAGGTGATGATAATAATAATAATAGTAAGTTCATTTGTCATTTATGGAAGTGCTAGCGTAAAAGCGCAAACACAAATTTCAAAACTAGCACAAAATAATCATTACAACAAAACTTACACAAATAAACACACAAACAAACAAACATACAACACAACAAAAGAGTCAGAAATATTGTAATTATAACGTAAATATAATGACGTGTTGACTAAACTGAAAGCATAATCCACATGTCAAATGCAACGAGCGTTAAATTTCTTTCAGACTTCTAATTAACTTACTGTATGTCCGTATCTTGGCATATCAAATTCGCAGCTGTTTCACGTCTTGCGGAACAGCAATTTGTGCGTGCTGCAGAAAAGTGGGTGAAGTTTCTAATATTACGAGACGAAAATCTGAGACTAATATTGTCAGTTAAGGAAGGGCAACGTTTTGAAAATAAGAAAGGAGTGTTAAAATGATGTCTTCTAACTTGTAAAGTACGTAACTTTAGAGCCTCAAAGGCATTAGTGTAATTGCAAGAATATGAGAAAGAAAGCGACTGAAGAACACAGCTGGGATCGTCAGAACTCATTCCAGCCAATTTGTATTGGCAGTTGCCTATTATTCTGGGTAGGCGAGGCACATTATAATTTAGGGCTAATAGTGTGATAATTAATTAATGAACAATCAGTGCTAGTAAAGGAGAAGGTCAAAGAAGGTATGATATACAATGTATTGTGTTGTGAAAATAAGTAGTCCATATGGTGATGTAAATAATAATAATTCAATAGGTATTTATTAACGCGAAGGCTGAAGATCACAAATGCCCATCATGAAGCCAGCACAAAGATAGAAATGAAACACACAAATATTACAAATACCCTAACACCAAAACACACAAACAGTACAAATACCCTAACACCAAAACACACAAACAGTTCAAATACCCTAACACCAAAACACACAAACAGTACAAATACCCTAACATCAAAACACACAAACAGTACAAATAACCTAACATCAAAACACACAAACAGTACAAATACCCTAACACCAAAACACACAAACAGTACAAATGCCCTAACACCAATACACACAAACAGTACAAATACCCTAACACCAAAACACACAAACAGTACAAATACACTAACACCAAAACACACAAACAGTACAAATACCCTAACACCAAAACACACAAACACACAAACAGTACAAATACACTAACACCAAAACACACAAACAGCACAAACACACTAACACCAAAACACACAAATAATACAAATACCCTAACACCAAAACACACAAACAGTACAAATAGCAATATAAAGTGACAACTGGCACAAAACCATATAACCTGGAACACATAGATACGTTTGTTACCAATGCCATAGATTAGCGCAGAATTTGTTCTAATGAAGAAATGAATTTCCCAAAGATATCGACGAGTTCGCAAACACTGTTTTTACTATTATTACTATTAGCATACAGACACGTTTTGCAAGTGACAGTGAGCATGGAGGACTTCCTGAAATTTCGAGGCACTACTCGAATAGTAATACCAATACCAATACCAATAACCAAAACGGAAGGGCAACTTCAGTGCAACTGAATACACGGAAATTAAAAATGAAGCATTAAGAAAAAGTCTTCGTCGTGCAGGCAATGAGGCTTCAGAAATTTAAGGCAATTCTGGCAAGTAACTTAGTCGTGAGTAAAGAAACGGTTTTGACACAGGGCTACCAACTGCCGCTCAATCTTTTCCAGCTTTCTGGCTTAAGAGAACGTTGTAGAATTCCATATAATTGAGGCGAATGAGATTTCTGTCACCTGCAGTTCAGTACAGTCCTAGTAAACTGTCGCAAGCAGAAAGGAGCCGGTATAGTTCTTATTAAGTCCAGCATCCTTAAAGAATGATAGAAAAAGCAGTCCACATTTTGTAGAAATGCAGTTTTGAATCTAGTTTAACCTCAAGTTCTATGATATCGTCCGTACGGGTTATAGAAGGGTCACAATTTATAAGGCTAATAAAGAACATTTGTTTTCCTACTGAAGGCAGTAACCATAGTTTTCCTGATGTTTCATTTAATGAAGACAGCAGTGCATTAACCTTGTGTACATCCGATATCAGACTGCAGTGGAGTGCGACTGTCAGCGGGAATGATAGTACGAAATATCTAATGTCAGTAGGGAATAACAGGTGCATATATTTTGATACATTACGAAGGTCGTTAATGAATATATAACAAGCAGATAACCTAAAACAGATCCTCGTGGGAGCTCTGAGAGAAGGTCGAAAAGTAACGAAAGTGTCTTGTCTAAATTTCGTGCACAATACTGCTGATTATTAAGGTAATTACGAACGCAGTACAACTGGCTGTCACGCAATCCATGCTTACAAATTTTATGGAGAAGAATAGAGTGGGAGGCCAGGTCAAATGCACTGCTAAGGTCAAAGTAAATGGAATTAAGCTGACGTTGGAAAATAACTGGAGGATAAATAAAACTAAGATCGGTTACGAAATTAGTTGTGGATTTGGTGTTTAAATTACGGCTGTTATTGGGATTCAAAATATGTTTAACGTAATGTGACGTGTGATCGTGTGTTAGGAGGACAAACGTTTTGGAAATGTTATTTGAAAGATAAACCTGTCTGTGAGTACTAGGGGAAGAACTGTTGTCGTTTGTTCAAAATAAGCGCAATAAACGCTTTTTGTCTTCTGCGGTGGGAAGTGTTCCCGGGACAGGCTAAGATCAGCAGCGAGGCGAGTATTGTGCGGCAGCCGTTCGTAATGTGACTGGTTATACCTTAAGGTCAGACAGACTTAGAGCGACTAAGGCGTTTTATAGTCTTCAAACTGTAAAATTTGGATATAGAAGGCAGGCAGCCGCAGAAGATCACTGGACAACAGACCAGAGCGACAGCCGCCCACCAGATTGTAAATACTGTAAACCGGTCGGAATTGATAGGCAAACGTTACAGCTACCCCGACTGGTTCAACTGCAGTCGTACTATTGACGTCAAGTTGAATAGCACGGGAGTTATTTACTGTACAACAGGAGCGGCGCTTCCCAAATTGGCAAGTTGAGTTTTTAGATCATCGTCTAAGGTTTTACACTAATTGTGTCAGAATTGACTGCAATTTAAAATGCTATAATAATACAAACTTTTAGTATTCTTGTAATGCGAATAATAGTAATAATAATAATAACAATAACAATAATGCCTGTGACAAGATACATCCATATAGTATATTATTATTATTATTATTATAATTCAATCGTAATAATAAAACCTATTTTCTCCACCTTGCTAAAATCGGATGCACATAAAATTCGCAATGTTACAGGCCTAAGAACTGAAGAACTCAGTAGGTAGGAACTTCCACTTTTGTAGTGTTTGGAAGGGAGACGGAGAAGAATATTTCTCCCATGTGTACATTAGCAGATTAAGTTTTAATGTTGGTAATAATGAAAGGTACCTTAAAAGTAATAGAGCTTAGAAAATGTTCAAGGTACATAAAACATGTTACATAAAGCTATTGATTGCACAGACACGAAGGTTCTAGCAAAGAAGTGAAACTACAGTAAAGGGTTGGGGAACTCTATTGTCGATTCCCTTTGCAGAAAATGCTGGACTGCTTACACAGTTCCTAAAATCAAAACAAAACTTGGATCCTAGATTTCATCGCAACAGACGGAGTAACAGAGTCTCGAGGAGGAAATTTCAGGCAGTAAATAGGGTTTAAATTTTAGTAAACTAACAGAGTTACCGTTCGAGAATATGGATGTTTAAATGCAGATAGGCCTGGCAGGAGATGACAAAGAAAATGCATCTGCGTATGGGAAGATAATGTTACAATAAAAGAGCCGTTGTCTGATCGGTAAAGTGGGCGAGGTGTAGTTCGTTTTATTGTGTACCTTAGAAGGGACTGCAGGTGTGAGCTGAATTGTGTGGCGTGAGGACATGCAGGTGGCACGTTCTGTGGAAAGTGTCAGCTTCTACTGATCATACCCACGGCTCAACTAAGTTAGACATAGGTTTTACATAAAAACTCTTGTGCCTGGGATACGGACCTGGATTTTCCCCCTGTTTATATTGCAATTCTTGTATTATCAACCGACAAACCAAGAAACATCCAGACACTTGTCTGCTGTACAATTTCTAATATTAAATCTTAAATGTTCTCATTCAACAGTCAACTGTAGAAATCCATTTTCATTTCGGAACCTGAACGTTCAATACAGTGTATCGTACTGAATATGAAATGGGAAATTTTTAATTTTAGGCTGTTCATTCCGTCACGTTGGCATACAAGGAACGACTACACAACCAGCATGTCGCATAACACTCCTTCACCTACATGTGCAGCCTGATATTGCCTAATTTGTGAAAGTAAAAAATGTAGTTGTCGGTTCCAAATACATGTTGTAATGGTTGTTGAAGTAAGGCTGTTTGGATTTCCGGTAGATTCTAGCAAACTTGTTTCAGGAGATACTGCGCTCAAACCATCCTAAGAACGGAGTATTCGGCACGTCCGTGCTTATCCCAGCAGATAGCAATCTTCAAATTTTAATATAGTCTTCTAAACTATGGTTCACCTTCCAAATAATACCACCCATGGAGTTTACCATCCAAAGTTTTGTGGGTATTTCTTGTAAAATGTGCGCTCTGCTTGTATTCACAGTTTGTTACATGAAGCTTTTTCAGACAGTAAGTACCGTTTCGCTGTAAAAAATCGAAATAGGTTTCGTAAAAATTTTGTTATCAGATTCTACATTCTTCAAAATATTTTTCCACATATTCACCGCCATTATTGAGGCACTTATCGTAGCGGGGCACAAGTTTGTTTATACTCTCCTCATAGAATGCATGGCCACCTGTGGCCCAAATGACTACTGACAATGTCATACAGCAGAGTATTTGAAATCTGAGAATAGTGCAGGGACAGATCAGAAATTGTGAAACGTCTGTCGTCACGCACTCTTTCGTTGACATTATGCACCAAATCATCATTCACCGAAGATGGACGCTCACTTCGCGCCTCATCATGCACGTTCTCTCGTCCTTTATTGAACATCCGAACCCATTTCCTAACCATGTCATCACTCATCGCATTGTCACCATACACTTGACAGATCTGGTGATGAATCTCACTTGGTAGCAAATTTCCAGCTTTCAACAAACGAATTACAGACTTAATTCACAATCGGCGGCCCTTTCAATTGTCTTAAACATGTTTAACGCAAAGGAACAAACATAAACATAACACGAATTTCACGAAATGGCGTCTGTGGCTTTTCAATTGATAGAGGAAGTCACTGCACATGCGCAAAGTGACAGTCTCGAGGATGCGCGAGAGATATGCGCAGACGGTACTTACTTTCCGAATAAACTACGTAATTATTTTCATAATTCTAGTGAAGCCAGAAAAAGTTAAATTTGAAGGAGATCTTACTTGAGGTATTTTTTTTTGTAAAAAAAAGAACATCATATTTCCCTTCTTGCCAAAGATCTAATGTTTTAATTATAATCATTCTGAAACTTTTAGAAATTCCACACAATAATCATTCTTCCCAAAGATTTTGATACATTCTTGCACTAAAGATATTCACATTTTCTTTAAAAATCTTCTTTTTTACGGAAATATATTAGTACTTTGGAGCTAGTCTGGATTGGGATCTCAGTCCAGCAACCAGCTGCAATCATTTAAAACTGCACCTTGGATCAAATTCAAGAGCGAAATATTTAGAAAGGCCATGATCTCTCTCTCTCTCTCTCTCTCTTCCACATCTTCCAGAGTTCAAAATTTGCGACTTTCTTTTATTTTCAAATTTATAGAAAGTCTTTAAATGAAAGAAGAAAAATTCAAGTAACAATGAAATATGTTTGTAACTTTGCTTCATTCCGCAGTAACCACAATTCATATTTCCATCTACTTGCCTCTGCAGTAGCAGAAAGAAAGTTTATTTGAAATGTCGATCAGCGTTTACAAATTGAACAGAGTAAATTGGTAAATAACAGGAAAACTGTTTGTGGTGAGTTTCACTGAACGAAATTTGTTCAGGACTTTCGTTACTCTGATAGGTATATTAAATTTTGGTTTCGATAATTATAACAAAATCTTCAAGACCCTAATGAAGTCGTCTGATAACAAAAGAAAACTCTAAATATTTTGTTATTATCTAACATCTTGCGAGATTCTTTATCGAATTTGATTCAAAAAGTTTGAGATTTGATAAGGGAAGCGACCAACAACGACCATCACATAGATAAATGGAGGTTTTTTTGTCGTGCATCATAACACAAACGAATGTGACTGAAATGCCAGTCTTCCCTAATTGACTGGCAACACCAATGCTTTGAACTACGGTTGCTTGGTAACGCACCGATATGGATTAGCAGAAAAAACTTGGGGTCTGTGTTATTTATCGGCCTACATTTCAATTTTAAAAATAGAGAAGTATATTCATCGATATTTGATTGGTGTTGATGCTGAATTACATGCACTCTCAACTATAACGCCAGAAGCAAGGACCTAGTTCACTGATGATCAAATGACAAGCCATCAATCAGTGTAAAGTTGTTCTGACAGAACACGTTGTTACACACACGGGGGAAAAATATGATTAGGAAATTGGGGATAAAATGGAAAAATATCTACAGGTTGGTAAACTGTTTAAGTGTGAAAGGGCAAACTTGAAAAAAAAAAAAGCAACATCCCCCCCAATAAAAAGACAAGCTAACAAATTTTTACTTCTTCAATAAAAGAATATTTGTCATTAAATTTCAAATTATGACGAAGCAGAGAATCTGAACTTTAAGGTGCTCAAGGCGGTGGGTATGGAAATTTTGATACCTTACATGTTGTCAGATGGCTAAAGAAATTTCTAACGAATCTGCTGCGCCCGTTTTCAAAACATGTTTTGGTGGCAGCACAAAACTTCAAAACATTTGCAACTGTCAAACAGATTAATATGTGGTGTAACTCAGCGGTACGCCACAACGTGAATGAATTTTTTTTTAATATCAAGTACCCCCAACCCCCCCCCCCCAAAAAAAAATCCCGGACCAAATAAGCCTAACTGAAATACACTGAAGATGTCTTTAGTGTCACATAATGTCCACCTACTTACGTATAATTCTCACCACCTAAGTATCGTGTTTTCAAAGTGTTTTCCTATTCTGTGGGCGCAAAGCTACTTTGTTTGCACGGCGGAACAGGTGGTCGGATTCCAAAACACAATATTTGCTAAGGGCGTGCTCAAGCAGCCCTGGCCTAAGACGATATGGCAATTGATAGACAGTCGTGATGGATTAAGTTGTCTTTAAACCCATCTTCAATCATCTTTCGTGTAGCAACATAATGACACGTTACTCTAGAAGACCACAAACATTACGGTACTCGATTTGATTAAAGGTTTTCGTTATTTTGTCGCCAGAGAGCAGGCGCACAGTCTGTCCTCTGAGACTTGATAAGTCCTCTTGGGAGGGAGATGTGCAATTGCGAGAAATTTCAGACGATACACTTGCCTAAATTTTGTACTCAATTAAACATAAGTATTTGATGGCTCTTCTTTGAATTATATTTACCACTTTCAAGGTATCACGTGTTAGCCAACTAACTAACCAGCCAAAGAAACAACCAAATATCTAACAGATTTAACCAAACACGATGTTCACAAGAGCCTATAAATGATTACCACACTCAGCGAAACGCATTTATCTCACACCGTCCCTCTTAGTTGAAAATGAATTTTAATTTTTTATCAACCCATCTACGCCCAGGTCTACTGAGTGGCATCTTTCTTTCAGCTTTTGTCACCAAAAGCCTGGATTTATCTGTATACTCTCCAGTAAGCCAACTTCTCCGCCTTTATCACACTCCCTGTGATTCTTCTCATTTATTATATACAATTTTCTCCAACTTCGCTTTACTGCCTCTCCCTTTAGTCCAAAGAACTCCCCCCGCACCACATTCTCAAAACCCCAACGCCGACTTTCTTCTTGCAATGTGAGAGACCAAGTTTCACACCCACACACAGTAACAAGCACATAAATACTTGCGAAAATATATATATATGAAATGTGTGTGTGTGTGTGTGGTGTTTGTGTGTGTGTGTGTGGTGTGTGTGTGTGTGTGTGTGTGTTTTAGGTAGCAGTCGAGAAGGAAAATGAGTTTCAAGGGAGGAGAGGTTTAAGGCAAAATTTGGTACAAATGAGATATGTATAGATATGTACATATCTGTACATCGCTACTGTTCCGTAGTAAGCAGTGTCAAGGGAAAATCGAGTTCATGCGACAAAATGCCCTTTCAACATTAATTTCGCAGATTTCAGAACGCACGTATTATCTGTGCTACAACATTCGGTCAGTTATTAATTTTTAGGAAAGAAACTACTCTTTAGGAAGAAAGTTGTACCTAAATCGTAAATATGATCTGTGGGAAAAATGCGGAGTTACTGATCGTAAAGTAAATAGTACATATATATATATATATATATATATAATACTCCGTTCTAATGGGTCAAGTGCACGAATGTGTAAGAAAATGAACTCTTTTCCATTTTTCTGTGAATCTGTATTTAGTGGCGTAGCTGTCCTGCACCATTAACACCAAAAACTAGGAAGTACTTAACTATACTAGGCCTAAAGTCACATGGACAAACTGAGAAATATGAATAATGCAAGCACATCACTCTGGAATCCACAGACCATTCTACGGAATAAGAAGCCGATGTCCTTCCCTTCTGTTAACGAACTATTCCGACAAGACGAATGAAATTATCTGTTTTTCTCTAAATCAAGTGTGTTGACCATAAGAATTGCAAGCAAAATATCGTAGCATGTACTGATTTTGTGTGCAATGTATCTGCCGTTAATTCATGGAAGCAGATTACAGTAGATCTGACGTTGAAGAAGGAAATGATTTGAGAGCATTAAGCACGTATTTATTGCTTGAAAACGGAAATAAAACTTACACTATACAAGAGACAATTATTCTGAATAACGTGGTACTTATAAATTAATTAAAATAATTTAAATAATTTTTGTTCATACTTCGCACTAATTAAATTTCAGAAAGAAAAGAAACCACAGATAGTGACTGTGGAGTTTGCAGTTGACCTTGGAATTTGTTTGTGCAACGAAACACCTTAAAATAGTGGTCAGTGGAAAGAAAGTTACGGCGTGTCAGAAACTCGCATTTTTTTACAGAATCTGTATGCTTTCGCAAAGTGTTAAGGGACTCTACCCACCCTGTGTAGGTTAACTGTATTCTCTTGAGTAAACGACATTACTTAATAAGTACCGTAATGTAACTGTATCATTGTATGGGAAATTTCATCTTCCTTGCGGTCAAAATATCAGTAATCTCCTCACATAGCCGATGTCATCTTACTTAACGCTGTTGCTCCATTTATTGTAAGCCCTGATAGCCCGGTCACTTACTGTGTCACTAGTGGCACCTAGCGTCTCAGTAAAGGAACTTAAGAGTTAATATAAAAAGTGGATTGCAGGTGACACTAAACAATCATATCTTATGGCAGTTCTGTAGCAGATCTTGTGCGCTTTCTGAGTAATTTCCCTCCCTTTTATTGCCCAGCAAGGCGTGAAACATAACTTGAGGGATTTCCATAAACCTAGTAGAGTTTAGTTAAATTTCCCATCGAAACTCTTAGCCAGTACAACGTGTGCACGGTCCGTTTCTAGACACGGTGTCACTGGTCTCTGGAAACTCGCCGAGCAAGTGCAGGAAACCCTCAATTTACTTTTTCGAAGGTCCCAACTTTATGTTTTGTTGAGGCACAAACACGTTTTTCAGGATTCATCATTGAACCTTTTTGACATTAAGTTTTCCAGTGACAAAGCTTCCTTTGGCTGGCCTGTCCTTCACAATACAATATTTTTCAGATGCTCAAATCTTTCACGCGCTGAAAGCAGCAGTAGATTGTAGATCCGGTCTGCAGTCCAATCACCGTAAGATCCCCATTTATCTACCAACAATGATCCTTATCACCGACTGTATTCAGTAAGTGACATAGTGTCGTAGGACGTTTTCTTAGCCACTCAGAAGGCAACAGGCGTCGATAGTTTAACCTGCCCACTGTAAAACACAACATCTTTCAAACTTCGTTTTGATGCATCAAGAAAATTTTCCATTCTTCGAGATCATGTGGAAACCCCAAAATTCCTCCATCAAGCCACTGATATCACTGCAAACTCACAGGGTGACTTGCATTCTACACGTCCACAAAGTTTGTCATGCCTGTTCCTCAGTAGTGGTATTCTTTATCTTTAGTCAGCAAGTCACACTGCAGCAGTCTTGATCTTATAATTACTGCCCGTGCTTTGAAAGAACCAAGTCGCGAACATTTAGCTCGCTTTGCTCGACTAGATGTGGCTATTGATCATCGCGAGGAAAGACCTGGGATCAGAGGATGTAACTCAGCCTTAATGCAGCTGTTTTTGAGGGAAGATAAACAAACTGATCCTGTTTGAAAGTAAATACCGCGCGTACTGAACGCACCCACAAGGCCACGTGACGTCTGGAATTACGTTAACAGTTTACAGTACAGGCGACAGGACACAAAGTCAATAAGAGGACAACACAGGACTTTCAAAATGTTCACACATATTGTATAGAGGAGTCATACACTCTTCTTTATAAATGTCACGTGACGGAAGGACTGTAATTATGAGTCTGAGACAGCTTGCATATTTCTTGTATCAGTTCCGGATATCAGCTCTACAGAAAGTTAAATAGTACAAAGAAGCTATTAACACTATTTAATAAAGCTTACCCTATCCTCTATTCATTCTCCGGCCTAAGAAAGAAGAAGCAATTGTAGGAACGAGAAACTGCTACAGTGCAAAGGCTTGTAATTTGTGGTCTTCATCGAATGTTGTACAGGTGATATTGTACAGGTAATAATGTTGTACAGGTAATGAACTGAAAGAAGAAGAGGTGTGCGAAACATGGAGCAGGAGTGAAAAAGAAAATTGCAGCCAAAAAAGCAAAAGGGAAGAGAAAACTTGGTGGAACAAGTAGAAGATGAGATGTTAATATCAGAATTGATCTTACGTCAAAAGATATGAGAGATTCGGGACTGGGTTTATTTGATTCAGCAAGGGGATCAGTTTAAGTTTGCTCTAAAAAATGCAGTAATTCTGTGGGTCTCACAAAGGGCGGGGAATTTCTTAAGTAAATGAGGAAAATTGAGCTTCTGAACAGTAAGTTTACTGCCTGCCGCCGGCTGGTTAGTCATTCTGTTATCCAATCAGAGGCAATGTCGTCCTATGCTGTAGTCCGTAAGCCCTTGATAATATTTCTCTCACACAGCACAACGCATTTATGTTTCTTTTCGCTGTGACCTGAAGACCGGCTATGCTACTTGCAGCTTTCTGTATTCCCACTGTGTCCCTCCTGACAATATCCAGGATGCTGCAGGAAACTAGGACACAACTGACTACCTTGGAAGTCCTCGAATTTCATAATTCACCAATTGTCCGTATGTTCGGAGCTCAAGAGACGGAGATGCCGAAGAATTTGTCAAAGAAACCACAAATAGATAAATAAATAAGTATTCACTCGATGCTGTACATCCGCATGAGATCAGGCATTTCGTTGCATTCACAAGAACTATCTCAGCTTCATCTCTATGTCCTTCGTAAGAAAGTCTCTTCTTTCATTTTCAGAACTGTGACAGTCGGTGCCAGTTCATCAGTCTATGTGTTGACGTCACAACATGGGCGGGTAGGTAAGTACAGTCTAACAACCACGGTAGACTACAGAGTCTACGAAGTTCTTCATACAAAAGTACAAATTGCGGATAACTTTGTTTAATTCAGAATACTGAACATAAAAATGAGCTTCAATTCCCAAAAATAAAGTCAGTTGCCAGTAGCAATGCAAAACAAAACACACACGTGCACACATTCTGTACACAGCTACCCAGTCAGTTGTCAGTAGCAATGCAAAACAAAACACACACGCACACACATTCTGTACACAACTACCCAATGTATTTATAACAGTCACAAACCAGCAATTCGTATTACACCTGTGTACAGACAAGCACCTTCAGTAAGGTAGGGGATGAACAATCAGGGTCCGTTTATCTGATCCAGATGATCAAAACTGGCTCCATGTTCCACAAACCCAAACCCCCCACCTAATGGGCACTGTGGAATTTTCCCGCTGAGGTAAAGCGGCCTAGGCGTGAAGCTGACTACTCGCCTGCATCTGATGCCGAGGTTAAGAAAGTGTGGAAGTGTACCTCAACTTTCACATACGTCTTCATTTGATAGTGCCTGTAGCCTAGCCGCTACAGCAGGTATCCAATTACATGTTCTTCTTCTTCTTCTTAATTATTTCAGAAACTGAAGGTTTTGTTACGTTCACAACTACAGAACGTGACGCCAATCAGAAACGTGCTGTATTAAGCAAACTCAAGGCGCCCTTCATCTGTACAACTCAGTAACATTCCAGTCAAAACAAACAGCTATTTCCTTGCACCTTCCAGTCGCTCCCTACCCAAAATTAGTGCTGGTCTTTCCGTGAAGTGCATTCTGTCTTCACCATGCATTCCTGATACATTTGAAGGGAATTAGGCGTCATAATTTGACATGCGAGGTTACAGCAGTGGTGATGATATAAATTTTTTTCGGGATGTGACGCCGTGTAGTCTGACAGAATTTGACCTAAGTTGGCCGAAACATTTAGAAAGGCAGTGCGTTCCTCAGAATTATCACTAAATTTCTGTACCACTACGCGCTGACATTTGATAATGACAGTAAAATTGACGCGAACCAAGAAGTGTATTTAGAAATTACTTTTAGTTCATGGGAGCGATCCGAGGAACATATCTTGCGTTTCAGCGAGTGGACCGCAACCGGTGCGTGGAACAGCGATATGAAATGGCGTATTTGTTCGTTGTGTGAATGATCTATTTTATATATACCAGATACATACTGTCAGGCGATGTTATACTGCACGCCAAATAAAAGGTAAAGTTAAAGGTACATTTCTCCCTTGAACAGGCTGCGAAGACCCAGAGGGGAATAGAGGTACAGTTATACTCTTTCTTTAACTTTGGCCCTAGATGGGTAGGTGATCAACGCCACGCCCCGGCCGATTTAACCCCGAGAAAACCCGGGACCTAATGTATAGGAGGCTGGGTTGGCCCAGAGCCGGTCTGGACAAGTGCAAAAAATCTCGCCCCAACAAGATTTGATTCCCGGACCGTCTAGCCTGTAGCGAGTCGCTATACCGACTGAACTATCCGAGCCAAATGCACACAATTAGTAAATCAGTATTTAAATACGTGTCAAAAGGAAATGTGAAGACAACACAAAGAATGCTTCTTCAGACTTCATGAGATATATAAATATTACGTTCTAGCTCATGCTTTGTCTTTCATTTCAAATACCAGAATATAGAGACTGTAGATGTGTACAAACAACCAAATATCACATAACAAATATATATACTCGGTTTATTCAATGAAATCTGAATAATTCAAGTAATTGTTTAATTAACGGTATAAATTCTATGAACAGAGCTGTACAGTTACATGCGGTGTGGCGTGTTATCCGCCAGGTTTAATTCTATCAAAATGCGGTAAACCAGCACACATCATAATGCAGTAGGGAAAATAATTAGAAAGAAATAACATCAAATTAGTTCTAAGCGTCGCTCACGGGATATGGAAGAGTACGATAAGTCCAGGACCGTATTCGCAATGTGCCTAACCTGTATATAATTGTATATTGAGAAAGCCTCTAACAGAAAACTTACTGATTTCTTGTCCGAGTTGAACCACCACTCAGTATGAGGAAGGAAAACCCTCCTTTTTCATTTGTTCGTAAGCCAGCACCCTACTTGAAGAAGGATCTTCTGATCTTGTCGCTCCAGTCCTGAGAATTGCGCAACCTGTTACAAAATCTGATTTAGGAAGTTTATTGGGATTTTCATTTTGCTTTGAAAAATTTGTGGTTTTTAACCTCCGACCCGAGGCACGCATGGAACTTCGACTGACATTGTGGTGGGCGTCCATTCCCACGGAAGATTTAAGGAACTGGAACCAGTAAGAATTATGTTCAATTTTTTTTAACATATTGTTTAGCCAAGGAAATCAGATTTGCTTTCTTTGGCTATTGGTTAAAACATCAGAGGAATTAAGAAATTTACAAATTATCATCCCGGAAAACGATGAAAATAGAAAATTTGACGAGAGAAGATGAAATGCAAACAATGGTATAAAGTTGGCAAACCGGTAATCGGAGAATTATCCGAGCGATTGAAGAATACAAATTGTGATCAAATGCTAGATTCTGCTGTAGTTGATGTACAGAGTGTGACACACAGGCCGCACTCACTGCGTCTAAAATTGTGCAAGTGACTCACCAATACAAAGTACTAATGTGCAGTGCTCTGCGCTGTGACAACACAGCTAACGTTGTCTGAAACACAATTTTCAGACTCTGAGAAAAATTCTCATGTTCGGCATCAGAACTGGACCGTGCTTCTGATTTCTGCACTTGTCAGGTACAAATTTTAAGATGCAAGTCAGAAATCTGCACGCCTTTCTGCGTCTAACAGAACTCCACGACGAGCAGGGACAAGCCATCGCTGGGAACTGCAATGGCGCAACACCGGCCGATGTTGTAGCAGACACGTTTTGTAGGAAGTGCGGTGAAGTCCTGCAGTACAAGGCAAGGCACAGATGAACGTGGCAGCTCTACCATCGGCAGAAACTGGGAACAAACGGCGAATAGCAGCTTAAGAAACCGCTAAAAACTTTATCATAGGCCACAGAAATAGTTGGTCATAAAGCCTAATATAATATGTCGGAAGGCGGGTCTTACGTCCTGCAGTTAAGATCTATCTACTGAAAGATAATTACTCTAACTACCAACCAACCAACCAACCAACCAAACAACCAAACTAAAACAAACCAACCAACCAAACGAAACCAAACAACCAACCAAACCGAACCAAGCCATACAACTAACCAATCAACCAAACCAAACCAAACAACCAACAACCAACCGAATCAAACTAACCAACCAACCAAACCAAACCAAACCATCAACCAACCAAACTAAACAACCAATCAACCAAACCAAACCAAACCAAACAACCAACTTAACCGAACCAAACCAAACAACTAACCAATCAACCAAACCAAACTAACC
>Ga0131853_10012403_pt1 | contig 15612 bp, 14 predicted proteins | sample TergutLab28metaG_FD_92764 | JGI IMG/M metagenome (GOLD analysis project Ga0131853, IMG submission 92764) | Labiotermes labralis P1 segment gut microbial communities from Petit-Saut dam, French Guiana - Lab288 P1 (version 2) (version 2) | ecosystem: Host-associated > Arthropoda: Insects >...
ACGCTAAATCCGTGTACATTGTGGGGACAAACTTGGCTCAAGACCATCCGGTGGTCAGCCATTTGGTACAAAATATGCGGGTTAAGAACCGGATTCCGGTTACTTATATTACCCAAGACGCCGGTTGTTTGTATGCCGGTCGCGTAGACCAAACCATAACGGTAAAAAACCACCACGCTTTTGTGATGGCCATCAATTATTATCTGTTGAAAAACGGCAAAGCGTTTGGAATTTTCTTGGATGGTTTTGCCCTGCATTTCGACACATATAAAGAGGCTATTTTACAGGAGAATTACAACGATTTACTCGAAAAATCGGGCGTTGGCGCGGACATTGTTGAAAAAATCGCCCAAGGGTTGATAGATACTCCCCAAGCTGTGTGTATTGTTTCGGAAAAAACAATGGAACAGCCTGCTTTTTGTGAATGGAAAAATACCATGTATTTAACCGAAAAACAAGGCAAGACTTCTTCGGGCATGATGATTTTAAAAACCGCCTGCAACAGTCAAGGTCTGTACGATATGGGCATCCATCCCCAATACGGACCCGGATTTAGGAAGATAGAGGGCGACTATGCCGCGCTCCTCAAGCAAGTTTGGAAAACCGGCGAGTTGTCCGCAGAATTTCAATGCCCCGGCGATATTTTGACCCAAAAAGCCGCCAAGAATGTCTTTGTTTTTGGCGAAAACCTAATGGGCGAACATCCCGAAATGGCAGAACTGTTTAAGTCCTCGTCTTTTGTTTGCGTACAGTCGCTGTTTGAAAACGAAACCACAGCCTTAGCCGACTTGGTACTGCCCATGAACTTTGCCATTGAAATCGGCGGCAGCTTTACCACTTCGTTCAAAGTGGCGCAGAACTTTGGCACGGCCAAAACCTGCGCGTTTGGATGGAACGACTACCGGTTTTACGCCCAACTTCAAGAAGCATTTGGGGTAGAGGGATTAAATAGTCCCGAACAGATTTTCTTGGAGATGATTTCTCTGCTGCAACCCGACTGTTGCGCAGATGGACGGCACAGGTTTGAGCAGACCTAATTCTTTGTCTTTCAAAAACAAAAGGATACCCAAAACAATATGGCGTTTGGGTATCCTTAATTGTTTTTGGAGTTTTCTTTAGATTACCGGATTAACAGACCCGAACAGTCCCAAGAAAAACTGAATAATACTCCAAATCCAAGCGGCGATTGCTTCAAAAATTGCGTTCATAACATTTATTTTTAATGGTGAAAAATGTGGTTAACTATATATAGACGCAAAGATAGGCAAAAAAGTTGCATGGTCAATGCTTCACAATCTTAAAAGTGTCAAATAAGGTTGTTTCTCCGGTGTCGGCAACCGTGTAGGTGGCGACCTCAATAGAAGCGGAGGACACCGTTACGCGGCTAAAGGTAGGCTCTCCGGTTTGTCCGAATTTGTTGAACAAACTAAAATAATCCTTTACGCCATGCTGGGGAAAACCGTCCTCCATTTGCTCTTTGGAGCGGGGATAGTATTTCTTTCTGCCCGCCGAATTGTTCAAGAAATAGAGTACGCCGTGGGATACGTCATATATGCCGCCTTCTCTACCGGTAACGCTGGCAGAAAGCGACCTCCCATCGGCGGGAGTGGCCGGAATCATGGTTTGGTTGCTCACGGCATCTGCCAAACGCCTGTAATTGTTTCCCTCTGTGGCCACTACGCCAATTACTTCATAAACATGGTCGTGCCCTTGAAGAGCTAAATCAATGTTCAAATCGTGAAATACAGGCGCCATTCGTTCACGGACTATTCTTCCGTCACTGCCGTTTTGATGCCCTGCGCCGGTGAACATGGTTTTGTGAAAAGCGGCGATTTTCCACTTTAGGTGGGAATGGGCAGATACCTGTTCCCGCATCCACTGTTCTAAAGCGGCAAAGTATGGCTCTCCTTTTCTAAAATCTTCATAGCTGATTATCATAAACAAAGCGTCTCCATACACAAAAGAGTACACTACGCCGCCCATGGCTGTTTGGGCGTTACTGTCGCTTTGTTTGGTATTAAAAGAATTATCGGTATTAAAATGATGGAAGAAGTTAGAAAAAGGACTGGCGTCGTGGTTGCCTTGGGCAGGCGCAATCGGCAGTTGCAACCAAATATGTTGCATACTTTCAAACCATTGCTCCCATTCCCATTCGGAGCTTTGGCTGCCCGCCGACTCTACAAGGTCGCCGGTAATCAGCAGAAATTTAGCGTCCGGAATTTGCCGGTATGCCGTTTCAACCGTTTTTCTGGAGACCTCAAAATTAGCATCGGTATTAGACTGTGTATCGGTTATATAGATAAACTCAAATGTTTCCTTTCCGGCAGCGGCGGTAGTGAAACTGCCAATAGGACTCCAAGCTCCTTTTTTTCCTACGCGATAGGAATAAGTCGTATTGGGATTTAGCTTGTCTATAAGCGCTTTATTGCTGGTGTAGGAGCGTTTTTCCCCTGCGGAAAAACCGGTGGCCGCCATTAATCCATCGTTATTATTCCTGTCGTCCCGTCCCACGCTCACATAACTGACGGTGTCTACCGCAACATAAGCGGCAGGAATTACCCTTGCTTTAGAAAACGCCGAGGATTTATTGGTTTTTCCTTCTATGATCTGTACTACCCCTCCGGTAACAGAGGCATTTGTGAACCAAGCAATACCCATTTGCGCAGACGGGTCTCCGTTGATGGTGGTATTAATGTTGTAGGGATAATCCTTGCCGACCAGCACTTTTTTGGCTTGCTCCATACTTTGCCCCAAAATAATAGCGCGTTGATACAATGTCCATGAGGGAACGGTGTAATTTTGTTCCACCGGATTACCGGAATGACTACATGCGTATAAAGCGCACATAATCAGCATTAAAATAGTTAAATTCTTTTTCATATGTGTGATTAATTATTGCATAAATATACACAGTATTTTTATTTTTTTGCTAAAAAGAATGTATGAGAATAAAAAATATTAATTTTGCGACTTATTAATTATCGTTATTCCTTACTATTGTAAAAAAATGAAAAAGAAAAAACTCACGTTTGACGAAATTCCTTCGACATTGGTCAACATTATGGACCGACTTGCTGCCATTGAAAAGTTGCTTAAAGCCCCCAAAGTTCCCCAAGCCGCTTCGGTTAAAGTTAAAAAAGAAGTTGCCGCACAGCCCGGAACCATAAGCGCCGATATGGCGTGTAAATTAATCGGTAAAGCCAAGATTACCTTGTACAACTTAGCCAAGAAGGGCAAGATTCCCGCACGTAAAGACGGGCGGAATTGGGTTTTTGTAGAGGCCGAATTGTTAGAGTGGCTTAGGAAAAGGAAACCAAGCCGCAAGCCCGGTCGTAAACCAAAAGCGGCTAAGATAGTTGAGAAGCCTGCCGATGTTGTGGTGGAAAAGAAAAAACGGGGTCGTCCCAAAAAGGACGCGCTTGTTGTTGCGCCGCCGCTCAAACTCAGAACGGGCCGCAGACCCAGAATTGTAAAGAAATAGAGACGCCGTATACGGCGTCTCTACCCAAGGATTTGTTTCTATAATACGCTAGCGTGCGATGGTCATCTCACTGATGAGGTGTCCCGCGCCCCCGAACTTGTCTACCACCCAAAGGACATAGCGAATGTCCACGGAAATAGACCGTTGCAGTTCCGGTTCAAAAATAACGTCTGCGCTCATGGCTTCCCAGTTTCCGTCAAAGGCGCAACCAATCAGTTCGCCTTTGGCGTTCAAAACGGGACTTCCCGAGTTGCCGTTGGTGATGTCCAAGTTATTGATGAAGCAGATAGAAAGTTCGCCTTTTGCGTTGGCATACCTGCCAAAGTCTTTATTTTGCAGGAGTTCTTTAAGACGGGGCGGGACTTCAAATTCCCAGTTAAAGTCTTCTTTCTCCAAGATGCCGCGGTGTGAGGTGTAAAAGTTATACTCAACGGCATCTCTGGGGACATAGCTTTTCACGTGCCCATAGGTGAGGCGCAGGGTAGAATTGGCGTCCGGATAGAGGGCTTTGCCTTGATTTCTCTCAAGCGTACCGGCAATATAGGCGCGTTGTGCTTTAGACACCTGCTCGTTGAAAGGCGCGATTTGGGCTGCCAACGCCGCCGCCTTTTGGGCAATGGAGGTGTTGACCATAAAGGCCGGGTCGTTTTTGAGGGCTTCGGCGGTGGGGTTTTGTAAAAAGGCTTCCAACTTGGCCGACGTGGCAAAGAAAGATTTGGCAAACATGTCGTTTACAAAGGCGTCTATAGACCTGTTGTAATCGTTCCGGATGGTTTGATAGAATGACGGCTGGTCGGCGCGCTCTATTTCTTCTGCATACAGCCTAAGCATGGCCACGCATATCTTGCGGTCCGTGGGCTGGTTGTAGTTGTCGAAGAAACGGGTGGCCGCGCTTCTGAATCCGGTGATAAAATCTTGAATCTCTTTTTGGTCGCCTTTCTCCAAAATGGGGAGGAAGCGTTGCAGTTGTCCGGCAAAGCTGACTATCTCCATCCTGTTAAGGCTCTCGGTCAAATAGGTTTGTTGGTAACGAAGGTCCCTGCGGCCGGCAACGGCGTTGTTGATGTCGCCAATGGCGGTTCCATAGTTGGCCTGTCGGGTGGGATGGGCGGCCACCCATGCTTCAAAGGCCTTCTCTTCCTCGGCACGGCGGTTTACCACATCCAATTTGGCAAAGGTTTCGGACATGCCGGTCCATTTTTTCCACCAATTGGAGGAACCCGAAAACTTGGAAGCGTATTGAAGTTGCACCTTGGGGTCTGCCAACATGTCTGCCTGCACAATATCTTGATATATGGTACGCGCATAGATGCCAATCTCGTTAACAATGTCGCGTTGTTCTTTTACTTCCGAAGACGTCATAAAGCGGGTAGTACGACCCGGTTGTCCGATAATCATGTTAAAATCACCCTCTTTGACTCCGGCCAACGATATGGTTAGGTGTCTGATGGGTTTGTACGGCTGGTTAGAGGGGTCATAAGCCACCGGATTGTTGTCTTTGTCGGCATAAATGCGAAAAATGGCAAAGTCGCCGGTATGACGGGGCCAAATCCAATTGTCGGTATCTCCTCCATATCTACCTATAGACGAGGGAGGCGTACCCACAAGGCGGACGTCGTTGTAGGCTTTTGTTACCACCAAATAAAACATGTTTCCGCCATACATAGAAGCCACGCGGGCCCTCAGATATGGATTGTCGCCTACCGCCTTTTTGGAAATTTCATCCCCTGTGGCGGCAATTACTCTGGCGCGGTCGGCCTCGGTGGTGCAATCTTTAAGGGCTTGGTTCATTTGGGCGGTAACGTCTTCCATCCTGTCTATAAAGGTAACGGACAGCCCGGGTACGGGAATCTCCTCTTGACGGCTCATAGCCCAAAATCCATCGCGCAAATAGTTGTTCTCCATGGTGCTGAGCCGCTGAATGTTTCCATAACCGCAATGGTGATTGGTAAGCACAAGCCCCTCTTTGGAAATCACGGAGCCGGTACATCCGCCGCCAAAAATAAGGATGGCGTCTTTGAGGCTCGATTTGTTGATGCTGTAAATGTCTTCCGCTGAGATTTTTAAACCGGCCTTTTTAAGGACGTCTGCATTGAGTTTTTGGATAAGCGGCAACAGCCACATACCCTCGTCGGCAACAGCCAACTTGAATGTAAGCAAAAATGCTACAACTAATAAACTGAGTTTTTTCATATTTTAGATATTAAGAATTTTAAATCTATCAACCCACAAATATAGGGATTTTTCTAAGTCTATACTAAGACACCCCAAGCAAGAATTGGGTAAAAAGCGAGACCAGCGTTACGGCCACAGAACAGCAGGCGCCAAGCAGGACCGCTTTTTTACCGCGACTCAGCAAGTCACGCAGGTTAGTGTTTAATCCAATGGCCGCCATTGCCGTCAGTATAAAGAATTTACCCATGTTTCCCCAAAATGTGCCCATCTGTGACGGAACCACGTTCATGGTGTTGACTATGCAGGCGAGAAGGAAGGCAACTACAAACCACGGAAAAATCTTGCTTAACTTAAAGCCGCCTTGACCGCCCTCTTTTTTGGCCTGTCGCAAAGTCAAAATAAAAACTATAGGGATAATCATCAATGTGCGTGTCAGTTTCACCACCGTAGCGGTGTGGCCGGCCGCATCGCTGTAAGAAAAAGCGGCTGCTACCACGGAGGAGGTGTCGTTAATGGCGGAACCGCACCACAGCCCAAAGCGTAGAGCGCTCATGGAGAGTGCATGGCCTGCTAATGGAAAGATAAAAACAGCCAAAACATTAAAAAGAAAAATAGTAGAAATGGCAGTAACCATTTCGTTTTCATTAGCTTTGATTACCGGCGCTACGGCGGCAATGGCCGACCCTCCGCAGATGGCCGTACCTATGCCCACCAAAATCTGCTCGTTGTGTCCCATATGCATGGCCTTGCCGATAAAATATGCCACCAGCAAAGAAATACCGATGGCTGCGCCTATTAATACCAAACCTTGCCCCCCAAGGGTCAAGACGTGGCCCAAGTTCATCTGAAAGCCAAACAAAACAATGGCAGTTTGGAGTATCTGCTTTGAAGTGGCGGATATACCTGCCTTAAAGATTTGCGGATAGGACCAGCAGTTAGCCAGCAGTATGCCCAGCAGTATGGCGATTATGGCTCCGCCGGCTAAGGGCAGCCAGCGTCCTAAAAACCAAGCCACCATAGCCAATGCCAAGCAAAGTATGGCGCCGGAAAGGTTTTTCCTGCTATAGTAGCCGATGGTGGTAATGGGCAGGGTGATTATCAGAGCCAGTAAGGCATAGAGAATTATGACCATACGCCTCTGTTACTTGCTCCAAAAGGCTTCCGTGTAGGCAAAAAGAGCCGGAGACCCGCCGGTGTGCAGGAATAGGATATTTTTTAGGTTGTTAAAATATCCCTTCTTGAGCAAATCTATCATGCCTGCCATGGTTTTGCCCGTGTAAATCGGGTCTAACAGAATAGCCTCTGTTTGAGCTAAAAGCCTAACGGCTTCCAACATGCCCTCTGTTACGCGGGAGTAGCCTTCGCCTACATAATTGTCAAAAACTATTACATCTTCCATGTCCGGCGCTTTTGGCAACTTTAGTTTTTCGGCCAATTTTACTGATAGCTCATACACCGCTTGGCGCTGGGCCTCCTTTTGGCGGTTGATGCCTATACCGATTACCGGAATATGGGCGTTATTGCCATAAATACCAGTCAGTATGCCCGCGTGGGTGCCTGCGCTGCCGCTGGTACAGACAATAGCGTCTATATTAAGGTCCATCTCATATAATTGTTGTAATATTTCCTGTGCGCAGGCTACATAACCCAATCCTCCTATGGCGTTAGAGCCTCCGCCCGGAATAATGTAAGGTTTACGGCCTTTTGTGTGCAGGCATTCTGCCACAGATGCCATCTTTGCCGCAAGGTCAGTGCCGCCCTCTACAACATATACCTCTTCTACAGCCAGCAAATCAAAGAGTAAATTGTTGCCGCCGGCAAAACGGTCATAGCTGTTGGGAACGCGCTGTTCCAGCACTAAGTGGCAGGCCAAGCCTTCCTTGTTGGCAGCAGCTAAGGTCAAACGGCAGTGGTTGGATTGTATCGCACCGCAGGTGATTATCGTGTCAGCGCCTTGGGCGAGGGCATCTGCCATCAAGAATTCGAGCTTGCGCGTTTTATTGCCTCCGCCTGCCAGACCAAGAAGGTCATCGCGTTTACAATGAATATGATAACCGGTAAAAAGAGCGCCAAAGCGTTCCAATGGTTCTATTGGCGTATTGCCCACAGTGTAACGTCGGCGTGGAAATTGACAGAGATTCATGGAATAAGGATTAAACTTAAATTTTTGTAAAATTAAGTCGATTCGATGACATGTACAAGTTTTTGTCCCAAAAAGATGCTAAAACAGTTGGGGGTCGGGAAGGAGTTTAAAACTTTTGCGATGAAGCGGCGATGGCCCCCATTGCGCAATGGCGTCTCGGTGCGTCTGAGTGGGATAGCCAAAATTTGTATCCCAGCCATAATGCGGAAAGGCAAGCGCCTGTTGCTCCATATAGGCGTCTCGGTGCGTTTTGGCCAATACCGACGCGGCGGCAATGGAAGCAAACCTGCTGTCGCCTTTCACAAAACAGGTATGGGGGATGCCGGGGTATGGGGTAAAGCGATTGCCGTCTATAATAAGGTGTGCCGGCTTGATGGAGAGGAGGGCAATGGCTCTGTGCATAGACAGGATAGAGGCGTTGAGGATATTCAGCCGGTCAATTTCTGCCACTTCTGCAAAAGCTACCGCCCAAGCTACCGCCTGCTCTTCAATCACGGTGCGCAGCAGATTGCGTTGCGCCTTGCTCATTTGCTTGGAGTCGTTTAACAGGGGGTGTGAAAAGTTGGGGGGCAGGATGACGGCGGCGGCGTATACAGGGCCGGCCAAACAGCCCCTGCCTGCCTCGTCGCAACCGGCTTCCAAGCAGTCGTTTTTTGGCCCCATCTTACTCTTGCTGTTTGCGTTTGAGCGTCATGTCGGCCTCTTTTTGGGCGCTGCCCGTATTCCATCTGCCGTCTCCTCCTTTTAAATCAGAGTGATGAAAGTCAACTCTTGTAGAATCGGACTCGAATACCGGCTGCAAGGCAGGGTCTTCAAATTTGAGATGGATATGCACAGTCTCGGTCGGGAATCCCGCATACGTATATTCAAAACTGCCGTCCGGCTTGGTATAGAGCGTGTCGCGTATAGGCATAGTGTAGACGGGATTATCCGGAATAAACCCCGGTCTGGCCGGTGTATGGAGGACGACTCGCGGTACAATAACCCTCATGGGGGAGAGCGCCTGACCTTGGGCATCGGTTACTTTACCCTTCACGGCATATTTTGCATGAGGAGTTCCATACTCCAGTCCCATGGGTATTATTTCATCTTTATCACCACACGCCGAAAACCCAAGCAATGTGAGTAATCCGGCAATGACCCATTGGGCGCCGTTATTCCATGTGCGATTCCACTTTTTCATAAACGCTGTATTTTATAAGCAAAATGTTGCATCAAAGATAAGATTTTTTCATAACTTTGCCCGTTTAAATTTTGTAACATAATGAAAACCTACACTACCGACCACATCCGCAATGTGGTACTCTTGGGAAACACCCGTTCGGGCAAGACCACCTTGGCAGAGGCCATGATGTATGAGGGCAAAGTCATTGACCGCCGGGGAAGCATCGAAGCCAAGAATACAATAAGCGATAATACGGAGATTGAGCAGCTTTATCAGCGTTCTATCTATCCGACACTCTTGTATGCAGAGTTTTTAGAGCACAAGATAAATATTATCGACACGCCCGGTTCCGATGATTTCATTGGAGGCGTGGTTTCCGCTTTTAAAGTGGCCGACACAGGCGTGATGATTATTAACGCCCAGCAGGGCGTCGAGGTAGGTACCGAAATATTTGCCCGTTATGCAGAGCAGTACAAAAAGCCTCTGATTTTGGGCGTGAACCAGTTGGAGCACGAAAAGGCCAATTGGGAAACCTGTTTGGATGAACTTCGCCAATGCTTTGGGAACAAGGTGGTGGTGGTGCAATTCCCCGTGGCGACCGGCGCAGAGTTCAACGCCTTTATAGATGTCCTCAAAATGAAGATGTACCGCTTTAAAGACGACAGCGGCGTCCGGGAAGAATTGGAAATCCCTGCTGACTTCAAAGACCAAGCCGACGAACTTCACGCCGCCTTGTGCGAACATGCTGCGGAAAATGATGAGGCCTTAATGGAAATCTTTTTCGATAAAGGCAACCTAAGTCTGGATGAATTACACAAAGGGCTGAGTATCGGATTAAAAAATGGAGGATTAATGCCCCTGTTTTGCCTTTCCGGTAAAAAAGACATAGGCGTAAAACGACTGATGGAGTTTATTATCCACGCAGGTCCTTCGCCCGAGACTACCGAACAGTTGACCGTAGACGGAACGGCGGTTCCCTGCACGGCTACCGGACAGACTTCGATTTTTATTTACAAAACCACCATGGAACAGCATTTGGGCGATGTCTCCTACTTTCGGGTGATGTCGGGCAAATTGACCGAGAGCATGGATTTAATCAACGTGGACAGCGGGAACAAGGAGCGGATATCGGCTATTTATGCCGCCGCCGGAAGAAAACGGGAAAAAGTAACCGAGATGATAGCCGGCGACTTGGGATGTACGGTAAAATTAAAATCGGCGCGGACCAACCAAACCTTGAACGCCGGAAAAGAAATCAAATTTGCCCCCATACAGTTTCCTCCTTCCAAATTCCGCACGGCCATTAAAGCCAAGAGCGAGAAAGACGACGAAAAGTTGGGCGAAATCCTCAACCGCGCCAACGCCGAGGACCCCACCATTACGGTAGAATACTCCAAAGAGCTTAAACAAATTATTTTGAGCGGTCAAGGCGAACACCACATCAACATCCTAAAATGGCATTTGACCAATACCAATAAATTAGAGGTTGACTTGTTGAATCCTAAGATTCCTTATCGCGAAACCATTACCAAAGTAGCCGCCTCCGACTACCGCCACAAGAAACAATCCGGAGGAGCCGGACAGTTTGGAGAAGTACACATGTTGATAGAGCCTTACGTGGACGGAGTTCCCGCCAACAATCGGCATAAAATAGACGGCAAAGAATTGGTGCTGAATATAAAGATAAAAGAAGAATACGATATGGAGTGGGGCGGAAAATTGGAATACTACAACTGTATTGTGGGTGGCTCGATTGACGCCCGCTTTATGCCCGCCATCTTGAAAGGGATTATGGAAAAGATGGAAGAAGGGCCGCTGACCGGTTCTTATGCCCGCGACATTAGGGTGTATGTATATGATGGCAAGATGCATCCGGTAGACTCCAACGAGATTTCCTTTAGACTTGCCGGTCGAAACGCCTTTAAGGACGCCTTTAAAAAGGCCGGCCCCAAGATTATGGAGCCTGTATACAATGTAGAGGTGATGGTTCCGAGCGATGCGATGGGAGATGTGATGAGCGATTTGCAAAACCGTCGGGCTATGATTATGGGAATGAGTAGCGAAAAACGCTTTGAAGTGATTAAAGCCAGAGTGCCTTTGGCGGAGTTAAATAAATACTCCACCACTTTAAGTTCCCTCACTTCGGGTCGGGCCACGTTTACCCAACTTTTTGCCGACTATCAATCGGTGCCGGCAGAGGTGCAGGACAAACTGCTGAAAGAATACGAAGCACAGGAAAAAGACGAATAATTGATTCAAGCAAAACAGATTACAAAGTCCTATGGGCCGTTGCAGGTACTCAAGGGAGTAGATTTTGCAGCGGATAGGGCCGAGGTGGTGAGCATAGTAGGCGCCAGCGGGGCGGGAAAAACCACCCTGCTTCAGATTTTGGGCACCCTCTCTGTTCCCGACTCCGGAACTCTTGTGTTAGACGGGGTGGAAGTGTTGGCCTTACCGCCTGCTCGATTGGCGGAGGTTAGGAATAAAAAAATCGGCTTTGTATTTCAGTTTCACCATCTTTTACCGGAATTTACGGCCCTCGAAAATGTGTGTATCCCCGGTTATATTGCCAAAGAGAAGCAGACAGACGTAGTAAAACGGGCAAAGGAATTGCTGGACTTTTTATCCCTAAGCGGGCGTATGCACCACAAGCCTTCGGAGCTGAGTGGGGGAGAGCAGCAGCGTGTGGCCGTGGCGCGTGCGTTGATGAATCGTCCCTTGGTACTCTTGGCCGATGAACCTTCGGGAAACTTGGATACCTACAATAAAATGGAGTTGCATAAGCTCTTTTTCTCGTTGCGGGACAATTTTGGGCAGACCATTATCATTGTCACCCACGACCCCTCTTTGGCCTCCATGACCGACCGGTGCTTAGAGATGAAAGACGGGATGTTTGTGTAAAAGCAGGATGTCTGGTCTGATTTTTTTCACTTCACCTTTCCGATAATGAGTACCGGATTGCTATCTTCGTCTATCTTGGTGGAAACTTCCTCAAGTCTCTTACGTTGAAGGGTGGAGAGTTGGCTACTCTTTAGCGCTTGTTCAATCCGTTCAATCATATCAGCTGACTCTACAGCAATATGACCCCATAATCCGGAAATAGCAGGAAATGGTCTGATTAGAGTCCTGCGCTGCATTTCGCTAAGTGATTTTATATAATCATCTGCATCTTTGATAGTTATTAATTCATATATGGTCAATGCAAGCGGATCTATGGTTATCGACCGGATGCTTTGGGACTCTTGTCTCTCGTTTAAAAAAAGGTATGCAATGGCGTAGCTGCCAAATGTCCTGCCATATTCGTTCGTCAATACCTGTTGCCTCCACTTTTCAATAATCGTACCTTTCGCACCGGAATACCGAATCTTCAAGCCAACATCTCCTTTTGCTAAATCTCTTGTCCTCAAATTATTTGCCTTTATTATGTATTGAGGTATGGTTTTACTGCCGTCGATTTTAAACAGAGTGTCTGAGTAAGGGAAAGAGAAGAAAAAAATATGGTCCCCCTGCCTGTACATCTCTTGGTCAATGCCTCCGGCAACAAAAGGGTGGTGTCTTTGATAAATGGTGACGCTTTTGTCGGCAGGACTATATCTGTACGCCAACAAAACAGAGTCAACCACAGCAGGAAAGCCGTAAATATTGCCTTTGTTATCTATTTCCTTTATTGAAAATGGCGGCATATCGAGATATAGAGGCTCCGGAAATGTCGCGGTTTTCATGCTAATGCGAGAGATAGACCTGTTACGTCCATAACTGGAATAGTAGAATATCTCTTGGTCTTCATCTATCAATGGATTCACAATTACTTCAAATTCGTTTGGGCCGTTGCCTTGGGTCGCTAAGGTTCTAATAAATTTTCCTTGGCGGTCAAATTGAAGCAGTTTATCCTGCACATCGGCCAAGATATAGCGGCTTGAAACTGTAAAAGATGCTCTTGTAGAAAGCAACAAATCATCCCGTGTTTCTAACGGCACAATGGTAATATCGTCAAGCAAATCTGAGAGCTTTAGGTCGATGTAGCCTATGGGGTTGTCCAAATCAATGACCGGAATATCGCCGGATGTATTGGTACAGGAGGTTGCAAGACACAAATTTACAAGCAAAATGGGAATGAATAAGTGTTTTGTTTTCATGTTGCGTCGCTTATTGATATTGAATACAAATTTAATAACACACAAACATAGGAAAATTCTTTGCAGAAATCATCCATATAACAGAAAATTTCCGTAACTTTGTATTACAAGTTTTCTTATCCGAAATTCAAGTCAAGGCAGAAATATACCCCATGTATGCAATCTCGAATGTTTTTCAAATGTAAACAATTTAAGGTGGCGCAGGATGGAGTGGCCATGCGGATAAATACAGACGGAGTATTGTTGGGCGCGTGGGTCAGCTTGCCCCAAAGCCTGTCCGGGCGCAGCGACGCTCCCAAGGCATTGGATATTGGTGCGGGCAGCGGGGTGATTGCCTTGATGTTGGCCCAGCGACTTAGCGCCGCACATCCGTCCGGAGGCTTTTTGGTGGACGCGCTTGAACCTCATTCGCCGTCTGCCCAAACGGCCTTGGAAAATTTTAACCATGGGCCATGGGCATCCTGTATGCAGCTTTTTAACAGCACACTACAGGACTATGTAAAAAATCCCCCCATGTATAAATATGACTTGATGGTATCGAATCCTCCCTTTTTTGAAGATTCACTGCGCCCGCCGGAGCAGGAGCGTTGCTTGGTGCGTCATACGGACTCATTGCCATACGCCGATTTGATTCAAGGAGTGGTATCTTTGTTGCACCCCTTGGGTTGCTTTGGGCTTATACTGCCGACAGGTCAGCAGGACAGGTTTATAGAACTGTCGAACCAAAGGGGACTTTTTTGCCGCAAACAAACGCTGCTTTACACCCTTCCGCAAAAGGCGCCCAAGCGGGTACTGATGGAGTTTACAAAAAAGAAAGAGCCGCTGCAAAGCGACCTCCTTGGCATCCATAAAGCCGATGGAAAAAGCTATACGGACGAATACATGAAACTTACCGGAGATTTCTATTTGGCGTTTTAGAAATGCCGGACATCCGGAAGGCGGGGGGACAATGTGTAATTCACACTTCTTCCTCCCTCTTTTTCCTGTTGCAGAATACCCTTCTCTATCAAATCTTTAATGTCTCTCAATGCTGTATCGGTGGAAGTTTTTGTAATTTTTGCCCATTTGGAAGAAGTGAGTTTTCCAAAGAAATCGTCAAACAATTTGTTTATTATTAAGCGTTGTCGCTCGTTAATTGAAGTTTCTTTATGTTTTTCCCAAAACTCTGCCTTACGCAAGACGTTTTGCATACTTTCTTCGGTTTCAAGCAATGCGTGTTTCAAACAATTCAAAAACCAAACCAACCATTTTGTTATGTCGCCATTGCTGTGTTGAACAGTTTTGAGCGTTTCATAATAAACATTTTTCTCTTGCTGGATTTGGTTTGATAAACTGTAAAATCGTTCCGAACTGCTCTCGCTTCGGGCAAGCAACATATCAGTAATTGCTCTTGCAATTCGACCGTTACCATCGTCGAAGGGGTGAATAATGATAAACCAAAAATGAGCAATAGCGGATTTCAATACGCTGTCTATTACAACGTTATCATCATTTAACCACAAAAGGAATTTGTCCATATCTGCTTTTACATTTTTTGCAGGAACGGCTTCGTAATGTACGCGCTCTTTCCCCATTGCACCCGAAACAATCTGCATTTCTTCGGTGCGATATTGTGCAACTTCGATTTTATGCATTCCGCTGTAACCCGTTGGAAAAAGTGCAGCGTGCCAGCCAAATAAGCGTTCTTCTGTTAATAGTTTTTTGAAGTTTTGCGTGGCGTCAAGCATCATTTCTACCACACCTTCTACATTTCGAGGAGAAGACACAAGTCCTGCTGTATTTATCCCCAAACGGCGAGCAATAGAAGAACGAACTTGTTCGTAATTCAACTTTTCGCCCTCAATTTCTGACGATTTTAACACATCAAGAGTCAATATTTCAAGATTTCTTTCCTCTTTCGATGTAAAACCGAGCGAGTGAATTTGTCCCCAAATTTTTCCCTGTAAAAGACGAACTTCACCTAATGCTGCACTCACTATTGCGTTTTGCCAATTAAAATCAGTCCAATTTTCGTATTGATAAATGTATTTTGCCATATTAAAAATGATTTTGCGGCAAAAGTACAAAATATTTACCGCATTTTTGCGGTAAATAAAATATGTTTTTACCGCATAATTTTTTTTCAAGGTATAATCATTGCTACTGTGGTTTTTTTGTTTAGAAAAAAGGCGGTAATTACATAAAGAAAAAAATATCGTTTTCACATGTCATTTGGTCATTTAATTATTATTGGCATAAATTTTGAGGGAAATTTGGCGGAAGATTTATATCTTTGTAGCGAAAATAGAAGAAAGGCAAAAAATGATTAAGAAAAATTTTTCCAATAGCGTGAAAGATATTCTCTCGTTCAGCAGGGAAGAAGCAGGTCGCTTGCATAATTCCAACGTGAGAATTGAACATATTTTGTTGGGAATATTACGCGACAAAAAAAATAAAGCGTCAAATATTATTAATTTGTTAGGAACCGATTTAAATGAATTGAAGTCTGCTATTGATAAAGAGTTGCTTGAAA